>Ga0100402_1006347_pt1 | contig 11781 bp, 13 predicted proteins | sample CryGeyme20150102_FD_80419 | JGI IMG/M metagenome (GOLD analysis project Ga0100402, IMG submission 80419) | Groundwater microbial communities from Crystal Geyser aquifers in Utah, USA - Crystal Geyser metaG 2015-0102 | ecosystem: Environmental > Aquatic > Deep subsurface > Groundwater | place...
CGCGCAAGTCTGGAGGCGGCCGTTCGGCAGGCGCTGGCCCCCGAGATCGCCGCGGCGGTCGCCGACGCGGCGCGGGAGGCGGCGGACGCGCTCGCCGCGCCGGACGTTCTGGCTCAGCGCTGGCGTCTGACCGAGCCCGTGCTCGCGGCGCTCGCCGCCGTCCCCGAGGTGGCGGGGGTGGATTTTGATCCCGCCAGCCGCAGCGTCTTTGGCGCAGTTGTCCCGGCGCATCGAGCCGGCGACGCCGCGCGTCACGGGGCCGTTCGCCAAAGGCTGCGGCTGCGTGGCGCCGCGTCGCGAGAATGCGATCGTATTCAGCTTTTATCCCTATTGGCTCGCCGGTCCGGCGCCGGACCCGATCGCCGACCCGGACCCCGGCGCAGCCCGTGAGGCGCCGCCGCCGCCGTCGCTGGCGCAGGTGAACTTTGAGGCCGTGGAGCGCATCGCCTTCGGCGCCATGCGCATCGGCGGCGACGGTGTGCTGCGCGGGCGCGCGCTGTGGGACGCCGCTGCGCCGAATTTCATTTATTCGGCGCTGAAGCATCAGGCCGCGCCCGAAATCGCCGTCCGCCTGAAGGACTGGACCGAATGGAGCCCCGACGGCGAACCGGGGGGGGAGACGCCATCGCGGCGGCGGTGCTGGAGGCTACGCGAGCGGTGGGCTTTCCGCAGGGCGAGGGCTGGCGTGATCGCGCGGCGTCGTGGATCGACCGCCGGTTTCTGACCTTGCGGCCTGCAGGGGTGACGCTGATGCTGGAGCGGCGGATGGACGCGGCGGAGGCGCTGGGCCCGGTTCTGACGCTGGCGCGGCGCCTGCGCGACGGCCTGCCGCGCGGGGCGCATGTCAACATAGCCTTCGATCTGGACCTCGACCTCGCCGCCGAGGAGGCGCAGCAGGCCTTTCTGAGGCAGTTCGCTCCCGCGCTGAGCGGCGACTCGGCGCGCACGGTGGACACGTTGCTTGTGTTCCTGCAACGCCGCACGACGGACACCAAGAAGACCCTGCGCGACATCATCGAGGACAGCTTTCATGGCGAGGAGCGCAAGCGCTTTCTGCGCAGCGTCATTCCCGTGGCCCCGCCGGGCGCCCATGCCGCCGTGCAAAGCAGCGATCCCGCCTTGCGCGATGCGCCCTTCGGCCAGCTCCGCGACGACCTGATCTATGTGCAGGACAATTTCGGCGGAATCGGCTTCTGGCCGACCCCGGTGACGGACCGTGACGTCGATGTTGAGACCGAGGTCATGAAACTGTTCGCCGCAGCGCGCGGCCTCGAGGCCAACACCGAGGCCACGTCGCTGGAACGGCTGCTGATCAGCGTGCGCGCCGTGATGACGCCGGTTTGCAACGTCACCTGTCCGCGTCGTTTCGCCATCTACACCGTGATGATCGGCGTCGCCGCCAGCCTTGTGCTGATCGTCGCGCTGGCGCCGTTCGTCGGCCTCTTCGACAGGATGGCCCGCAGCCCCACGGTGGTGATGGCGCACGTTGCGGTGCTGCTGGCGCTGCTCCTGCTGACCGAGACCTGCGACGCGCCCAGCCAAAGCTGGGCGCTGCTCGGCTTTCTGGCGCTGCTGGCGCTGGCGGTGGGTTTTCTGGTGACCGGCTGGCAAAACGAGAGGACGGAGGGTCCGCCGCCATGAACGCTTAGCCGCCCAGCGACGCCGGAGGCTGAGATATCAAGGTCCCCTCGTTGATATAGAAGGGAAAAACGACGTTCTGACGATTGTTGGTCGCGGCGATGCGGTAGGCGACGATCACCGAAAGCCTGCCCTCGAGCGCCTCGCGAACATCCACAGTCACCGCCACCTGATCGATGCGCGCTTCGTGAAAGCGGACCGCGCGGGTGATGGCGAGCGCGATGGCGGACTCGGTCTCGCTGTCCATCGGCTCGAACACCAGGTCATGCAGCGCGCAGCCGTAGGTCGGCTGCATCACCCGTTCGCCCGGCCTGGTCACGAACAGCGAGCGCAGGCTGTCGATGATGTCGTCTTCACGCGAGACCATCTCGACCGCGCCGCGCGACGGTTCGAAGCGCGGTGGAAAGCACCAGCCACGACCAAGAAAACCCGCGGCGGCGGCGGTGTCGCGCGGGTCATCCACCGATCATCACCGTCGGCGCGCCGAGGACGACAACCCCGCCATGGCTTGTGGCGTCGCCCAGCCTCGCGGCGGGCTTGCCGCCGATCAGAACGGTGGCGGACCCCTTGACGATGGTGTCGGGCGGTCCCACGCAAACCGCGCTGTCGCCGACCACCGCCGCGGGCAGCCCCGCGATCAGCACCGTCGCGACGCCGGGGCCGATGATCGGGCCGCCGACATGCGGCACGATCCCCGTGACCATCGGGCAGGTGTGCATATCGGTCAGGCGCGCGGCGGGGGGGCATGGGCGGCCTCAGTTGATCATGACCATTGCGCCGGCGACCTTGGTCTGGCCACCGGCGGAAACCTCGGCGGAGGCGCCGCCCTTGAGCTTGGCGCCGACGTCGCCGCTGATCTCGACGTTGGCGCCGGAGATCTTGACGTCGGCCCCGGCCTTGATGGTGACGCCCGCCGAGGCGCTCAGCGTGAGGTCGGACTTCGACTCGATCGACACGCCGCGCTGGCTCAGGGTCACGGTGTTGCCGGCATGATCGGTCATCTTGATCGATTTTTCCTCGTCGCTGATGATCACCGAGGCGGCGCCGGGTGTGCTGAGCGCTATGGACTTTGCCTTTTCATCAAAGGTGAGCCGCAGATCCGCGCGTGAGCGGAACAGCTTGGTGTCGTTCTGCTCATCCTGCGCCGCGTGGGGGCGGTGGCGCTTGCCGCTATGCAGACTGGCCAGCACCACCGGATGCGCCGGGTCATCATCGAGAAAAGCCACCACCACTTCGTCGCCGACTTCGGGCAGCAGCATCAGTCCGGCGTCCTTGCTGGCGTAGGGGGCGCCATAGCGCGCCTCGACGCTCTCGTCGCCGGCCAGCGTCGGCAGTCTGACCTTGATCCGCTCGAGCCCGTCCTTGTCTTCCGACACCTTTTCGACAAGACCGATCTGCAGCCCGCGCACGGCCGGAACCAGCCCGGACGCCGGCGGCGAACCGGCGCCGACGCCGTCCTCGGTGCGCCAGGGCGCGGGCTGGCCGAGACCGGCCTCGGTCAGCCAGTCGCCGTCCTCGATGCGGTGGGACACGGCCGCGATCACCGCCTTGCCCGCAAAGCGCGACGCAAGGCCCTTGATCTCGAGCACCGCGCCCAGCTTGGCGCGCGCGCTGCCGCGAAAGGTGACGCCGCCGCGCAGGCGGGCGAGTTCGGCCCGGTCGCGCCGGGCCTTGGCCACGACGCCCAACGCCGACGCCGAATACGCCGCCGAAGCGGCGGTGGTCTGCACGGCGTCGCCGCCTGTCGCCGCAAGCTTGCGCGCCGACAGGTCTCCGGCCTGCGCCGCGCTGACCGCCTGCTCGTTGGCGGACACGACCTCCAGCGTCTTGGGATCCCACGCGGCGGTTTCGAAGGCGGCGTATTGCTCGCGCGCGCTCAGCGTCAGGTCGCAATCGATCAGATCGACGCCCAGCGTGACCGTCAGCGCGGCGGCCTTGCCTGCGTCGGGGCGCCGCGCGGTCAGCTTGCCGCGGGCGAGGCCCACCGCCAGCCCGGCCGCTTCGGCGCGCGCCAGCAAGAAATCCCAGTCGGTGCAGCGCGCCTGCACCAGCAGCGGGTGCGTCTCGCTGGTCGCTTGGACATCGGTCTCAAGTCCCGCGTCGCTGGCCAGGCGGGCGATCAGGTCGCTGTCCTTCACGTCGCGGAACACCTGGTTGCGCCGGGCCATCGTCAGCTTGAAGGCCTCGTCGCGGCAGGTCGCCTCAAGCCGCAACCGGCCCTGCTGGAGGCGCGCCCGCACTGCGGTCACGCGCCCTGAGAACAGCATGGCGTCAGGCTTGTCGCCCCAGCGCGCCGCGATCTCGATCATGGCGCCGGGGCGGAAATGCGCAGCGTCGGTCGCGGGAAAATCCTGGCTGGCCGCATCGCCGTCGTTCAGGACGATCACCGCTTCGGGGATGCGGTTGGTCTCGGCGCGCGTGCGCACCGCGATGACTTCATAGCTGTCGGGGATCGTGGCGCCGTCGCTTCGGATGGTCAGGACGACCGGGCCCGAGGCGTCGAGTTCCGGCGAGTCCGCCATGCCTGCCTTCCCCTTTCAGCGCAGCGGCGGGAATTCGAGTTCGATCCCCGGCGGCAGCGCGCGGAAGCCGTCGAGCCCGTTCCACCGCGCGACCTCGGGGTAGCGCGAGGGATCCTCGTAGATGCGCGCGCACAACAGCGGCAGCGTGTCGCCCGCGCGCACTGTGACGTGGTGGGTCAGGTCGGGCGAGCTGCGCCGGGCCTGCGCGGCCTCCTCCTTGGGCGTCTGAAAGCTGACGAACGCCAAGTGCAGCCGCGCGCGCAGCGCCTCGCCAGAGGCGCGAAACAGCGTGTGCTCAACCGACAGCGCGCTGAGCCTGCAGAAAAAACCGGTCAGCCCCTTGCCCCATGACAGCTTGACCACGGCAGGCTCGTGCGCGTCGCCCTGATAGTCGTAGCAGACCTGCTTGAGCGCGCCCAACTGGTCGGCGACAGAGACGCCCTCGGCGTCGGGAACCACGCCGGTGCCGTCCAGCACCAGCGCGAACGACACCGTCTCGGCGTTGGCGCCGGTATAGCGCGTGGTGACCGCCGACTTGCCGATCGGGCGCGGATCGGTGGACCGCTCGCCGGCGTAGCTGATGCTATAGCCATGCTTGTAGTCGGCCGGGTTGATGGTGGCGCGGAAATACTGGCGGCGCAGCTCCTGGACCTGCCCGCTGGCGACGCGACACTTGGTGATCTGCAGCTTGGCCATGGCTCAGCGGTCCGTCCGGCGCCGCTCGACATCGGAGATCATGTCCTGCACCTCATCGAGGATGTCGCGCCGCAGGCGCTCCATCTCGTCGCGCATCCGCTCCTGCGTCGCGCCGGTCTCCTCCTGCGCGAAGAAGGTGCTGCGGATCACCAGGCTGCCGATCTCTATCGCCATCACGCTTTCCTCCTGAGTGTCCGGTAGGCCAGCTCGATGGTCTCGATGGCCAGTTCGTTGCGCATCGCGTCGAGGCCGCCGACGCTCCATTTCACCGGAAAGGCGCCGCTGATCGACCAGCTTCGCAGCGGATCGCCCTCGGCGTCGCAAAGCGAAACCAGCACGTCGCGCGGCTTGATCGGCGCGCTGAAGTCCTTTTCGATCACGTCTGCGCACCAGCGGCTTAGCGCGCCGTCCGCCGAAGCGACGCCGCGCCTGAGCACAAGATTGGGGTGGCGCACCGGCTTGGGAAGCCGATGCGCAAAGCGGTTCTCACCACCCTCCACGACTGTCTCCAGTTCGATTTCCGCCTCCAGGCCGGAGACTTGCTGGAACGACGTGTCCTCCTCGCCGTCGGCGCCGGCGATGCCGACGGTGAAGCGGAACGCAACCGGCATGGCGAAGTCGGCCACGGCGCGCGCTCCTAGCCGTTCTCTATGGTCAGGCCCTCGTGGGCGATCTCGATCGTCTCGACCGCCACCTCGTTTCCCTCGGCCTTGAGGTCGGTGCCGGTGATCTTGGTCGGAAAGGCGTTCTGCACCTTCCAGACCATCGTTGGCGCGCCGCCTTCGTCAAGCAGACTGATCGTCAGCGACTTGCGCTTGATCACGTTCATCTTGACGTCCTTGAACCATTCAAACAGCTTGTTGTCTGATTTGAAGACGCCCTTTTTCATCGTGATGTTGCTGTATTTGAGCATGCCAGGCATCTTGGCTGTCGAGAATACCTTGCTGTTTCCCGCGCGATACTCGAGCGGCTGGGCTTCCACGTCGAGGCCTGAGACCTCCTGGAACGCGAGTTCGGTGTCGTCCCACTTCACCTGAAAGTGAAACTTGGGCAGCGGCCAGATGCTTGTGGACTGGGCGGAGCCGTCGTCGGCCATGGCGTATTCCTCCGGTTAGAGCGTCAGGATTTCTGCATCTGCTGCTGGAAGGTGATCTCGATAAACTCCGCCGGGCGCGTGACCGCCACCAGCACGGTGATCCGCAGGATGCCTTCGAGGATGTCCACCGCGGTCATCGTGTCGCCCAGCCCGACGTGAACGCTGAAGGCGTCTTCGGGCGTCGCGCCCGCCAGACCGCCCTGCTTCCAGACGCCGGTGAGGAAATTCTCGATCATCGAGCGCATGGTGACCCAGGTGTTGGCGGTGTTGGGCTCGAACACATAGGCCTTGGCCGCCAGCCGCACCGACTCCTCGATCATGATCATCGTCCGCCGAACGCTGATGTAGCGCCAGTCGAGGCTGTTGCCGTCGAGGGTGCGTGCGCCCCAGACCAGCACGCCCTCGCCGATGAACGGGCGAATGGCGTTGATCGACTTGCCCTGCGGGTTGACGTTCAGATCCTCCTGATCGTCGTGGCTGATGGTGACGGTGGGCGCGGTCACGGCGTTGAGGCTGACGTTGGCGGGCGCTTTCCACACGCCGCGGCTGTTATCGACCATGGTGTAGATGCCCGCCATCGCGGCGGCGGGCGCCATGGTGTTCATGTAGTCGGCGATGGCGTCCATGATTTCGGTGTAGAGCGGCGCGATGGTCCGCAGCGTGCCGTCGATGCTTTCCTCCGAAGGTATGGGTTCGTTCACCAGAACCTTGAGCGGCGTGGTCTCGGCGGACTCGCCGGCCCGCGTTTTGGCGGTGAAGGCGATCTCGGCGGTCTGGCCGACGAAGGTCGGCGCAGGCATGAAGGTGATCGATCCGGTCTCGGACGCCACGCTCCAGACGCCGGTAGCGGCGACGGTTCTGACGCGACCGTCGCTGCCCTCGTCGGCGCCTTCCAGCGCGATCGTCGCGGGATCGATGTCGTTCGCGTCATCGGCGGCGTCGATGGTGACCGGGGCGCCCGCAGCCGTCGCCACGACGCCTTCGGGCGCCTCGGCGCGCACGGCGGCGTTGGCGATCTCGCTATAGGTGAGCGCAAGCTGCGGCGCGGGCAGCATGTTGTCGGGGTTGGCGCTGCGGCGCAACAGGTCGAGCAGCTTCGGTCGGCTCTCGCTGTCGATGTTCTCGTAGGTGAAGCTGCGCGAGGCATAGATCGAGGTCTTGAGCCACGGATAATAGGCCGCGCCATAGTTGAGGTTGTTCACGCCCAGCGCGTTGCGGAACGCCTTGACCGGGTCGCCCAGCGGATTCTTGATCCCCAGATGGCCGGCGAAGATGTCGAGGATGGCGAAGCGGTTCTTCATCACGCCGCCGCAGTGCGCCAGCATCTGCTGCTGGACCTTGATCGAGTCGGCGCGTGTCAGCCGCGTCGTCTCGGGTATGACCACCATCGTCGGCTCGGGTTCCTTGAGCAGTTCGTCGATGCCCAGCAGCATCGGCTCCGCTGCGATGGCGGCGTCGTACTCGCCAACCGAGACGATGTAACAGGCGCCGCCGCCGTTCTGAAAGAACAGCCGCATCGCGCCGTAGAGGCAGTATCGCTCCCCTTTCTGGATCAGCTCATAGTCGTCCGGCTTGCCCTTGGCCTTGCGTGCCTTGAACGACGCTTCGGGCAGGGGATCGACCTTGTTTGTCACGCCGTCGTCCAGCGGCGAGGGCTCGGGCGCGGCGTCGGCGGCGGGCATCGTACGCATGACGATCTCGAACGTCGGCGCGGCGCCAAAACCGAAATAGTTGTGGAACTCCGCCATCGAGGAGATCCGCCATGGCGTCATGTGCAGGGAGCGGTTGCCGTTGATCGCCTTCTCGGTATACCCGATGAAGGCGGGCACTGCGGTGGCGACCTGGACGACCGAGTTCGGAAAGGCGTTTTTCTCGACAATATATACGCCCGGTGTCTTCATAGGCTTCATGATCGGTGCGCCCTTTTGCTAGAGTTCTCTAGAGATTGACTTGTATTTCAGCGTTGATGTCGCCGCCGGCGAGGCAAAGCGCCCCCAGCGCCGGGGCCGGAAGGACCGGCGCGACAACGACCGCGCCGAGTGGTCCGCTGCGCAGCAGCGAGAACCGCGGATCTGGCCGCGCCGCCAGCGTGATCGGCGCATCGGACCGCAGCATCTGCGCCGGCGCGCCGTTCGAGAGCCGCCGCCGCCCGACATTTCTGAACGCCACCGCGCCGAGGCGATCACCGACGCTGAAGCGCGCGTCTGCGGGACCACCGGTCAGCACATAAGTCCAGGGCAGGGCGGCGGCGGGAAAGGTCACGACAAACGCGCCGTCGCCGCCGTCGGCCGCAGCGCTGACGTCGATCCGCCCTATCAGCCGCCCGTCGTCAGTCGGGGCGGACCGAAGATCGCCCGCGCCAGCCGCCACCTCGGGCGCAGCGGCCGACAGCGCGAGCTCGAAAACGCGCGCCTCGCCTTGCAGCCGCCCCTCGGTCGCCGACAGCAGCGCCGTCTCGGTGACCCTGACGCTGAAGCGGAACGGCGCCGGGTCTGCGCCCGCGCGCGCATCCGGCGCCACGACCGCGATCCATGCGGGGCCGGTGCGGATCAGCATTCCCGCGCGCGCCACGCGCCGCGCCGTCTCCGGCTCGGGCGCAATCGTCAGAGGCGGTGTCGCGGCCCCATAGCATCCGTGCCGGACCTGCAGCGTGAACAACAATGTGTAGCGCGTCACGGCGCGTGCTCCCTTGACGGCTCGATATCGGAGCGCGGACGCAGAACAAGCGGCTCCTCCCGCGTCACGGCGGCGGCGTCGATGGTGACGAGGCGCAACTTGTAGTGGATCGAGGGGAGGTATCGCCCGCCGTGCATGCTCCAGATCTGGTTTGCGGCCTCCACGTCGAGGTCGCTGATCTCGATCGCAAGCTGCGCCAGCCCCGCGCCCTGCGCGCGGTTGGGCGAGAACACCGGGTTCGCCTGGAAGAAGCGGGCTCCGGCGGAAAGAACCTTCAGCGACTCCAGATAGTTATCGGCGTCAAACGCCGCCGCCATCATCAGGTGGACGTTGAGCTGAACCGGCTCGGTCGCCACTGCGCTACGCCCGCCGCCTGGCGGCGCTCGCGGCGGCAGAGCGCGCGCTAGGCTTTCGCGGGTCACGCCGGTGATGAAAAGAATCAGCCGGTTGCGCGCGCCGGCGGGTTGCTTGCCCTCCGCATCAACCGGCGGCGACGGCGCCGCAAGATCGTCCCCCACCGAGAATCGGGTTCGCAGGTGCTGGTTGAGCCGATCCGCAACAAGGGTCACGGCGGCGGCGATCATCGCGCGCCAGTCTGACGGTTGCTGTCAGCGATCAAGCCCGCTTTCATCATGCCGCAACGACCTCCCCGAAATAATGTTTGCAAGCAACGCGGCATAACGCAAGAATTATGTGACTCAGGGTTGTGATCCGAGGGCGCATCGTCGGCCATGATCGACGGCAGATAGGCATGGCGAGCGCGGACCCGGTCGGTTGCGGGAGGCGGATGATGAAGCGGGAACCAACAACGCGACCGGCGCACGCCGCCGTCGCCTCGGCAAGTCGGGCGGCTCCGGCGCAGCTTCAGGCGCTGGCGGACGCAGGGCGCGGCGCTCGGCTGGCTGCGATGCGCGCGCTGGCGAACGTGCGCGGCGCTGCGATGCAGCGGGCGTCGCTGGAGGAGGAGGAGCCGCTGCACGGCAAGAGGACATCGGCCGCGGGCCCGGTGTCGGCCAGCCCCGTCGGCGCGACGGCGACGCCGGGCGGCATGCCGGAGGGACTGCGCGCGGGAGTGGAAAGCCTCTCAGGCGTGTCGCTGGCGGATGTGCGGGTGCACCACGCTTCATCCGAGCCGGCCCAGTTCGGCGCCGCCGCTTTCGCCCAGGGCGGCGAGGTGCATCTTGCCGCCGGGCGGGGCGATCTGCTGCCGCATGAGGCGTGGCACATTGTGCAACAGAGGCAGGGGCGCGTGCGCCCCAACGGCGCGGTTGGCGGACAACCGATGAACGACGATCCGGCGCTGGAGCTCGAAGCCGACACGATGGGCGCGCGCGCGGCGCAGGAGGGCGCGGCGCAGGAACGGCGCCCACCGAACCTGTGAACCGGCAGCCATAGGCCGCCGCCGTGTCAGTGAGCTTCGCCGCGCCGCGCCGTCGGCCAACCGTGGCCCCGGCGCCGACCGGCGCCGCGCCCGCCGTGCGCCATCGAGAGCGCGGCGCACACGGGCCGCTGCAGAAGCTGGCCAACCACAGCGCGGTTGTGACCCGGTTGACCTGCCTGCAGCGGCTGGCCGATGCGGCGACATTGCAGCGCAAGGACGGCAAGAATGGAGAGGCGGCGCCGCCGCCATAGCCTGCGCGCGAGGAAGACGCGAGGGCGGCGCTGGTCGCGACAGATACGCTGGCGCGCCGCGACGAAAGCGCTAATGGCGACGAGGACGACGCCCCGGCGCCGATCGTGCTGCACTATCAGGGGTTGTTCGATCTGGCCTTCCCCGACCGGCGCGACAGGCTCCGCCGCACCCTGCTGCGGCCGCCGCACCCCGACCGCAACCCTGGCGCCGATCCGCAGACGCTGAGCGACAACCTCATGCGCTTTCACGCCGTCGAGGCGGCCTTCGCCCGCGTGGCCGCGTCGCCCGCGACGCCGCAGCCGGAGCGGCCGCGACTGGCGCCTGCGCCTGGCGTGCGGCGCGGCATGGCGCTGCTGCAGACGATTGAGCGCGACCTGGGCCAGCAGCCCTCGCCCGCGCTGCGTGACGTTGTGGCGGCCAAGGCGCAGTCGGCGGCGGCGCGCGCGCTGATCTGGCGGGCGCTGGAGCGGGGGGCGCCGCAGGCGGCGTTGACCGCGCCGCTGGTCCGGGCGCTGGCGCGGCTGCCGACGCCTGCCGCCGACGTGACGCTGGACGCGCTGACGGCGGGCGTGACGCAGGATGTCGCGCTGAACGCGCTGGCCTGCGCCCGCGCCGACGCAGCCTTGCTGCGCGCGCTGTTCGCGCACGCGGCGTCGGCGCTGGACCAGCCGCTCGGCTTGCGTGAGGCCGCGCTGGCGCGCCGGGTGTTCACCGCCTTCGACCGCGCGCCCACGGCTGCGCTGCTGGCGCTGATCCGCGCGGCGCGCGGGTTGGGGGCGCAGGGCGGCGCGGTGATCTACCACGCCTGCGCCGAGGCCGTGCCCGATGCGGCGCTAAGCCTGCCTGCGGTGCAGGCGCTGCTGCCGGTCTGTGCGCGCTTCGATGCGGACGCTGCGTTCCGCGTGCGGGTCATGGCGCTGCTGCGCGCCAAGGGCGCAGAGATCGGCGATTACGCCGCTTTCGACTTTCGCGGCGACCAGCACGCGGCGGCTGAAGCGGCAGGGATGGAGGCCGCTGAGAGCGCGCGGGTAGCTGGGGCGCAGAGCGTCGCGTCGCGGCGAGAGGAAGCAGAGACCGGACTGCTGGCACATGCGAAAGAAAGACTGACCCCGAGGCAACGAGATGCGCTTGCCAAGACAGATCCCAAGAAGCGAGCTCTTGCGGAGAGTGAACTAGCGAAACACGCTTCTGCTGAGCGCAACGAATATTTGGCCAAGTACGGCGACTTCGGCGAAGGCGCCATCGAGGCGACGGCGCAGGACGCGCGCCGCGCCGCATTCAACAATCTTCGGGACTTCTTCGCATCGCCTGCGGTCGGGAATGATCCCGATGCGGCGGACATCCTGTCCTATGTCGGCGGCGAGCGGCCGAAGGCGACGACGCTGGTCAGCGCGTGCCGCGCTGCCCCCGGCCTGCGCCCGGTCGTGGCGGGGCGGCGGCTTCCCGCCGCAACGCTTCTGAGCGCGCTGACGGTGTTCGGCGGCGCCGCCCCCTGCGCCGCAGCAATAGCAGCGCTGGGC
>Ga0100402_1006353_pt1 | contig 11767 bp, 21 predicted proteins | sample CryGeyme20150102_FD_80419 | JGI IMG/M metagenome (GOLD analysis project Ga0100402, IMG submission 80419) | Groundwater microbial communities from Crystal Geyser aquifers in Utah, USA - Crystal Geyser metaG 2015-0102 | ecosystem: Environmental > Aquatic > Deep subsurface > Groundwater | place...
ACCTTCCATTACCTGGTGCAGAAACTGAACGAAAAAATCGAACTGGAGAAGGTCAACCTCGATGAAACCAACAAAAGTTTCAGAAAAAGTATCGGAATTTTGGATATTTTCGGCTTCGAAGTGCTTGAGATAAACTCCCTAGAGCAGTTCTTTATTAATTTTGCAAATGAAAAGCTTCAACAGCTTTATGTTAGCTACATTTTCAAATAATAGCAAAACGAATTTCTCAAGGAAGGTCTTAAAGATTTCTCTCAGGATATTGGATTTCAAGATAACAAACCTGTAATCGACCTTTTTGAACTCTACCCGCTTGGTTTGTTCCATCTCATCAACTAATCATCAGAGCTTAATACACCTGATTAGAACCTTCCATAAAATATTGTGAGAAACCATCCTAAGAATAACTTTTTGGAGGTACCAAAGGCCAAAAGATCCATGTTTACCATCAGCCATTCTTGTTCTCCTGTCTCTTACAAAACAACAGGTTTTGCTCAAAGGAACAAAGACTAATTTCCTCAGCAACTTCTACAAGTTATTATTGATAGCGAAAATCAAATTCTGAAGAATATCATTGTCGGTGAAAAAAAGTAAACTGAAGTTAAGAGTCGAACAGCTGCTAAGAAATTCCTCGGCTCCAAGTTCCTCAATGACATGAACAAGCTAATTGAAGAGTTGTATTCGTCAGATTGTCACTTTGTCAGATGCATCAAACCTAACAGCCTTAAAGCACCCAAAAAATTCAACTCTGATGCTGTCCTGCGTAGCTTGCGTTATTTGGGAGTACTCGACTCAATTCTCATCAGAAAACTAGGCTACATCTATAGACGACACTTCAAGGAATTCATCAAGAAATTTTTCGAGATTGAACAGTACATCTTCGGATGGTCAGCTTTTGTTGAGGGAAAAGGTTAAGAAGACTTCAAGTAGTATTCTAGAACATTTATTCTCAAACACGCACCTAACCAACTTGGCAATCGATAGATTCTGCTTGGCCATAAAAAAATTCTAATCAAGTAATCCGCCCTCAACACTCTTGAAGCAATGGCTAAAGAGAAGAGAAAAATGCGAATCCAATGCGCCAACAAAATAAAAAAGATGTACGTCAATTCTGTTTTCCGAGGGAAGGCCAAGGCCATGTTTAAGACTGTCGCCATATTCAAAGGATACATGACCCTCATGGTTGAAAATATCAGGTAAAAAATACTCAGTAAAAAATGTTCCAAAATACAAAAAGCCGTCAAAGATTTTCTCCTGGAAAGACGGATGCAGAAATACAGATAGGCTGGAACCAAGGCAGTCACCAGAATTACTGCCTTCTACCGCATGAGAAGAGAAAGACTGAAATTTTTGAAGATAAGGAAAGATGCAATTGCAATTCAAGCTAACATTAGATTCTTCCTCAGCATGGCAGCTTTCATCAGATTACGTCATTGTCGATAAGTTGCCTATCATTTGTTCGAGCAAGGTTGGAATTAAATTGAAAATCAGAAGGCAATTGTAATCCAAAGAGCATATAAAGGTTATGTTGTTCGCAGAAGGTACATGAAAGTAATGGAGTAGATTCGCAAAAAATTAAAACTGAGAAAATACCAATAACGAATTATGTAGGTGATTTTCCAACATAAACTGAAAAAATATGTCACTCAACTTAACAAGTACAAAACTCCTATCATCAAAATGCAAGCAGTTATCAGAGGCAAATTGACCTTCAGGACCTATCACAACGTCCGCCAGGCTGCTATCTTCATCCAGAAAGCATTTCGACGTCATTTGAAAAAAAAGTACTATCTCATTCGATTATGGAGGGACTACCGCAAAAATATCTATCTTGAGGAGAAACAAAAATCAAGGGAAATGTCGAGATTGTACCTGCCTAAGATGGAAGTAGAAAATGTAAAGTATTACCCTGAAACTGTTGTGAAAAATATGAAGTACTATCCTCGATAACTGACTCATCGCTATGGCAAAAATGAATAAAGTATGCCTGAATGGATCATCAATTAAACTCTGACTTTTCCAGATAAAAATGCCATTCAACTTTACATTGGAGATTTCGATTTGTTGGGCACAGTCCACTACTAAGGCAAATGGCTGCTTAAGTATGCCTAGCTCAAATAGGAGCTTAAAAAGAAATGGGAGTACCCTATCAGCATCAGCGTGGGGTAAGAGTTCACCTCCATTTTAAGCAACAAGGAACGATTGTACACTATATATGCTAGCGAGGACAGCATCTGCTCACGATATGAATTACAAGGTACCTCGCAAGTTTTATCAGTTGGCGATCGGGCTGGCTATACATTGAGAAATAACTGTAGCATGTACATCTGGGGCTACAACTATGGTAACTTCCTCTAAAATGGCGACCAAGTTTTCTATGAGGCAAAAGAAGTGCCAAAACTATCCAAATTAAAATTCAAGCAAATCGAGTGCAAAGGTAGTCAGAGATATTTCATCGAAGGCGAAGGAAAAGTTTATCATTATTATCAGCATGAGCAGGAATGGAAATTTGCACCTTTTAGCTTTGGATTAAGAAGCAGTATCAAAAGTATAGCATTATCTTATTCTTTTGCCATGTTCCTCAACACACAAGGATTGGTTTATGCTTTTGGGCAAAATAATAAAGGACAACTTGGACTCGGATTTGCTTCCAAAAAAGCTGTACAGCAGCCACAACCAGTTCAGTATCTCCAGCAACAAAAATAAATAATTTAAACCATTTCAGCTGGTATGTCCCATGTGGTTGCCAAGTCTAAACTTGGTTATATCTATAGTTGGGGAGACAATACTTACCAACAAATTAATACAAGTTCGTCGGCATGTGTCCACACTCCTGAAGCTATTGAGGTTGAAGATGGAAAGTTGAGAGCATATCAGGCAGTTGCTGGTCTTCGGTCTACTTTTGTGTTAAACTAGCAACTAAAGATCGTTGCTTTTGGCACTAGTTCCAGCTTCAACAGTCAGAAAGGTGTCTTCAACTATCCTCTTGAAACACTCAAGGTAATTATGTCCCTCACACAGCAAACCAACAACAGCAAAGGCCTTATTGAGCTTAAAATATCAGTTCAATGGATTCGTGAAATGTCAGTATTGATTGTCAGCGGTCTTGATTCTTCAAAGTGTAAGACTGGTACCAAACCAGATGTGGTACTGAAGTACGCCAAGATGATCGCCAAGGAGTGGCAAGATAGCTCAGGTACAACTCTTGTTATGTTTTAGTATATCCCGAATACCACGAGTGGTGCGATAATATCCTACAACTAAGCGATTTGAGAAAGTTTAAATTTGCATCTACATCCACACCAGCTGCCAAACAAAAGACCACAAAAGGCAAATCTGAGCTATAGGACCTCAAAGCTCTCGTCTAGCTGCGTAAAAACTCCTCAGTTTTTAAACGAGCAGCTTTAGCAAAAATGTAGGAATGTTTGGGAAAGTTAAGAAGCAAAGGTGAAGAGCGTTGGTCGTAGGAGGAAAAGGAGCTGCATTACTACATTCAGTAGAACTTAGCTGTTTTGAAAGGCGGATGATTTAGTCTTGATTTATAGGCATGTTTAGTGTGATAAGGGGCTATGACATCAATGAGGGTTATAATTGTTGATGCCTGTTCAGTCCAAAATCGCTGAGCCATCAGCCCAGGCCATTATTCAGAATTTGCTAATCGGGAACAACAAACGCAAACTAGTCTCAGCCACCATCCTTCTCATCATCGGTTTCCTCATCCACATTCGCAATAAAAAGCCCTAAGTCGACACCCTCAAGAATTCCCAGCTCAACACTGAGTCTAAAAATAAAAAAGTAATGAGATATTTAGGCAGGGTGGAAAAGGACACGTCGACAAGATCTTCTTCCAAAGGATCAAAAAATTGGTCAGAATAGTAATCCCTAGCTGGAAATGTAAATAAATGGGAGACCTGGCTCTTCTCACTGCCTTCCTTATCGCCAGAACCTTTCTCAGTATTTATATGGCTTCAGTCAACGGAGGAATTGTCAATGCCATTGTCGAAAGAAACCTTCCCCTCTTCATCCAAAGAGTATTAATGATTTTAGATAGATTCTGGGATTAGGAATGATCGCACTTCCTGCTTCCTTCGTCAACTCCTTCCTTGATTTTATCAACAAACGTCTCTCGCTTAGATTCAGGCGTAGATTGACAGATTTCTTCCATCACACCTACCTCAAAGATATGATTTACTATCAACTTGGTAACCTTGACAGTAGAATCACCAACCCTGACCAGAGGATGTGCGCAGATATCGAAAAGTGGGCCAACTCTCTGTCCACTATTTATTCGAATTTCTCAAAACCAACATTGGATATCATTTTATTCTCAAAAAAACTTGCTGAGATCATGGGATGGTCAGGGCCCATCGTAGTCATTGCTTGGTATGTTCTCTCAGGACTCGTACTTAAAGTAGTATCTCCTCCCTTCGGAAAGCTCATCGCAGGTGAGCAAAGACTATAAGGTGAATACAGAGCTTCCCAAACTGCTTTTGCCCATCACTCCGAGTAAATTGCCTTTTTCAGAGGTAGCGAGTGGTAAAAGGTCAGAATCAACAACATCTTCTATGTAATTGTCCCCATTTATTCAGAAATTCATTAAGCACAGTGAAGGCATAATGAACAAAAAATTGTACATGGGTGTCTTCGATAGCATGCTTGTCAAGTATGGTGCCTTTATGGTTGGATATGGAGTTCTTGCTTTACCCGTTTTTGGCAGCAATGCTGATCAATACAACAAAAAGGTAGGAGATAACACTGGTGCTTTGACTAGAGATTATATCAGAAACTCGTCACTTCTTATCAACTTGGCCAAAGCTATCGGAAAATTGCTTATCTCCTATCAACAAGTCCAAAATTTGGCAGGGTATACAACTCTTATCTACGAAATGAAAGAGGTGCTTGATGACTTGGTTCAAGGAAAATTCGTCCGTACTCAGGTTGTCGGTGAAATAAAGACCCAAAGAGCCAGCTCATTCACTGAAGCTGATAAGGGAGTGCATGAGGAAACTGAAGACTATATCCTTCTTGACAAGGTACCTGTTATCACCCCCAACGGTGATGTTCTCACTCAGGAGCTCTCTCTCGAAATTCACAGAGGTATGAGTACTGTCATAAGTGGACCTAATGGCTGCGGAAAGAGCTCACTTTTCAGAATCCTCAGTGGATTGTGGCCCCTTTCTGGTGGTGTCCTCAAACGTCCTCACATGGATAAACTGTTCTACATTCCCCAAAGACCTTACCTTCCTCCTGGCACTCTTCGTGATCAGATTATCTATCCTCATTCAAAGGAAAGAATCGCCCATGATGATGACTACATCAGATAGCTCCTAACTTGGGTCAAACTTGACTATCTTGAGGAAAGAGAAAAAGGTTTTGATTCCTTCAACGACTGGAATGACGTTCTTTCAGGCGGTGAGAAGCAAAGATTAGCCATGGCTCGTCTTTTCTACCATCAACCTCTCTTCGCCATTCTCGATGAGTGCACCTCTGCCATGAGCATGGACGTCGAAGCTGAACTGTACATGAAGGCCAAAGAGCTAGGCATCACATTATTCACAGTCAGTCACAGAAGTAGTCTGTTCAAATACCACGAATATATGCTCAAATTCGACGGAAGAGGTAACTACGATGTTATTAAACTGGACCACAGCAAATAACTAAAAACTGACAAACATGAGTGATATAAATATTGAACTATCCTCGCTCAACTACTTTATAAAATTTAGTATTTTTATTTAGTCAATGACAAAATTAGCAAAAAGGGCAATTTGGCTCGATAATACGAATAAAAATTAGAAAGCTATAGTTATCTTTATTTTAGAATATAGGAAAATGCTGAAAAAACCTAGTCCTAATCACCCCGCCTACAAGACACGACCGGCAAATCAAGTCTTTCCTGAAGACATCGAATGTGTCTTCCCAGCTTCTGGAGGCAAAGGTGCTATCTTCCTGGGAAATCTTGAGGCCGCCTAAAATCCAGAAACACTTCGCAGTATTTCATAACATATGTAGAGCACAACATTGGTTCCCTGTTGACTGCTTGCAAAAACGTTCACATCCGTCACTCTAAATAGCATGTCCCCTATGCCCTCTACATTCCTGGCTAGGACCATCAAAATTATGATCTCAGCATGCATTTCAGCACAGCTAGCGACTTCATTCACCAATCAAGGCAGGAAACAAACATTCTGGTCCACTGTATGGCTGGTATCTCACGCTCAGCTACCTTGGTGATGGCCTATCTCATGAAATATTTGGGAATGTCACTGAAAGAGGCGTTTTCGACAATTTCCTCTCGCAGAAGCAAGGTACCATCTTTATTTATACAGATCAACCCCAACCCTGGCTTCATGCGTCAATTGCAAAAATACGAGAAAGAATTGCCTTCCAAATCGACTCATCTTCGTCATACTTACTCCATGAATTAAAGCGAAAATTACAGGGCTTCGAGTTACTACCGTCCCAGCAGTCATAAACAATCATAGTACCATCACACTACAGCCAAAGACAGAAAAAGTTACGATAAATATGATAAGTACAACTTGGGTAGAGAGACTAACTAATACCTCACCAAACGATACAACCCATAATATGAGCAGCTCTATAGCATGAATCTAAACTACAACTATGAAAGCCACCTCAAGAAATACTAACAATAAGGCCAGAAAAGATTACAGGACAACAGACTCAACAGAACTATGGAACCCTTCTCAAACGTCTCCAACTATGACCCTAGAAGCAACATTGAAAACTTGAGCAAAGATCTTGATGAAAGGATCAACAAAATCAAACAGAAATACTATGATCGAGTCAGTTTCGATGAAAGTCGTATGGAGAACAGCAAAATTGACCGAATCATGCCTGCTGGTATGTTAGATCTAGGGAGAAGCAGACACATGCTCGGACGGGATTCACTAAGAAGCAGTCTATACAACATGAAGAGCAGACCAACCACCTACCAGTATGGGGGATATATGTGATTTTCTTCAGTATTTTTGTAGTAAACTATTCAGAATGTTAGACTTGAAGTAAAACATAATCATGTGTCAATATATAAACTTGCCAGTACATATCATCCGATCAAATGTCAACACCAAAGATTCTCATCACAGTTGGTACCACCTAATTCGATCCTTTGATCTAATACACTTCCTCACCTCATTTTATCAATTTACTCAAAAACAATGGCTTCTAACATTCGACCATCACCTATCAAATCGGCACCAAGTATTTAGCTCATTATTCAGAGGAAATATCATCCCCACTAATGGTCCTCACTTCCGACTATCCAACGATATCCAAGCAGTATATGATTCACATTAAATTATATTCACTCATGGGGGAGCAGGCACCTTGTTGTGTTGTTTGGCCCAGGGCCCAAAAAATAGAAAAATCATCGCCATAGCCAATGACACCCTAGCAGGCAACCATCAGACCGAATTAATTTCTAAGTTACACAAAGAAGGCTATATTTTAGGTTTCGACTCTGTCGGTGAGCTGATGAACAATGAGTAAAAATTGCTATCTTTTCTAAAAAATTAAATTCCTATTCGGTAATATGTCCAACCCAAAAACTGTGTGCTCAACCAGATGATATTCGGATAGTGATGTAGTTGTGATTTGATGAAAAAAAAAATCAATATAAATAATCTCTCTTGAGGCCCACATCAGTTTGCATTAACTATGGCCGACTGGTCGATATAATTCTTTCACAGTTAATTTCCTTCTTGTATATCACCACTGGTTGGGGCATAGATTAGCTTTAGCTAATTTGTGGCTTTGGCGCTGACCCTCGAATAGTTGACTCGACTGCCTCACCCCTCAAATACTTCAATGTTGTTCCATATTTGAAGAAACTAATATAGCAATGAAAGGCAGTCAGATAGCCCAAAGGTATAAGGATCACTCCAGCCATCAGAATCATCACCAACCCTATCCATTTTTAATTATTTGTCTATCCAACCAGCACCCATATCCCTTGGATCAACACCAATATCATCTGCAATATCAGCAACAACAATAATCTAAAAAATATGTCATAATTTTGCTTCCCCACACAATTGTTAGTGTATTTGCAGTGATGATCGAATTCCTCAACACAGCGATTGCAAGTATTGCAATGATAACTGTACCTGTGCACATTCACCTGACATTTCTCGCAGAATAGCAACATATCTCTGTCTCTCTGCTTTTATTTATAATGTTGGACCAATAGTCGTGGATCCACAGGGTCGCTGTAGGTCAGCCGACAGTATTAAACTACTATCCCCACCAAGCAGATGTAGTAAAATATGCAGATAAGTGTAAGCAACGGATGACCGATAGAGTAGACACTAGGTATTGTGTTGGCATGCAAAATGATTAGAACTCCCATCAGAAACACTCCAAAAATTTGTAAGAAGGATAATTTATGTGTGCAACCATTGACAGTTTGGTACTTCTTGCGTTTGGGTAACTCTATCTCCTCTGAAGAACGCGTTGACTTCTGCATTAAATTTTTGCTGCTTTTAGGCAATTCCTCCACTTTGACCAGCATTCGCTCAGCGATATTATTATATAAAAAATGGTATCACTGACGTTGTGCATTAATGTAAGCTAATCACCGATATGTGGCTAAATATTACCAAACTTGATATGTGAAGGAAATAGGGGTGTTTTATTGATCGATCATCGTTTCTTGTGCTCGAAATAGTTGTGCTGTAGAGCCTAGGCACAACTAATACGCTTTTTGGGGTCTATTTATAAACATTTTTCAACTAAATCAGTGAGTTCTTCCTGAGCCTGACCTAAGATTTAGTGAATTTTGTCCAGTTGCATGATTTACTTGAAATCTTTGACTAGGTTGTCGCCAATTCGATACCTGATTGTACCATTTTAGCGGAAAAGACCCTCAAGATTGGCCTACCTACAGCGTTAGGTCATCCAACTGGGGAAATTCCCTCGGATTTTTTATATCATATACACATGATCGATGTCATCATGCACATGGAAAAGAAGCTATCCCGTGAACAATTCCATGATGATGCAGCCAATCGACCAAACATCGCTTTTCTCGTCCCACTGACAACATTTCAGCAAAACCTCAGGACTGCGATACTGACGGGTGTTTATTGTCGAACTATGCGATTCGTCTCTGTGTGTTGCCCCTCCGAAATCTATCAATTTTATGTGATTGCTGGCTGGAATCGAGTACTACTGGTTTGTGCTGTCTTTCTCGACTATCATATCTGTCGTGCAAAGGAGAATGTTCTCAGGTTTTAGGTCGGTATGGGTGTATCCCAACTGATGCATAAAGCCAACTGCTTCGAAGAGTTGTTTTGCGAAGGAACGGACCATGCGCTGTGGGAAACCTTTATAGTTGTTCTTTTTGGTGATATCGTAGAGGGACGGTCCTAGCCGTTCGAAGACTAGGCAGTAGTGGTTACAATAGTTGAAACTTTCGACATATTTGACGATATGGTATCGGTCTTCTGGATCATTCCGGTTGATTTCTTTGACGATGGCTCTCTCCGTTTTAGCGGAGGAGATGTACTTTTCAACTGGTTTTATCACCTAACTTGCCTCAGATTCACCTTTATTGCATATGTCCTTTATTTATAGCCACCCTAGAGGACACGCCCGAAAGTGCCTGTGCCCAGACAACTTATCACCCTGTAGCGATGGCCCATCAACTCGCCTACTCGGAATGCAAAATGAGGGGTCTTTCGGCGTTTACGAGTCTCAGGAGACACTGAGCTGGAATAGGGAGAAGAGGACGAAGAGACAGCCTCAGGGGCATGCTTGCTCACCCTGTTACTTTTATCGGTATAGCTATGTTTGTGCTTGCGACTTTTGTTTTTCTTCTTATGCGATCGATGGTGGCTCTTGTCACGGATAAGATGTCGCTTGCGATGTTTCTTCTTCCGCTGTGAGCTCCGTCTGAGCTACCTGAGATTAGAAGGGAAGGCCGTACCTGTCGTCAGCTTCCTTAGCTCTCGAATCGCTAGGGGAACGTCTTGTTTTTTTACTCTTTCCCATTAATTAATTATGAATCATATACTACCTCCATCAAATCAACAATTCCATATCCATTCATGATATAACCCGAACTACCTTCTTTATATACGCCCATATAAAGTGATCAATAGCTGATCCGCAATAGTATAGTGGCTATTATCCCTGCCTGTCACGCAGGAGACCCGAGTTCAATTCTCGGTTGCGGAGGTTTTTGTATATTTTTAATGTAAATCTAATAAGCCGACAATACAAATTTCCTCAGAGACACCCAACTCGTCTAAAGCAATACATAGTATCTCACGCTTGTCCGTTCGCTTGCCACACATCAAGCCCGCAGTCAGCATCAATGCATGCGAACTCTCGAAACCTACATGGAGAATCATGGAACCGATTTAAAGGCTAAACTCAACTACGAAATGCTCTGTCAGCTGATGATAGAGCTCGGATATTTTTTGTTTGCTTGTCGCAGTTTCGGTCTCAAACCTCTAATCGAGATGACCGACATAAAAATTGAAGAAAGTTATTAAAAGAGCAATGAAAAAATGTTTGGAGTTATCATTTTTTACAAGTTAGATGAAAACCCCATGGAAGAGAATGAAGGTGCGATGTTATATCACGGCATTTTTGAACACATTGAGACCAACTTAGCCAGCATTCTGTAAAATCGATAGGGAACCAGCAGTGATGAATATTAGGTCACATTTGATGCCTTTTGTTAACAGTACAAAACAATCGCTGGCTGTGGATTCTTTTAAACTAACTAAGTCCATGTATTTCAAGCCTTGGAGCAGACCAACCTCTTCTATGAGCATTCTTGGCTCTACCGTATTAAAAACTGTTCAATGGTTGAGTTCATCAGAAGCAATCCTGCTAAAATGATAGCCTTCAAAGCTCACAAAAAGAAAGATCTGGAGTACAATCAAGATAGGAAAAATTTGAAAAATGATCTCGAAGGTCTGCGAAATAAGGAAAAATAAATCTATGACAATTTGCTCAAATTTTTTAATAGTATCAAGGAACAAGATAAACATTTCCGAGTTGAGACACCTAAAAGTGAGAAAGAATCTGCCAATAAAATCAGCTTTGTCTTTGTTATCTAAGAGAGGCATAAAACCCCTCTTGAGACGATTCTGGAGAAGTTTTAAGGACAGGAAAATGCTATGAGCGAGGAAGCAGGAAAAAATCCAATCAAGCGACCGCCATCAAAGATGAAATTTTACATTGAGTACTCGCTTGAAAAAAACCTTATCTGTGCTCGATTGATGCTTCCTTCGATCAAATTCATAGCTGATACATCTGATTTTCTGATGTTCCAGTCTAACGTGTTGACCTTCTAAGCCTGCAGCATTACAATTTAGCTCAGCGACGATAAAGATCCAGAAGTAGATCCAAAGACAAACAAAACTTTACCTCCTCAGAAGATAGTCAATTTCAAGGGAACCTCCAGCTTCAATGTATACGTCAAGGAACCACCTCTTGAAAAAATACTCCTTTTGATGGACATGACCATGATAGCTTCCAGATTGTACGAACCCGAGCTCAATTCTAACAAATTCGATATTTATCACAAGGTGACCACAATATCTAGGAGGACAACCCACTACACAAAGTTATTGATGAGACTAGGCAAAAAGATATATGCTTAGTGATCTTCATAAATATTATAAAAATAATTCCTTCATATGTCCGCTCTGAATAAAAAACAAAATCCTGCTAAGATGAACACTCTTCTAACTCATCTGCAAAGTACCCTCCAACAAAAGGAAATGATGAG
>Ga0100402_1006357_pt1 | contig 11765 bp, 13 predicted proteins | sample CryGeyme20150102_FD_80419 | JGI IMG/M metagenome (GOLD analysis project Ga0100402, IMG submission 80419) | Groundwater microbial communities from Crystal Geyser aquifers in Utah, USA - Crystal Geyser metaG 2015-0102 | ecosystem: Environmental > Aquatic > Deep subsurface > Groundwater | place...
GACCTGACTCTTCTTCTAGATACCAGGGATGGTGAATGCCAGCGCTCAAACAAGATTCTAAAGCGGTTTCAAGTCGATCAACATTGGATGAAACAAAGGCGATGGCATCAAGAGATTCTTGACACTCCTCCTGGCACTCAAAAAGTTTGGGCGATTCATTTTTCCACTTCAAGCTAATGGCCTCTAAGGCATAAGCCACGGATTGCCCACATCGTGGACTGTCATCATCACGAAACTGAACCCATAGATCGTTCAGTCGTTTATTGATCTCTCTCATCTTAGATTGCAAAACGATTGACTCATAGCTCGGCGCTCGTCGCTCACCTAAAGATGGACTGTTTTTTGATTGTGAAGTTACGGGCCAATTTTCAGTAAGATGTCTGAGTTCTTGAGGGAGATCTTGCTGAGCCAGAGCAAAACTGGCCAAAAAGTAGCTCGATATCACAAATCTAGACGCTACACTCATCTAAGTCTCGCGATTCTTTTTTCAAAGTCGCTCAAACTTGCTCGGAGAACTTTGTTTTGATTGAGGTTAAACTTGCTACTTTTATCTTTAATCGCTGAAAGCAGTACTTTTAATTTTGGGAGGAAGCGACGGTCAACGGCGTAAGAGGAGGAGAGTTCCGTCGCAGTGACCAGGCTAGCCAAAGCCGATGATGACTTTGGAAGTCCCACGACATCTTTGACCTGATAATCGATCAAGCGGTCAATCGCCTCAAACCTTTGATCTTGATTGTAGGAATAAGAGCGTACCCAGGACCAGGCTTGCTTCGCCTCAAATCTTAAGTTTTCTCGCTCGAGATATCTCGCAAATGAAAGCAATGCCTCATCTCGATATACAGAATTAAAAGTTTTATCGACCAGAACCTCAAAATCATTCATACTGATCTGCGTGCTCGTCTTAGCATTGGTCGCCGAAATAAATCGTCTGAGTTCAACACCAAGCTGCTCATCGAGATCTAGATCCTGAAAACCAGCAGCCCCCAAAGAAAGAGAAAAATATTGATAAGCTTTTTCCCATTGGCCAGCTTGATAGACCCCATTTGCAATCTCAACAAACTCCTTCGCTGATATGGGCTCCTTTCGACCGAGCTTCAACAAAGAGTCATATGCCCTAAACTCTGCTGATTCAGCAAACTTTCCCACCCCAATCAAACGCGACGATATTGCCGTAAAGAAGCGTCCCGCAATGATTGTTTTCTCCTGAGCTTCAGCCTGAACCTTCTGAAAGTAATCTCGTCCACTTCGTCTCAAGGTATCCTTCTGCCTCGATAGATCCTGAACATACTCATCAGCCACCTGACTCGACTCAAAACCGTTTCCGGAATTCGCAAGGAGGCTATAACTAATAGCATACCCTTCCATTTTCTGGATAGGATGTCGCTCCACTCTCGCTCGCTCCAGAACAGCCAAGGCCTTTAGGTCTGCATCATCGCCATCACCTGGCTGTATGCCGACCATCCATCGCCACCATCCAGAATGAGCTTGAACCAGAAGAGCCTTTTCAAGAGGATGACTACGAATAAAACTTCCCAGAATTCCCCTTAATTGCGACCATGAGATCTGACTAGAGAAAAAAGTGGACTGAGTCGACTCCTGAAGAACTCCCCACAAAGCAGAGTCTAAAATTTTTGCATCGGAAATATTGCGCAGATCTCTAAGTACAAGAGGGGCTCCGGAGGCACCTCGCCTCAAATACCACTCAACCTTAATCTGATCTGACGACAACGCTTTAGCCTCTGCCGAAAACGAGTTCTGAGGCTTTAATCTTTCACTCTCTGACACACGTCTTGCGGAGGCCCATTGATCTTCGATTTTGGAACTGAAGACCATGTCTTCATACCGTGAAATATGATCTTCAATACTCGGGCCCAAGGGACTTAGCGCAAGAAGCATCGTTGGCCCGAAATTTTTATACCAGTTCATAATCTCTCACGCTCCAAGATTTGACCGAGATCATATTCCACTAAAGCAATGGAATCTTCAATCCGTTGCTTTTCTTTAAGCTCATACGGTGTCTGGAAACTTTTCTGGAAAGCTGGTTGTCTAAATACAACCTTAGCTCTCTTCAACAAAGCAACAGCTTCAGCCCCTTTGCCTTTCTTTGCTTCAAGAATCGATGTCATCAGCAAGGCCTGAATTCTCTTTTCAATGGCTTCTTCATGCACGAGTTGAATATTCATCTCGGAGATTATAGACGCCACTTCGAAAAGGTCCTGCTTGGTCAACTCTACCACTCCCAAAACAACAGGATCTAAGGTCTCCGCCCGTAGGACAAATGAATAGAAACCGAGAACAAGAAGAAACGTCTTCATCTTGCTTGCACTCCTGTGTCCTCAACAGACCGAAGGACTAACTGCGGCCCCGATGAGCTTCTTTGCGACCACGGCGTTTGACTCTCTAAGGCCATCAAAATCTTCTTAGAGTGTGTCCGATCGATAAGGCCCAAAGGAAGTTTCGCCTCGTAATTTCGAATGATCTTGTAGGTTGAGAATGGGTTTAATGAATTCAGCTCTTCTACCTGAACCGAAACGTGCAAGATGGAAACATCAGAGGACTCAAAGGGAAGCCAAATTGAATACCAGTTTAGATCCCAACGATCCGAAGACGGTATACGCATGTCACCTTCTACCTCTTTCCCATCAAGAGCTACCAGCTTTACCGATATCGTTCTTGGCTGTTGAAAAGGTCGCTTCGACCATCTCAAGAATAAACGACTGCCTCTTTCGACATCGAAGATCATTTTACTAGCTTCCTTGGGTGGAATTTTGAAGTGTCCTAGCATCCGGCTTCGATGCTGCCTTAGATCAGACTGAGCCCTAAGGAATCGCTCGGCCACAACATATTGGGAATCGGCCCTGACGCTAGGAACAAGAGGTAGTAGCCCAAAACAGAGAAGCGATATGATCCTTAATCGAGACATTATCTTTCACCTGGCTCCAAAACTGCTTTCGTCTCAGTAGGCTTTTCCGTCATGACAGTTTTTCGGTTGAATTCCGCCAAGGCCTGCCCAAAATAGTTTTGCCAGCGCATCAGCTCCCTAGAGCTCTTACTAGAATCATTCATAAGTACCGAGAAAGCCAAAAGCTCTCCCCCCTGACTCTGAACAATTCCCACCAAAGCAGAAACGCCATCCAGAGAACCCGTCTTCGCCCGAAGGCGACCAAAGGCCTTGGTGCCCTTCATCCTGCGACTTAATGTTCCGTCTCTTCCCGCGATAGGTAGAGAAGCCAACAACTCGGGAAGAATTTCAAAGTCTAAATAAGCGGCATTTAAAACATCAATAAACTGTTTTGCGCTCATTTTATTTTTGCGAGTCAGTCCAGATCCTGAGACAATATTCATCCCCGTCGTTCCAATATCCATTCTTAAGATTTCTTCATTAAGAACTTTAATTCCCTTATCCTGCGTTCCGGGCTTACCCTTGATTTCTTTTCCCAAGGTTTTGATCAACGCCTCTGCGATAAAATTATTGGAATACTTATTCATTAAGGAAACAATTTCCCTAAGAGGCAAGCTTCCTTGCGAAGCAACCTTGATCGCAGAAAGTGGTCGCTTTTTTTTCTGAATTTTTGTCGCGCCAGAAAACTTAATACCCTTTTGTTCGAGCATATACTTAAGCGCATATCCGGAATAGATAGCGGGAGAGAGAACATTGAAATACTGCCTTTGCTCTGACCATCCGTAAGGCATTGAGCCACTGACTTCAACGACATCATTGCTTGGTCCCCCGTCTATCCTACGAGCGGTCACACTGAACTTGTTTCCAGTCGCCGTCGTTTTTGCGGAATTCTTCACCTTAATATAACCGGTATCTGGCTCCACAAAGACTCGAACCGGATCTCCAACTTTTTCACCAGGACGGAAATAGACTGTCGTCGTATTGTAATTAAAACTCAGAGCCCCGATAGGCGCATTGTATGGCCGGTCGGTCGTTGTCTTTAATCGATCTTCACTATATCGCTCCTGATCAAACGCCCAATCATCAACTAGAATATTACCTTTGACTTCTTTCAAGCTAGTTCTCGCGACATCACTCGCCAGAACAAACATCCTCTCACTGACTAATGAAGGGTCGCCGCCTCCTTCAAGATAGATGTCCCCATCAAGAACCCCACTTTTGAGATTTTTCTCAAAATAAACATTGGTGTCATACGTGAAATCTGGGCCCAGCTTTTTCAGGGCGACGATTCCCGTCAAAAGTTTAACGGCGGACGCCGGCAAAAGAAGCGCCTTTGAATTCAAAGAATAGATGGTTTCCTGCCTCGAGAGCGAGAAAACCTGCACTCCGAGCGAAGACTTATCAAGTTTGTCATTTTTGAAAATGTAATTGAGTCGGCCCTGAAGTGCTTTCGTGAAGGAATCACTAGCTACGGTGTCTGAGGACCCCATAGAAGACGGAGGTAGCAGTGTTGCGAACGCGCAAACGCCCACCCCTATGACACGGCTCGTGAGCCTGTGCATCAGAACTTGCATTAAAACCCCCATAAGTCTCCATTAAAGCACACTTTTTAGCTATTCTAAGGGCTATGCGAAACATTCTCTATGCACTCATTTTGACTCCACTAATTTTTTCGTGCACCAAGCAAAAACTAAGCCCTTCTGACACGTTGATTATTGGTATCGAAACTGAAGTCAAAAACCTCGACCTGCGAAACACCATGGACATGAACTCAGCTCAGGTCATAAGTCTTTTTGCCCAAAGTTTAATGAGAATTAACAACGATATGGTTCCCGAGACGGAACTAGCCGTAGCCTATCAAGTCAAAGACGCAAAAGTTTATTCTTTCGACCTACCGGCCGAGGCCGAATTTCATGACGGAAAAAAACTGACTTGTGATGACGTCAAAGCCTCATTCGAACAAGCCTCAGGCGAAGGTTCGAGAATCAAATCAGCTTTTGAAGACGTGAAGTCCTACACTTGCCCCTCTCCCACAAAATTTGTGATCGAACTCAACGAGCCTAAAGCTTCTTTTTTGGCAGGCGATGTAACAGCTGTTCGCATCATGCCCAAAGTCTATGCCCTCAGCAAAGACGAAGCTCCTCCTGTCGGGACGGGTCCCTACAAATTTGTTAAAAAAGAAAATCGCGACATTATATTTGAGCGATTTGAGAAATTCTCGAGACACAAAGATGGAGTCAAGATTTCATCCCCCTATTTCTTTAAACACCTCATTGTTAGAACCGTCCAAGATCCAACGACTCGTTGGCTATCACTTACCTCCGGAGACATTGACGCCCTGATCAACGCAATTTCTCCACAAAAAGTTCTGGAAGCCAAAAATGTCGAAAATTTGAAAGTGTATGAAAAACCAGGCAATTCGTTTCAATATCTCGGGTTCAATCTTAGACTTCCTAAATTCGAAAGCAAAAAAGTTAGAGAGGCCATTGCGTATGCTATCGATCGAGAAAGTATTATCCAGCATAAACTCTATGGATTGGCCTCACCTGCAACCTCTGTTTTATCGCCATTAAATTACTACCACAAGAAAGACTTGCCCTCTTATGATTACGATCTTGAAAAAGCGAAGAACCTTTTAAAAGAAGCAGGACAAGAGAATTTGGAGATTGAATTCAAAATTTCTTCAGATCGCGACATCAACTCCATCATGATGATCATCAAAGAACAGCTGGAAAAAGCCGGGATCAAAGTCACTCTTCGCCCCTATGAATTCGCCACCTTCTTCTCTGACGTCCAAAAAGGAAATTTCGAAATGTTTTCCCTTCGTTGGGTGGCGGTAACAGAGCCAGATATCATGCATAAAATTTTTCATTCCTCACAAACACCTCCGGGGAGAAATCGAGTCTATTTTGACAACAAAGAGCTTGATAAGCTTGTGGACGATGGAGCTCGAGAAGCTGATCAGGTAAAACGCAAAGCTCTTTACGATCGAGCACAGGTCATTGTCGCCGAAGAGCTACCGTATATTCCACTTTGGTATCCAAGCAACATCGCCATTACCTCCACTCGAATCAAAGATTATGACCTAAGCACCATTGGGACTTGGCATTCTCTACTAGAAGCCAGAAAAGAGTAGTCATGACAACAAAACGTCTCACAACGGGAATGCTTCCCATACTCCTAGTCGATGATGAAGAGGAAATCCTCAAATCATTGCGCCGAGACTTGAGACGTCACGCCATCATCGATATCGAAACAGATCCAGTTGAGGCCCTTAGAAAAATTGAATCAACGGAGTATGCCGTCATCATAAGCGATCTCAAGATGCCTAAGTTAACAGGACTCGAATTGCTCAAAAAAGCTGCTGAGCTGCAGCCCAGCTGCCAAAGAATTTTACTTACGGCCTACCTAGACCTGGCGTCAGTTCCCGACACCATCAACCAAGCCAGACTCAATTTCATTATGACGAAACCCTGGGAACCAGACGACCTGAAGGGCATCATCGAGAATGCTCTGAGAGCGAATGAGCTAGCTCGGGAGAATCGAGAGCTGAGAAGGCTTGCCCTCGTAGATGGGCTAACCGGAGTTTCCAATAATAGATATTTTTGGGAGCGATTAGACTCTGAGTTTTCAAGAGCGAAAAGATATGGAAGACCTCTTTCGTTGATCATGGCGGATGTTGACAACTTCAAAAAATATAACGATGAACATGGCCACCTTCATGGTGACAAGATTCTTCGCGAGTGTGCGCAAAGCATGGAGAGAAGCAAGCGAGGCGCGGACACCGTGGCTCGCTATGGCGGAGAAGAATTTACTGTTATTCTTCCTGAAGTCACGCGGCCAAAGGCCATCGAGATTGCGACTCGCCACCTCCAAAGCGTTATTGAAAATGCTGGCGTCACAATGAGCTTCGGAGTGGCGACATATCCTGACGATGCCAAAAGCACCACAGAGCTCGTCGACAAAGCAGACCGCGCCCTTCTCAAGGCCAAGAGAACCGGAAAAGCAAAAGTTCTCAGCGCTCTCGACCTCGATTCAGAGGAATCTTAATGGCTCACATACACACGCTTTTGTTTCGGGGGCTTTCATCAAAGCTTGATCGGAGCTCTCTCGATGGGAGTGACTTTGACTCTTCACTCATACAACACCTCAAGGCTCTTCGAATCCGCACGGGAGAAGAAATAGCCTTCCTAAGCGGCACCGGTCACAAACTCGTCTGCAAATGTGTCGACAGCAAAAGTTATCAATTTGATGTCCTTGAAAAGCATGACTTCAAAAGCAAAGGCCCGACCATCGAGCTGATACTTGCTCTTCCCAAAAAAGATTCCCTAGCCCAGACCCTCACTCAGTGCACTGAGCTGGGGCTTAGTAAAATCACTCTCGTGCGAAGTGAGTTCAGCGATCCAGCCCATAAAGGTGACGAAAAGATTCTTCAACGAGCGATGAGAGTGATTGATGCCGCCGCCGAACAATCGCAGTCTCCTTTTTGCCCAGACCTAAACCGAGAAATTCCTCAGCTCAGACCCTATCTTTCTACTTCGACATCAACCGTAGTTTGGGCCAATGAAAATCTATCGGCCCTTGGTCGATATGGATTCGAGCCATCTCAAAAGGATGCACTTTCCACAAAAGGCTCTGTCTCCCTGCTCGTTGGCCCAGAAGGCGGCTGGAGCCCGAGTGAATGCGAATGGCTTGAGTCGCTTAAGCCCACGCCGTTAGCTCTAGGCCCACAAATACTGAAAGTTCCTACCGCTGCGGTCGCAGCTCTCTATCAGATTCATCTTGCAACAGGTGCCTCCTGGGAAAAGCTGCCCAACTAAGGTAATCTCTCAATCATGGATCCACGTTGGCACCCCGTAGTCGAACTTGTAGAAAAAGCCCGAGCACAAGGAAAGAAGATCGTCACAACTAACGGTTGCTTTGACATTCTTCACCGAGGCCACGTGACATACCTGGAAGAATCCAAAAAATTGGGTGATCTACTGATCGTGGGAATCAATGCGGATGCTTCGGTGCGAGCGATCAAAGGACCTAGCCGCCCTATTAATAATGAAGAAGATCGTGCCATCGTCCTGAAGGCTCTTAGCTCTGTTGATGAGGTTTGTATCTTCTTTGAGGAAACTCCAGTAGACCTTCTGACGGCGCTCAAGCCAGATATCCACGTCAAAGGCGCTGACTGGAGGGGCAAAAACATTCCAGAAGAATCTCTAGTAAAGCAATGGGGTGGAACGATCCATTACGCTGACTTCGTTACTGGCTATTCCAGCTCCAAAATCATTGAAGCTTCAAAAAAATCTTAAAAAAGGATTTGTTCCCCTGTCGGACTGCCGCTATGAAGCAAGGCATGTCTAAACTTATTCTTATTCGACACGGACAATCACAATACAATCTCGAAAACCGTTTTACAGGATGGGTCGACGTTCCCCTTACTGAAAAAGGAATCGCAGAAGCCGAAGGGGCGGGCAAAGCCCTCAAGGAAACGGGCCTCAAACCAAGCATTGCCTTCACTTCAGCATTGCAACGTGCTCAAAAAACTTTGGATATTATTCTAGAACAACTCGGAGTAGCTCTTCCCATCCAAAAAGACGAAGCGCTCAACGAACGTCACTACGGCGATCTACAGGGCAAAAACAAAGCTGAAACGGCTGAAGAATTTGGCGCCGAGCAAGTTCATATCTGGAGAAGAAGCTTCGACGTGCCCCCTCCCAATGGTGAGAGCCTCAAGACAACCGCCGAAAGAACGCTTCCTTACTTCAACAAAGAAATTCTTCCACAACTTCAAAAAGACGAGACGGTTTTGGTTGTGGCGCACGGGAACAGCCTAAGATCCATCGTCATGGAAATTGAAAACCTGACACCGGAGCAGATTCTAAAAACAGAAATCGCAACGGGTGAAGTTTGGATCTACGAATACAAAGACGGCAAATTTACAAAAAACTAGTACACCGTCTCAAAAATAACTGTAAGGCGTTTTATCCGCTAAAAACTTTTTTCAAGCATCACACCGAGACTTGGATTGGCCGCCGTCACATCGAGCTGTATCGACAACTTCGCAATAAGGTCGATTCTAGCTCCTACAAATAAGTGATAAGTCGCCGTTGTGTGTGGTCCCAGCTCTGCACCGCTTGTCATAACTTCTGCACTTGCCGTTGAATTGCCCACCACAAATCCCGCACCAAAATACGGCTGCCAAAGAATCAAATCTTTGGTTGCCTGAGCAGAAAGTCCCATAACGTTCGAAGTCAAATCCCCGAAAACATCAACTCTCGTGAAACGAAAATCAACACTGAAGGCTACCCCAGTTTCTTCCTTCGTATAGAAGGCCCACTGAGTGCCAAAGCCAAAGGTTTGAATCGCATCGAAAGTGCCACCCAGGCCAACCGAGCCACTCAACTTAATATGGTAAGGAAATTCAACACCAATCCAAAAACGAGGGACGGGTGTGATATTGGGAGCTACTGCCGAGCCATCACCAAGCTCATATAGATCTCGCTTCAACACGAAAGCCGTTTCCAATCCCAAATCAAAGCCAAGCACACCTTCAGGCGTCAACGCATGAGCCGTCCACGACCTATGCTGAGAAGGGAAAACAATCTTCTCAGTAATGGTATTGACGTCTTCGACGCTAAGGTCGCCAGACAAACTTGCGGCTTGGCCCACAGAAGGCGTGAAGGAAATCATTGTTAGCGCCATAAGAACGGCACACGACCTCGTCCATTGGCCCTTAGATCGTGATAAACTTTTTAACATGAGCCCTAGCTTATCATCGACCAGATCGCAGACGCAAAGTCTGGATCCTTTCCTCGAAAAAATTATTGCTGCATATGAGTCTGAGCTAGAAACACACAAGCGACGAAGTGAGCATACGAGTCGCTCTTACCTGCGTCACGTACGCAACTTGCTTGAAGATTTGTCACTCGATACGCAGATTAGGGAATCAACATTCTCTAAAATATTCACACGCGAAAAACTAAGCTCCCACCTACAATCGTGTGCCGCCGATCTTGACGCCTCATCCTTGGCCCAAAAAGTGAGCGCCATAAATACTTTTCTAAAGTTCCTCCAGTCAAAGTATTCAAATATCGACTTCGCTAGACTCAAGCTATCTCGCCCCAAGGTTCCCACTCGGGCCCCAAAAATTCTCAAAGAAGATCAGATCCAATTCCTGAGACAGCAAATCTTGGAATCTCGCCCTCCGAATGAGCAGCTCCTTTTTGAACTCCTCTATGGCTCCGCCCTACGTATTTCTGAGTGTCTAGACCTCATCATCGGTGACGTGGACTTTAGCAAAAAGCATGTTCGCATCCTGGGCAAAGGCCGCAAACGACGCATTGTTCCATTAACCTCTAAGGCTTTAAAAATATTAGAAAAGTACCCCAAAAGCTCAAGAGGACCTTGGCCACCCGGAACGGGAGTTCGCACGCTCAGACGCTGGTGTTCGGATTGGTGCCACCTCCTTCCGGAGAATGACCTCAAAATTCACCCTCACCTGCTCAGACACAGCCTAGCTAGCCATCTCCTCAAAAGAGGCCTCAAATTGCCTGAGATTCAGAAGCTCCTCGGCCATAGCCGCCTATCCACAACTCAGAGATACACACATTTGGACCTGGCCGACCTCCTCCGGAACTACGACAAAAGCTTCCCCCTCTAGGAGACGGGCAGCCTCTCCAGCGACCTCCAAGACCTTGGCGCTATTGCTGCGATTGTTCAGTTGTAGAAATGCTGAAATTCGTGTGATAATCCATAGATAATGTTGACGCTCGAACTGTTTCCACTGGCAACACTTACAACCTTTCTGATTATCGGCGCGCCGATCACATTGATCGTGCTCATCCGGTCACTCAACTACTACCTTGGAAACATTTGGGTGAAGCCCGTCGCTACAGGCCTTGAAGCCGAAGATGGAGCCCCACTCGGTTTAGTTGTTCGCTGGGACAACGACACCTATGATTACAAAGTCTGTCGAGTCCGTATGGAATACGTAGAAGTATTTCGCGGCGGCCGCTCCCTCTCCACAACATTCACCTTTGAAGACAAGCAGGCGAAAAAACGTGGCTTCATTTTACCACTTAAACTTGTTGAAAATGAGTTGAAGCTTCTCACTCAAGCTGAAAACGAAAAAGAAATGAACAACAGCTCTATCGTCATCGAAGTTGAATCAACTGACGGAAGAACGGTTCGAAGAAAAATATCTAAGCGTAAATTCATGGAAGCTCTAGCCGCTCCTGCCATTAATGCGAAGAAAGAAGAGCTTGATCTTGCTCCACCAAAAGAATCTGATGCCTGGTCTGTCCACTCACGTGTTTTCCCATGGAGAAAAGTTGTGGAAGTCGACGCTGGAACGAAGAAAGCTGGCGGCCCATCAGCTGGCGGATCGTCTGCACCACAAGTCTTCGACTATCTCATCACCAAAGTGTGGATCGAACCTGGATGCATTGTATGCGATGCATGCGAAAACGAAGCACCAGATGTCTTCAAAGTTCTAGAGGACACCTGCATTGTTCATGAAAATGCTCCCCTCGGTGATACAGGCTCTATCGTCGCTGCAGCAGAAGGCTGTCCAGTAGACGTCATCAAATACGATACTGCGCCTAAAGCTTAAACTGTGCGCGCTGAAGTGTTGTAGAGGCCGCATGAAAACAGGGGAGTTGGCACTAGGCATGCAGTGGCTGCAGGCATGCAATGTATTTACTGTAACTCCAAGAAAACATATAAGTTTGGCTTCACTCGCGGCGTTGAATCTCGTTCAGGCGAGTGTCGTCAAAGATACCGATGCTCATGTTGCCTCGGAACTTTCAGCGAAAATGCGCATCTTTTCGACTTTAGACACAAAAAATCCAACAGAGCACTAAGCTCGCTCATC
>Ga0100402_1006359_pt1 | contig 11762 bp, 9 predicted proteins | sample CryGeyme20150102_FD_80419 | JGI IMG/M metagenome (GOLD analysis project Ga0100402, IMG submission 80419) | Groundwater microbial communities from Crystal Geyser aquifers in Utah, USA - Crystal Geyser metaG 2015-0102 | ecosystem: Environmental > Aquatic > Deep subsurface > Groundwater | place...
AAAAAAGAAGAATAAAAAACACAAAGTGACACAAAAAAAAAAAAAAGACGAGAAAGCCTTCAAATGCGACTTGTGTCCATCTACTATTAGACAAACATCAGCACATCATGTCACGTCGTAATATTATACTCTAACTTACCTGTTCGAAGGTACTTCCTCCTAAAGGACTGGGAATTTCGGGCATGACTTCTTGATCGTAATGTTTCATAAAAGCTACTACCTTCTCCAAACAATCTTGTTGAACACGAAGCACATCGATGACAGGCATTTCGTTTGCGTCGTCCTCATTATCATTATCGTCATTATCATTATCATCATCATCGTCTCCCAAACTATCGCGAACGTAGTCCGCTAACATGGCTGCCTTCCGAGGAATTTCAAAGACTGCTCCATCATTGGATTTTAACTGAATTATTCGAGATTCTGACATAATTTTATGATGTACTGTATTGTGTGATGTCGAGTGCGGATAAGAGAGGAAGCCAAACTTGTTGTAATGTCAAATAAATAATAGTAGTGTCGTTAAGATATTCGTATCGTGCTTTTCTTATGCCGTGCTGATCTCATTCCGTCGTGTTTTTTGAGATTTTTTTTTCTGTTGAAACAGACGACTATTAGGTGCTGCAGTCTACCAGGTAGATAGTAGTAGTACTACTATACGCCGGCGTACTGCGACTCTACTACTAGCTAGTCTAGTACTCCTCCCTTTAACTGTCATGAAACCTTAACTCTACTGAATTCTTTACTGACTTACTAGATCTGGGACTCCCAAAACATCAACATGTTTCGTCAACTCGCATTTTTCTGACTTTATCGCAAACGAATTGTGACACCATTTTCCAAATGTGGTGACGATGGTATCGGTAGCAACAGCACTGATTCCATCGTACAGTTCCAATTTGATTTTGCTGTTCATTGTGTGCTTTTCTCAGTACTCTGTGGGTAGCTCTTGGTCTTCTTCCAATTATCCAAACGTCGTTCGAGGATCGTCCTACTCCGATCCTTCCACCGCCGCGCTTATAGCAGCAATGAAAACGCAAGCAAAACAACGACAACAGCAGCAGCAGCAGCAGCAGCAGCAGCAGCAGCAGCAGCAGACCATGGTATCACGAAAATCATTTCTTCAATCTGCAATATTAAGCAGTACTTTGTTGTGGAATCCTATTCATGCGTTTGCTGTTGGAAACAATAAGCTAACAACTGCTACCACTACCACTGCTACTACTACCACTAGTATAAATTCTGCAACCGAGACAACCGAAACAGTACCAGCTTCCATTGTTCAGTATCAGGCGCTGTCCCTTTCCATGGGATCTTCGTACGGAGACGCGACTGTACCCGTGGCCTGTTGGTATCCCACTGCGATAAGTACTAGTATCAGCAATTCTGAGAGCGCATCATCATCATCATCATCATCATCATCATCATCATCATCATCAATACCATCGTCGTCCAAAGTAACGTATCCTCATCGCATTTCCGTTCGAAAAATTGGACAAATGTTGGCCGGTTGGAATTTTATTCCAGCCTTTGTGGCGCGCGATTTTTCCTTGACTCCAACCCTACCAGTGTCCACTACTACTAGCGGTGTTACTACTAGCTCTTGTACTACTGCCAGTTGCACTATGAACTTGCCTGTCTCCGAGGTGCCCGTCGTTTTATTGGCACACGGATACGTGGGAAGCCGTTTTGATTTGAGTCATATTGCCGAAGCACTGGCAGCGGAAGGATTTGTATGTTTCAGTCCTGAATATCCCGAATCATTGGCCGCTTCGTACGATGCTCGTCATCCAGGACTGGACCGGACTGTCATTACGCAACAATTGGTAACGACATTGACGACCGATTGGAATGTAAAAGCAACATCGTACGGTATCGTGGGACATTCGTTGGGTTGTGGTACCGCCATTCGAACGGGAGATGACAATTGGTGTCGTGTGTGCATTTCCGGCAATCCATCCGTCCAAGTTCCCGGCAAGGTACTGCATATCACGAGTATGAATGATGGAGTCGTTCGATTGAGAGCGCGGGGGATCAATAATAATAATAATAGTATCCCACCGGATTACGTACGTCTCGAAGAATCTACATTGGCACAACAAATGGCTCACGGTCTACCTCCACGAGCCGTTATGATATTTGATCGACCCGATGGTCCCAACCATATATCGTTCTTGGCCGAGGGAGTGGACGATGCCATGGTTGATTTTTTGTCGCCCCTGTTGCCGTTGGCACAAGCCTTGTCCATACCAGTTTTGGATTTTGATCGCTACCAGGTGTCTCGAGATTCTGTGGCCACTGCCAAAGTCGTCAGACCATTGGTAACGAGCTTTCTCAAACAAAACATGATAATGATGCAAGCTTGAATGGTACAGTATTTGCTATGATATAACGATAGTAGTGAGCAACGTTACTCGCGTTGCTTTTTTTGCATTCGAATCATTTACTAAAAAAGACTAGGTCGGATGCTTATAAATAATGTCACAATGAATCCTCCATGACACTACCAAACTGGGGGGCAATGTCTTTGTTTTGAGTACTTCGTCGAGCGAGATTCTGGTGGTGGTGTTGCTGTTGCTGATGATGAATCATACAGAGAAGAGAACCAACCTGGTGTAGAATAATACGAGTATTAGCTAGTAACTGTTGAAACAGGTTCCTCCCTTGTTTACATTCTTCTGGACAGTCAAACAACATCAACCTTATTATTGTATTGTGGAATTTAGCATTTCTTGGTTTTTTTATTTGGTTCTTTTTTATTTACTGAAGCTTGGCCTTCAACGATTGCAGAGTTGTTTTTCTGTTTGTAGAACCTCCACCTCTCTGCAACAATCGATTTCCCTTGTCACGACGTAGTAAGAAGCCCCGATTGTAATAAATGGTACGAAAGTGACTGGCATACCAAAGTCCCAACATCACCAGTAAAGCCGCTCCCATTCTTCCAAAGGCATGATGCTGTTCGTAATATTGTTCCCATTGGTCGTGCCATTCGTGGACGTGGTTCATCATCATCGTCGTCGTGGTAGCCGCCGTGTTGGCAGTGGTTGCTGTAGCAGCTAGAAAGAGCTGGTGCAATCGATCAGGACACGAGATTGGTTCACATAAACTGTGTTCTAACAGACGACGTATTTCGTTCTGTCGGTGATCAAAAGTAGTTGTCGTCGTCGTCGTCGTCGTCGTTCCGGTAAAGCAATCTCGTACCAGTTGTTGACAAATACATTTTTGGGCACGCATATGATCTTCGTTACAGGGTACAGTAGCAGCAGCACCAGCACCACTACCACTGTCGTACAATACAGCCGTCGTATCGTACGATTCTTTGTTCCACAAGGAACGACGAACAATAGCTTGGTCGTATGTGCCCAATCCACCACTACCTGGACCATAGTAGGGTTCCAATTCCATGGCACGTTGCGAACAAGAAGGTAATCCAGGACACCAACTGGTGGCGGGGCATGTGAATATCCATGTTGGACCATTATTAATACTATTATTATTATTGTCGTCGTTGCTGCTTTGTTGTTGGAATTCATGTGCATGATGATGATCCAAATGACGATCCAAATAGTATTGACTACTGAAGATTTTTCCACAAAGTCCACATTCGTACCAGGCTGTGTGTTTCCAAGAATGTGTACCTAATCTGTACAGAGCCGACCGGGTACTGATTCCGAGACGACTATTGGCAGCCGCTTTCGGTGGTGGTCGTAGTACAATAGACTGTTCTTCGTGATACCTCAGTATATCCCGATCTGGCAAGAGAGGACATTGATTGCTGTTGTTGTTATGGTGCTGCTGCTGCTGCTGCACATTGGGTGCCAATGATCGTTCCAGCAACTGCCACACCGTGAGCATCGACACATCATCATCATCATTATTATTATTATTATCATGTTTTCTGTCCTTCTTGACGTTATCAACTGACATGACAGCATATTTCAATTGTTGAAACAACAACGATCTAGCAGCTCGACTTAATCTGCGATCACAAGTACTGGAATGTGCCGACTGCATCGTAGTAGATGTTGTTGTTGTTGCTGTTGCTCTTTTCTCCGTGCCGATGCTTCGACTGGAGACGTCGTGTAAAACATGAGTCCCCAGTTGTTGTTGTTGTTGCATCTCATCAGCAAAATCATCTGCTGCTGTGGATGTAGAATCCTTGTTGATACTCATGGTGCTTCTTTTTTCGAATAAGAGGGGAGCTAAAAAGACAGACGAGGACCTTTATGATTATTCGAACGGCAAGTAGACATAATAATAAAAGCTCAAGAGACTGATTAAAAATTTTTGTTGTAGTCGTATTTACGCTAAGATTAGCGATGGAGTTATCGAGAGCTGATAACCTGATCAACACATCCAACAACACTACGATCCAACCAGCTTCACATCATCGTATCCTGCGTCGCAACAACAACGACAACGATGATTTTTTATTACTCGTCTCCTCTACCCCATTCTTATAGTAAGAACATCAAATAATATTTGCAGCACCACAGTAAAACACACAACATTAAAAATCAAAAGAATGACCGACATCTCCAAAAAACGAACAGCTCCTTCTTCAAATGGCAATAACGACAACGAGGCGCTCATTGATTGCTTGCCGTATGTTGATGTCATGGATGATAAATACGAACAGTACGCTCTGTCGTTGATTGAAGAAGAAATGAAGCATGTTCAATCACCACGTCGTCGTCGTGAAGAATTACAGCAACCATTACCGCCCGTTACATTTCGTACACCCATAATGAAAGAAGAATATCTGTATATAATGAAAGCAGCAGCAGCAGCAGCACAAAACGAACCGGAAAAAGAAGACGGAGAAAACGAAACAACAACGCATCGTTCAGTCGTACCCCGCAACAGTAACTTTCACTATCGTGTTGTTGTTGATCCTCCTAAAGATGACGAAGAAGACGTTCAAGTTTGGATGGATGCTGTTCGTGATGCTCGGATTGACTACGAATTGGAACGTTGTCGCAGTATAACACTGGAAGCGAAAAAGGATCCAGGTATGGCCTGGTTATGGAAACAATGGATTGGACTCTTGGATCGTGACAATGTTGCTATGCAGGCTCGGTTGGATAGAGAACGTCAAATCGTTGATGCTATTAATTTAGAACGCAGTGAAGCACAACAAGCTGCCAGGACTCGATTGCAACGATTAACGAACAAGTACCAAGCCGCTTTGGAACGTCGGTTTCGTTTGCAACAAGCTATTGTAACATTGGAACAAGAATTGAAGCAGCAACAGCAACAGCAACAACAGCAACAGGAGTGAATAGTATGAAGCTATGTGGTTTAAAATAATAATAAAAAATAGATTCACCCAGACAGTCGTCATTTTGTGGTTTTGGGGGCGAGTAGTCTAGTACTACTAGACTACTACTATTCAACAAATAAACTGGCAGGCCAGAAATGACGACAGACATGGCCACGATGCTGAAAACTAGACAAACTGCAGCAACCAGACAAGCTGTACGGGAGATCCAACAGCTATATGAAATGAAGGACGAAGTACTTCCAGAGTTCCAATATATTCTAGACCAGCCTATAGAAACGGTGCTCCAGCTCAAAGGCAACCTTATGAGGTGTTGGATCAATACACATAAGTCTATTTTGACAAAGAGGAGTTACAATACAGCCCTTCCTGCTGATTGACTATTGGTGGGGCATGGAGCCCCTGGGAATTTTTTTATAACAAACCAAATCCTCCAGCTTCCACAACCCACCAATTGTAACTCAAACCCCGGGTGCGTGTCACCCAATTTAAATAGCAGATCCTGTCCTCCTTCATGGAGGGTGTGGTCCGGTTGTGATCAACTCTGTCACCCTTTGGGGTGCCAATGGTTGCCTTCGGGTAACCTTGGCGCCCTGCGGGCGCCATAGTTGTGATCCCCGTAATTAGACATTCAATTTTTTTTTTACTATTCAACAAATAAAAACTATAGATTTCTGTTTAGATTTTAGCTAGACTAGTGATTATTGTTATTATTTTTATTATTATTTATACACGTGAGAGAAAAAAGAAGTGGTGAATTTTATAAATATGAGCTTGCCTGCAGTTCCAAACATTGTCAAGAACAGTCATAAAAAGGTAGTAGTAGACTAGTCAGTAGTAAGTGGTAGTGCCCCGCCTCCCTGTTTACACTCGGCCATTGTTCGTGATGAGCGATCCTACAGCAGTACTTGTTTGTGGGTAGGGACTTGCGAATATCAATAGTTTAGCAATCGATGTAAGTTGAAAGTTCACGTGATGGTTCTTCATCATCTTGCGGTGTTGCTGCTGCTGCTGCTGCTGCAGGGGGTGGGGAAGTGGGGGAGTTGTCATCATCACAAGCGGTTGCCTCATCCCTAGTAGCGCTGTTTGTGCACGTGTCTTCTGCATTCATTACAGACTCGACAGTATTGGTGATGTCCAAGGCAAGAACGACAGAAGCTTCAGGTATGGCAGAACCTCCCGTGTCTTCTTTGGTGATAGGAGGAGCCTCATTTTCGGTTATGTTTACGGTGATAGAAAGTTCAGAGATTGCTTCGTTTGGAATTTCACCTTCCATGCCAGGTTCATCTACCAATTTAGTAATAACAACTTCTGGGGTCCTCGATTTCTGAGATGCTGACAAAATCAATTCAGCACGCATCTCTTCTTCTTCTTCAATGCCAACTTCTGTTGTATTTGTGGTCCTTTCCATTGGAGCGGGCTCGTCGAATGTTTCCTCGGATCCAGAACTGCACTGATCTGCGCGCTTTTTGGCAGGGCTAACGTTTCTATCTTCCAGAGTATAAGCAACAGTCACACCCAACTCTTGAGTTGAGCATTTTTCTTCAGTGGATTTAGGATCATTCATTTCTGTAGACTCACTGGCAAGGGCGAGCCCGTCACTTTCCATTTTTTCGGGACGAGTAGTAGTAGCATTTGACACCTGAGCCTTTGGCGCACAAGCCAACGTGACGGTTCCTGTGACTTTGGCAGAGAACAAAATGTTGGAAGCAGAAAGAGCTGAGTCTTGGTGGGAGATAGGGCGATCTGCGACCAATAGCTCTTCATTTGAGTCATGCTCAGCTGTGTTGAGGTCTTCTGAAGCATCTGAGGCTTCTTGCTCAACCGGAGTTGTCTGGGTGCTGGCTTCTTTCTTGATTTCTGTTGAAGAAGCAGCAGCCAATGTTGTGGTAGCGTGAACAACCGCGGGCTCGCTTTTATCCGGGGCGATGAAAACATGTAAAACATCTAACTCATCAGTTGCAGGTCCCTCAATTGCTTGGACACAGGCTTCTTGCCTGGTTTCAGAAGCCAACGAAGGCACGCTGCTGGCCACAGATACTGCTAGTGCTTCCTGTGCCTTGCTATGCTCCATAAGTGCAACTTTGGTCAGCTCTGCAATACATTGGTTAGAATCTTGAAGCTTTTCTATGCCGTTTGGTGTTTGCAGGAAACCAACCACAGTTGTGTCAATATTGGAAATGTTATCTTTGTTCAATTTTCTGTGGCCGGAGCCTGAAGAGCTATCAGTAGTAGTGGTGTCTGTGTCTGAAGCTTCTGTTGGATACAAGTCAACCTCGTGATCCTCTGGATCATTGGACAATGCTTCCATAATTTCCAACTCCGGTTGAATGTTATGGGATGGACTGGGTGGTGAATTGAAAACGAGAGCAGGGTCTTCCAATTCATCTGGATCGCCATTCTTGGACTCGCAATCCTCCAGATCTTTGGAGGCATGCATTTTAGATTCAGTGGTGGGATTTTGAGAGGTGTGTGGGCTCGTGCAAATAAGAGGCCCAACTAATGAAAGAATAACTGGTAAAAGTATCAGTCCATGTGTGACACCAAGTGTCACCATGGCAAAGAAGCCAATGAATACTGTTCTCAAGACTTCACTGGTGCTAAATGCTAGTGGAATAGTCCCAAGGAAGGTAGACAACCCTCCAAGCATGATAGAAACCCCCATTGTCACCAACGTCTCTTTTACTTTGGCTTCACGGGTTGCTCCGGGAGACTCGTAGTACCTCAGAATAATGTGCAGAAGGAAATCTACCAAGAGCCCAATACTCACAACCATGACAACGTAAGTCACAACGTTGATGTAGAGTCCGGCACACTGAAGAGTTCCAAGGAGCTCAACATAAAGCATCAAAATCATTGGAAAGATAAAAAGTGTGGCTGTCCAGTGTTCGATGAGGATGAAACTAACCACAGAGACAGCGATGATCCCTGTCACCGTTGTAATTGCCAATTCCTGGGTTGCAACAGTGAAAAACTCCCAAATATGGTACAGGTCATCATAAGTGAAGAAGTTGAGGTCATCAGGATTGTCTTTGTTTGTGGTCTGAGCCGCGGTCACGGCATACTGGTCTGCTAATAATCCTGTTTGCGACCTCACATCATTCAAATCCAAAAAAGCTGGGTTGAGCCAGCATCGAGACGCAACTATGGTACCATTTTCAATGACAATGTCATCACCATATGCCTCGCGCACTGATGGGTCGGTCAGTGCCAAAGCCACTTGATCGGCAAAAGGAAGGTCCAGTACCCATTCATACTTTTCAAGCAGTTCTGGATTACGTAAATACTTCTCAAAGTCTGTCAACCAGCAAAAGAGAGGCTTCGTTCCATTGACAGCAGGCATTTTCACCAAATCGTTCAAATATTCTCGCATTTCTTCTTGTACTAGCGGGTCAGACTGGTTTACGTTTCGAAAGTAAACATGAATACTAACCGTTTGCTCGCTGTATTTGTCCAAAGAGAACAAGAACTCACTAACGTAAGAGCCTTCTGGGACGAAGTCTCGAGCCCGGAATCGCTGACTCAAGTTGGTCGTGCAATATATACAAAATGCTAAGTATCCTGTAAAGAAAACGATGACACAGGTCTTGACATATGGCTTCATCAATTTATCAGAGTACCATTCCATAAATCGATGCTCGAAGCTCTTGTTGGGTCTCTGTAACGGAACTCTTTGTGATGCTACATGCGATTTCGTGTCGCTGATGTCGAGAGCTTGCAGGTCCTTTTCCCCTTCCTGGTTTTCAACGACTGACCAGAAGCATATATCTTTACAGTTGGCCTTGACTCTGCGCTCATCTAATACCAGCAACGCCGCGAAAAAAGTAATCTGGTAGAGAAAGACAACCATGATAGTTGGGAAGGCATAAATGCAAACCCAGCGAATAGAAGGAATGGTGGAAATGCAACCAAGCATGAAGGCCAACATAGTAGTGATGGTGGTCAATGCAATGGATTGCCCTACTTCCAGCATGGTTTTCTGGATTCTCTCAACGGTATCTTTGCCTGGATCAGTTCGGAAGTACGCCCCAGTAATGATGAAGGTGTCATCCAGGCTAAAAGGACGCGACAGCAACAATAAAGTAGGTAGATGCGTGAGGCAAAAATCAGATAATAAGTCGCAAACCATTAATGCACAGTCAATTGAACTAACCCCACTCCAAAAACAACAAATGGCAGAATCTGACTCGTGGACGTAAATGGAACACCAATAACAAACATCAACCCATATCCCGTCATAAGGCCGAGACCGATACAGACGATAGCTCCAATTCCCAATAGACTTCGAGATTGTACCCGATCTCGTTTGTAAAAGACAAGACTGGTAAAGATGGACATGATCAGCATCACAACTGGCACGAGAATCAAATCCTGGTCGATAGCTCTTTGGAATTCGAGCTCATATGATGCAAAGGAAAAGTAGGATATGTTCATTTCCACCTCGGGATCCTCTTCCCAGGTGGATTGAAGGTCTCCCAAGCGATCCAAGAGCTTGACTTCAAAGTCTTTAATGCCTTCGGTATCAGGGAAATTGATTCGAAAGAGGAATGACTTGGCTGACGTTAAGCGGGTTCCATTGTGAGATCCAGCTTCATCATCGACATTCCCTTCTCGCTGAGCGTGACCAAGCAGAAACTCGGTATACACGGGAGTTCCGCCAGGAAAAGTTGCCGACGACAAAATGTCAATCGTGTCTTCGTCTGTTTCGGTGGCTTCCTGAAAGTGGTCTCTTCGGTTATCCCAGAAATTTGTGATCCCAAAGATTTTACAGTCATGCTCACGGGCAGAATTTATGAAGGGGCTGCTGGAACATATTTCCTGGTATCCAGGAGTGTCTCGAACAGTATCCAAAGCTTCAAATGCGAGGTCAACTTGTTCACGTCCTAGAATATTCTGCTCATTGTAGTGCAAGATAAAAGTCACAGGTCGGGGCTCCTGTGGAAAGCCGGATTCTTCAACGAGCCATGCCTTGTGTTCAAGAGGCAAACTACCAAATGGGGCAAAGACTGTTTCATATTCAAGTTGGACATTAAAGTTCGTACAAAATCCCACAATAATGATCAGGAAGGAGAATAATACAGTTACAACAATAGTGCGCTTGGGATTTCGTGCAGCTATCATCGAAGATGCCACAACATATCTTGAGATAATTTGGTTCACTGCATGTGTAAAGGATGACCACGGTCGGGTTATGCAACCCACATTTTGCTTCTGCCTCATAATAGTTTGGTTCACTGCATATATAACAGATGACCACGATCGGGTAATGCAACCCAAATTATGCCTCATGGGAGTGCTGCTCTTGTCGAGCTCATCGTTCTTTTTCCGATTAGAAGTTTCTGCTGTGGCATGATGATTATCCATATCGCCCATGCTACTCATACTACCGATACTATGCTTGCTTACGGTCGTAGTGGTCGCCACGATATTCAACTGTTCTTGCTTTTAGGTTGGCCGAAAGATAAATGTTAGTGGTGGTAGAAGATATTATTTTTAGATTTTTCGAAAAATGATTTTTGCAGAGAAAAAATGTGGCCAATTTTGAACCGCCGGCGCGTTTGCTAAATTTTTGACACATAAAAACCGATAACCCTTTCAGAAAGAACGCCGATGTTGGCCTTGGTCGCGTAAGCCTACGTAGATTTTGCTGGTTAGCAACAAGTGTAATTTGTAGTATTAGCAAGTCTACTCGGAATGAAGCCATCGCTTTTTGCACCGTACTTACATCAAGCGTACCATGGAGGATTTACAAATCTATGCTTTTGCACTTGCAGGCATAATAGTGACAAGTTCCGTTAAGCGGTAGGTTTTGATGGGAACAGCAAGTGGTGCAAGAGTAGGTTTTGGAGGGAACAGCAAGTGACGCAAAAATATTGGAAAGGGTGCGCTCAGTAGAAGCTATCGAAATGGCGTGCAGAGCAAGCATGAGGAAGGGGATGTGGATGATCAGAGTGGTGTAGCAAATAATGAAGAAATCTTTGCTCTTTAATACTGGTGGGATTAAAAAAAACGAAAAATCCGTCCAAACAAAAATGAAGCAGCTTGTCGAGTAGCAATTAGCAATTTTAGGGTTCCTCTGCCGCTACTCATGTTGTCGATCTACTGCTGGCTCGTAGCACTCCAATCTATTATTGTGCAAGTCACAAGGGTTTTGCATGTCAGAACATGAGAGAGGCGGAAACCAATTCTTTTCCAGCCTCATCCCTAATGACTAAAACCAATTTTAGCCTGACCCCTATCACATTGAACACGATTTTTTTGTTGTTCCGGCGAATTTGACGCAAGAGGAAAACCTTTTATTAGGCCACAGAAAAAAAGTAATCCGAGCCGAGGCTGATGACGAAAACAAAAGCAGTCGTACATTAATTGGTTGCTGTGCTACTGCTGCTGCTACTGCTGCTGCTACTACTACTACTACTACTACTACTACTACTACTACTACTACTACTACTACTACTACTACTACTACTACTACTACTAC
>Ga0100402_1006361_pt1 | contig 11761 bp, 12 predicted proteins | sample CryGeyme20150102_FD_80419 | JGI IMG/M metagenome (GOLD analysis project Ga0100402, IMG submission 80419) | Groundwater microbial communities from Crystal Geyser aquifers in Utah, USA - Crystal Geyser metaG 2015-0102 | ecosystem: Environmental > Aquatic > Deep subsurface > Groundwater | place...
AATGGGGATTTGGGGATTGGGGATTGGGGATTGGGCCCAATCCCCAATCCCCAATCCCCAATCCCCAAAATAAATACTACAATTAACTAACATATTTTAACAATACTATAAAATATAAATAACTATTAAAATAATATATTTTTCTTTATTCATTATAATTAAATATATTATTTATAATATTATATGATTGTCTTATAGAACTTTTTCTATCTTATCCATTATTTTATTATTATATTTGCTTATTTCATTTATGTCGTATATCCTTCTTCTCAGACTAAATAGTTAATATTATATTTACCATAGTTTGAATATCTCAATAATATTGTCTCTGTGATTTGTCATACAGATTAAGTTTGAAAAATCAGACATTACAGCATCACTATATAATTTTAAATATAAAGATATACCTTATTGTTAAGTAGCTATTGACTGAGTTTAATTTCTTCTTTGTTCCTAATTCAATTTTCTTTTTTGATTTCTAAAATATTTATAAGTAATATTTAAAATAATATTAAATTATATTCAATAATATTTAATACCTTAACATCTTTCACATCTTGATTCATATCAAAAATCAAAAAGTCATTATTATTGCTAATCACAAATATATTCGCTAACAAGTCTTTCCTTTCAAGTTTCATTTTATCATTTTTACATACAACACTAGCTAAAGCGATGAAGTTTATCCTTGAGTCGGGGTTGATATTTCTTACTATAGTCTGAAAGAGAATTGTGTTATTTTTTTCTTCGTATACTCTAATTAGTAAATCTTTAAAAGCACAAATAATATGACCTGTATCCGAAACAGAAAATGCTGTTATAGTGTTACCTTCACTTTGATTGCTAATTATTTCAGAGAGCATATATTCACTTGAGCCTTCGTAGGTTTCTTTTATTAATCCATAGTTGGAAAGAATGAATATATTCTGGTTTTGTTTCGATATGTCAAAGTCAAAGCATTTTAGGCTGTCTAGTCCGTATATTCGACTATAACTTGACTTTATATCAATAACTTTAACTGTTTTTAAAGGATACTTTTCGCTTCTATTCAACTCAGTTATATCACTTTCAGCTGTTTCACTTATTATTAATTTTCCATCTACATCAAGTGAGAATATTCTATAAACTCTTCCATTAGAGCTGTCCATAGTTTGCTTTTTAAGCTTGATTAAGTTGTTCTCATGTAATATTTCAGAAGAGACTGTAGGTAAGCGCAGTTTAAACTCTGGCTCCTTCTTCTCTATATTCTCTTTCTCATTAACAGTAATATTAGTATTTGATTCAAAGTTAGTATAATACTTTTCATTATTTTGTCTTAAGTTAAATACATCTATTACTCCATCCATCCTTCCAGCAATTACAACTTGCTCTGATTCTCCTACTAGAATAAGTGAACTTATAGGACTAAATGAATATGAAATATTTTCTAATGAATTTGTATGTATATTAAATATAAGGATTAAATTAGTTATTTGAGCTTCCTGTATAACTGGCTCATTGGAAGTGAGTAGTGGGTTATATTTTTTAGTATTTGAAAAATTGTAATTGACAGTAAAAGAAACAGCGCAAAGAGAAGGGTTTGTATCAAAATATATAACATCTAAAGTAACAATAAAAACAATAGTTTACCTTTTATTTTTGTATTAATATTAGGAGCATTAAGCTTATTCATATAAGTTATCAACTTTGGTGGTATAATAAACTCAACTACTTTACTAAACCCTTGGTTGTCATTAGAACTTTCTCCGGCTGCGATGATTTTCCTATTGACGTTATTTAAAATAACTCTCTCGACATATGGAGAAAACTTTTGCAAAAATCTTTAAAATATGTTAATAAAATAATACTTGGAAGCCTCATATGATAAAGGTTCATAATTTCCTAGTTCTTCTTTTTCATTATTTTCTTTGTCGTTTTCACTTTCTTTTAGTTTTTCTTCTTCGTTTACTTTTACTGATCTCTTTTCTGGACTTTTTTCTGGGCTTGTATTTTTGTTTTGTTTCCTTTTTTCAGCATTTTCTTCATATTGTGTAGAAACACTTTCATACTCACTAAGAAAAGATTAATTTATAAGCAATAAATGTTAAAATTTTATTATAAATCTCATTAGTAACAATATACTTAGTAATACTTACATTTTCATTGTTTGGACACCAAACGAAACATTTTCATTAGTTTGAGTTAAGACATTTTGACATTCACCTCTTGCAACTCGTTCAAACATTTTATTTTTTTCATCGTAGTAGTCTATCTTATACATATCTTCATTAACGTTTTCTAATTCAATAACACCTCTTAACTCTTTTACTCGATTAAGTTGGTTTCCTTTCCTTAGTGTTAGGACTGAAAGTAAATATTAATATTATGCAAATATGATTTATTAATAAGTTTTAATATAATAATTATGTTTAGTTATGTAATTACATGGAGAGACTTTCACTTGACTCTTAGTTGACTGTTTCTTATCATCATGTCTCTCATTTGTTATTATCTCATCAATTGAATCACCGTCTTTTAATTCTCCCTTAAAGAATTCGTCTTCTCCGTAATCATCATAGTCATCGGCTTTTTTAGAATCTTTACCAAGATCAGTACTATTTCTGCGTACGTCCTTTTTAGAACCGAGATTTGAGCTTATTCCAGTATTTGTAGTAGAGTTAAGATTTTGTCCTATACTGACTGGAACAAAGACATTAGTGTTATTAGCCATTGTTGTGTTTGTAGTTAGGTTTTGATTGTCGATAAGCTCTTTATCTATTTTCACATCTTTTATTGCATCAAATCTAGAATTCTTCGTCTAAAATAATTATAATAAAATATAATATAAGTTAATATAATTTATCATTTAAAATCATACATCTTTTGGAATATTCTTCTCGATCTTTAAATTTAATGAATTAGTTTCCTTCTCAAATTTCTTATTAATTTCAAATGGCTTTTCTTTTGGCTTCTCTTTTGAAACTCCAATATTTTTATTATTTTCCCTTAATTGTTCAATTATTTTTTGTTTAATGAGCGAGTCTTCTATTTTTGGTATTTCAAACTTCGCGCTTGTTGGCTTAGTGGCATCAACCCCTGTTGAAACAAATTTTGATTGCTGTTCTGAATATTCACTATTAGCCTTTAAGTTTTTGATTGAGTCTTTAGACATTTTCATTTCATTTTTAAAATCAATTGTTTTTTGGAATTTTTTTTCATCTTCTGGATTAACTTGCGGTTTTTCTACATTGATGCCTTCGTCCTTTTTCTTGAATTTGTTTAATTCATTTTTTATAAAGTCTTCCATGTTGTTTTTCTGTTTTGAATAAGTTATAGTTGTTAGTTGTTAATGAATGATGTTATATAAAATATAATTTTTATTAAGAAGTATTAGTAAAGTTGGTTATATGTTAGATTTAATTACTGGTTTGGTTGGTTTATCAACAATTTTCTTATCTTTAGATGTTACTACTCCGAATTTTGAAACAACTGGGTTGTTTTTATCTGAACCCTTTTTCATTTATTTGATTAATTATAATTAATTATAGTTAATTACTATAAATATTAATTAATTTGAAATTGTTTCACTTTAGCAATATAATAAATTTTATCCATAAATAATAAATAAACTAATTTAACTAATTCATTCTCTTATTATATACACACTTTTATTAATATTTCTATAATAAATATAAATGATTCCAGTTAATGTAAGACTAAGTAAGCCTTTTTTATAACTAACTAATTTTATTAATAGCCAATAACAAACAAATATAAAACATTGATATGTAAACATTACGATTCAGACAAAGGATGCCAAGTTGGAGAAAAGTGTCAATACGCCCATGGAATACATGATCTGCGTAAATCAGATGATGTAAGTAGATTAAACCTATTATAATACTAATCATATTTATAATATAATATTAATAGCCTCTCCCTGCAATAGCCCAGGCTCACAACTTCATGCAGCAAGTACTGAAAATGCCTAGTTTGATAAATTATAAGAATACTAAGTGTTTATTTTACGAAAGAGGTAAGTAGTAAATTTTATTATTTCTTATTATATATGGTATAAATATAATATTTATTGATATTTATTACTGCTAGATCGTTATTGCAAAAATGGAGCTGGCTGTCAATATGCCCACGGTGATACTGACGTAAGGTCAGCTAATGATGTTACTTTACTAAATACAATTGCAACAGCGATAAATTGTAATATGAATTACGAGTATTCGCAAGATTTAGGTGGTCAAGGTGGCTATGGAGGATATAGTGATAGTTATGGTAAATTCCACTTAATAAATATTGTAATATTAATATTATTTAGGTAATACCAGTCAACAAAACCATTCAAACTATGGAAACTATGGAAACTACCAAGGAAACCAAGGCTATCAAAATTACGACAACTACCAAAGTCAAGGCGGTCAAAACTATGATAACTACCCTCAACAAGACAATAATGGATATGATAGTAATTATGGTAATTATCAAGGTTATGAAGGCTACCCTCAACAAATGAGTGATAATTATCAAGGCTATGAGGGTTACGAAGGCTATCAACAACAAGGATATGAAAACCACCAACAGCAAGGATATGAAAATTTTCCTCAAGAATATTACCCTCAACTGGATAATCAAGGCTATGAAAACTATAATCAAGAATATGACAATAAGGAAAATAATTTAAACAATTTAAATAATGAGGGAAATATTGGTAACACTTCTATTATAGGTAGTCAAAATGTAGATCATAATATGGATATTATTAATAAACAAAATTATTATCCATATCCTCAATACCAAAATTTTATGCCCGAACCACCAAAAATTAAAAAAGAAATTAAACCAGATTTTAATATTTATAGAGAAGAAATAAATGATGATATTCAAATAACTAAAGTAGATAAAATAAAATTAGAATTAGACCACAAAATTGAAAATAATTTAGAAGTTACAGCACAAAAAAGAGAAAAAGCTGAGGAAAAAGCCGAGGAAAACAATAAAATTGAAGAAGAAGTTACAGAAAAAGCAAATGAAGATAACTTAAATATAATAAATGATAATGTAGAGGCTAAATTAAAATCAATAAAAAAAACTAAAAAGAACTGTAAAAAGTCTATTAAATCAATAAAGAAGAAAGATAACACAACTAATAATATTATAAAAGTTGAATCAAATGTAACCAAATTAAGAAAGAGAATTAATTTTATTAAAAATATTACTAAAGCTTGAATCAATGATTAATTATTGAATGCATGATTGACAATTATTCGTTGATATTAATAAACAAAGAAAATTGAATAAGTAATATAAGTAACACTAATAAGTAACTTATGAATAATTAAATTTAAGATATAAATATACAAACTTATAAATACTTTATTAAAAACTAATTAAAAACTTATTTAAAAATATATATTATATATTATAATTTTATAATATTATAATTTTATTATATTATAATAAAATTAAAATGCAATATCGAAAATTATATACGATACCAAGTTTAACTTACATAAAATATATTTAGTTAACAAACTATTGTTAATAATACCTATTACTATAAATTCTAAATCAGGCAAAATACTCGTGATTTAGAACACCACATACGTCGATCCTTTTCTCAGGATTTAATTCTAGACACTTGATGATCAAGTCAGCAATAACTGAATTTTTTTTTCTCTTTAGTTTATCTTTAAATGAGTAATCTAAGTAGTCTAGACTATGTTTATCCCTACTTTTAATTGCTTGGAATGGATAATTACCAAATAACATGTAATAAATCGTTATTCCATAGCACCAAACATCTATTTTATAATTGTAGGGTTTCTTCTTCATTACTTCAGGAGCTAAAAATAAAAAGGTTCCACCGACGTCATTTCCACTTTCTGACTTTCCAAGTACTCTTGATAATCCAAAATCAGATATTTTTACTTGAACTGGTACTTTATCTGAGTCAGACTTGCTTAAAATGATATTACTGGGTTTAATGTCTCTGTGAACTATTCCAAGTGAGTGAAGGTGCATGAGTCCACTGGCAATTTGATAGGCTATACTTCTGAAAATATTGTCTTCTAGTTTAAAATTTATGGCTTCTAGGTATTTGTTTAGACTTCCGTTGTTTAGATACTCCATAACTATAAAGTTGAATTCTGAGTTTTCGTAATTATCAATGAAACTTATTAAATTAGGGTGACTAACGACTTTCATTATATCAATTTCTGTTTTGATGTTAACCCAACATGATTTTTTAGTTTTAGCAAGGACTTTAACAGCAACTATATTTCCTGTCTCTTTTTCATCAGAGTAAAAAACTTTTCCTTGACTTCCTTCTCCTAATACAGTATGTAAAGTATAATCATCGAATATGTTTCTGTAATTTAAGGTTTCTCTTAAGCACTCTATCCATTCAGCGATAACATTGACATCGGTATGGTATAGTGTTTCCTTTTTGTCATTTGTTAGATAGAGAGTAAAAGAGTAGAAAGTTTGTTTCATTATTATTTTAGGGAGATTTTTTCTTATGAAGCTTCCGAATAGTATATGAAATTTAGATGAGTAAGAAGTTGTTTCTAGTTGATCTTTACTGTCGTAAAAGTAAAGACTCTTGTTAATCATTTTCAAATGCTTAGTTGTCATCTCTTCGTTAATATCAAGTTTCTTTAAAAAATAAAAAGTTTCTTCTTTTATTACTTTATTTTTAGTATTATTATCAAAAATTATGACTTCTTCTTTGATTTCTTCTAAGTTCTTTTTAAATGGATTTAAATCTAAGTTTTTGTTATGTACTTGAAAGCTAACATCTAACATATTTTTTAAAGCAAATTCTTTCTTTTCCTTCTCGGATAGCTTAAAGTTGAGAACATGAAACTTTTTAAGGTCTGTACTATTAGCTTTTCTACTAGGTGATAATTTGGTATAAACAAAGATGTGTTCTTCTAAATTAATTGTTGAGTTCTCAATCATCGAGCTTGTATTTGTATCGATGGTAACAGAAATGTTAATATCATTAGTAATATCAAGATTCTTTTTTGAAGAATTATTACTATTTGCTAGTTTAATACTTTTTGTTATTGAAGTTTCTTGGAATAATGGTATATTTTCATATAAAAAGCGTAAAAATACCATAAAAATGTTGTTAGTTTCTGAAGATTCCTTGAAGATCGTTAAAAACATGTTGAAGTCAATGTTAGTCTCTAAAATCGCGCTTACCCCGTGCTTATTAGCAATCTCCTCTATCTGGGTGTTAAGTGGCATCTCTCCTTGGTATTTAGGAGGTAGAAATGACATGACTAATTGTATATCTGAAAAACATATTCTTTTATCTGAATTGAAGTCAAATGCCTGAAAGAGGATTTTTGCTAGTTCTTCAAGAGTCCCAAACTTAAGTAAAAGGAAAGGAGTTGCCAGTTCATCATAGGAGAGTCCAGAGTGGTATCTGTTCTTGGCCGTCCTAAAGCTATTAAATAACTTTTCTGAAATCACAATAGGAATATTCTGGAGATACTTGTAAAAGCTGATTCTTGAAATTGTAGCTTCGACTAAAAAAAATTTAAATATTTTAAGTAGTTAAAACTTACTTGAATTAGTAGTAGAATATTCATTGAAGAATTGTTTAATATAACCTTCAAATTTTTGTAAGGAGTCTTCTTTTTCATTACTAATAATACTCACTGAGTTTATTTCATTGAATGCTTCCTCATTGAATATCATATATATTTAATTATAAAAATAATATTCAATGTCACATAATATTTTTTTATAGCGTTAAAATAAATGTTATAATCTTAAAGCCATAAATATATAAAGTTATATTTAAATTTCGAGTATTAAGCTTAAGAAATTATATATTATAACATTAATATTACAAATATACATAATATGATATTTATTTAAAAAAGAACTTCATTGCGTAATCTCCAAACGGATTATTTTTCTCCAAATCGTCTATTTTATTCTCTTTATATTGATCATCTAATTTAATCCCATATCTAATAAATTCAAGTCCTTTTCCGTATTCCTTACTTTCTTGGTTTGCTACTTCGTTAAGATAAATATTGTTAATGAAGATTAACTAATTACTTATAACTTATTACTTATTAACTTATTACTTATTACTTAATAATTTCTTAATACATATAAACTTAACCTTTAACCCTTTATTCCTATCACTCCCTACATTAATAACCACTGAATACAACACTCATAATAATCATCTGATACCTTAGTACTCTTCCAGTTTCCTACTCTTATTCCTCCTCCACCGTATTTTTCATACCAATATACCATCCAGTGCTCTTTTACTCCGCTATCTTCTTCATAGTTGGCAGAAATATAAATATCCTTATTATATTCTCTTGGGAAGTTAATATAAACATCAGTTATTCCTGGAAAGTAGGTATGTTCGCCAATAAAGTATACTTCTAGTCTTTTAGGAGTTTCTTTGTTTGTTTGGTTAATTAAACCATTTTTACCTTTTTTGAAACTTTCTTGTGTAAGTAAAAGTCTATCACTTATTGTTAGTTTAGAATTATTATCATTTTTATCTATATGGTCGAACTCTAGGTTTTTTATATTATTAACATTTATAATTTTATTATTTGTATTCATTTATTAATTTAATATTATATAAAATGTATAAAGAGTTTACAAATGTTAATAATAATAATAATTATTATTATTATATAATTTTATTTAATTTAGTTTAGTTGTCATAGTAAAATTATATAACTTTTATAATGTTATTATATAATATTGATTGAGAAGAGTGCTATTGTGCTACTTTAAATATTAAAAAGGAAGGATATTGATATAAATTAGTTTACGTGTGTTGATTTACTAGTGATATATTGATTTCATAAGTCGCATATTTAAGTTTATTGAATTATATATTTTATTCTACTAAATAATTATATATATAAATAATTATATATATTATAATCATATATATTAAAAAAATATGGATAATATTGGAATTCAAAGTAAAAAGAATGATTATTCAAAAGTAAGTGGTGTTGATAAAGATAAAAATTATACTGAAGACAATAATGAAATTGGAGAAGAAAGAGATGATGATAATTTTACATCAATAAATAATGTTACACTATTTATCTCTATTTTAATCCTTATTTTATCTACCATTTTTTATATGTTTACTCTTGCTGGCTGCAAAGGGACCCAAGCTGACTGTTTAAAGGACTTCGACCAAGCAAAGGTTAAAGAATTTGCTTTAATTTTACTCTCTAGTGCTTTTACCTTTTCTTTAAACATTTTATTATACTTCATGAGAGTAATTACATGGAAAGTTCCTTTATTACACGTATTAATCTTTGCCTTTCTTTGTTTTATCTATGATACAGGAACTGACCTTGCAAGTCATGGATCTTACAACAGAGCTTTTTTATTTTTCTTTATGGTCCCTTCGTTAATTCTCCAGATAATTTGTGTGTTTATTTATAAGGCTTTTAGGAGGAGTAAGGTTGTTACATCAATAGTTTTAATTATGATTATTATTGCGGTAAGTATTTTCTTTTCTAGAGTATTTGATGGTTCTTGTAAAAATTGGAATGATGGTTTGAAAGATACTAAGTTAGATATGGAATACGAAATATGCCCTATTATTCAACCTAAAAAGTGTTGGATGAACGTAATGGATAACATTTTTGATGTATCACGTTTATTAGGTGACGATTGTAAGCAATTTTCTTTCGATAGTAGATTTCAAATGTTAAAACATACACGAATTCGAAATGCGAAAGTAGTTGGCTATCCTAGAACAGAAAATTGGTCTTTTTATTGGGATGGAACATTAGACGTATTTCAATTTAAAGTATTGTCTAAGTTAATTGATATGGAAGATGAGAACGTTCCACAAACATTAAAGGACAATGTTGAAACTATTGTAGACTTTAATAAGACTCCTGTAGAAGTAACACAAAGAGTAAACAGAGATGATAAAGTTGCAGAGGAGAGAGCTAAAATATTTGAAGAGTATAATAAAAATGCCAAAGAAGAAGATAAAGTTTTAGCTAAAAATGTTGTTTTTATATTTATTGACTCTTTATCACGAGATCATTTTAGAAGGAAATTAAAGAAAACAAAACAACTATTAGATGATCTTTACGAAAATTATGAGTCTGACGCAAGAAGTTATCAATTCCTCAGATATCATGGGCTTGCAGCTTGGACCTTGGCAAACATGGTTCCAGTAAATTTTGGAGTAAATTGGTTGTATAAAGTTGAAGGAAATAATCTTACTCCTAAGAATTTTCTCAAATATTATAAAGAAAGAGGATATGTTACTGGTCAAACTCATAATTACTGTGGAAAAGAACTCTACGATCTAGAAAAAGGAAACTTAGAAAAGTTTAAATTCGAAAACTGGGACCATGAAAATAATGTATTCTTCTGTGACCCTAATTACTCTATTCCTGGACATCCTTTTTCTCTATTTAATGGGCCATACGGTGTTAAAAGGCGTTGCCTATACTCTGACGATTCAAACAAGTATATATTTAATTACGGGAAGTTATTTTGGGAAGCATATAAGGATGTCCCAAAATTCTTAAGAATAGCCTTTTTAGATGCTCATGAAGGTACAGCTGAAGTTGCTAAATATATGGACGAAGCTCTGGTTAATTTCATTAACTTTATAAGAGAAAGTCCAGACTTCGAAGATACAATGATTGTAATCATGGCTGATCACGGTGTAAACATGCCTGGTTTTTATAGTTTTATTGACGCTGAAGACTTCCACAGAGAAAAGACTTTACCAAGTCACTACTGGATACTTCCTAAGAAGCTAGCTGACAAACATCACATGGTTCTTAAATCGAACGAACAAAAAATGCTTACACCTTACGACTTAAATAATGTACTATTGCATATTTGCAAAGCAGATAAAAGTAATTATAATACTCTAGGCAAAAGCTTTTTTGAAGAAATTGATGACTCAGACAGAAATTGCTTTAAGTTTAATATTGATGATTTTTATTGCAATTGTGCTGATGGATAATCGACAAGTTTAAGTAGTTTTAGTAATTAATGAATAAATAAATTGATGTATTTTTGGAATTTTATATTCATACATATTTATTTATAGTAATATTGTAATTTTATATATTAATTCTATATTTATAATAAATTTTTGTTTAATTTATTTTTAGTTAACTATTTTTACCATTTAAATACGAATAGTATAATCTGTTCTATTATAATACTTTTAAATTAATAACAATTAATTACAATTAAAATGTCAAAGGGAGTTTCTAAAAAATCATATACTGCTTTAGAAAAAAACAAACTCTCACAAAATCAGGCTCAGTGTCAAAAGCCAGCTAAGCCAAAATATATTTTTTCAAAGAAAAGTAATTCAGGAAAGATAATACAAGAAGTAAATGAAATTAATAGAGATAGTATTAGAGTCAGCATTAGGGACAGCATTAGAGAAAGTGTAAGAGACAGCATTAGAGAAAGTGTTAGGGATAGGGATAATGAAGATAATTTGAATAGAAATGTAAATACATCTTTGAAGTTGACTTTAAAGCAAGGTGGCCATGGACATAAGAGGTCGATGTCTTCTATTCATAATTATTCTGCGAGTTTAAACTTAAACTTAAATGAACTTCAAAATAATAAAAATGAAAATCTAAATAATGTAGGTTTAGGTGTAAGTTTAGGTAATTCAGAGAAAAAAGAATCAATATTAGAAACAATTTTACACAAAGATCTAAAAGATATTAAAAAGTTTTCTCTCAATAAAGATAACTATTAC
>Ga0100402_1006367_pt1 | contig 11754 bp, 10 predicted proteins | sample CryGeyme20150102_FD_80419 | JGI IMG/M metagenome (GOLD analysis project Ga0100402, IMG submission 80419) | Groundwater microbial communities from Crystal Geyser aquifers in Utah, USA - Crystal Geyser metaG 2015-0102 | ecosystem: Environmental > Aquatic > Deep subsurface > Groundwater | place...
AACCACAACCCCAACCCCAACCCCTGTACAATTTGATTTGAATTATCTAACAGAATAAGCATAGATAAGCTCAATAATATGATCAAAAGTGCAGTTTCAAACCAAAAAGATAACTACGATATATCATGGATTCAAAAGGAAACCAAGTGCTGGGTCTATCAACCACAATAATAAAACGATATCTACCTCAGAGGCACAATCAAAGGTATCATCCCACTTGCCATCAATAAAGCCAACTCAAAGGTCAGCGGAATTTTGTAGACAGGCACACCCTTTGAAAGCAGGGCTAGCCTCATTGAAAAATGCAGAGTCTCCAACTCCCTAGAGAGAGATCTAATCTAAATGGACATCATCAATGCTCCTGAAGTACTCCGGCAGCTCAAGAGAAGACTGTCGTAGAGGAAGATTCACACTCTTATCTGGAACAGTCTTATCGTCGTCAACCCATATAAATCAATAGCCTAGAGCTACGGCGACAAGGTACTTCAGGCTTACTACGAGCACATCCTTGTTCGCAAAGAACAAATGAAAAGACACGAGCCACATATATATTCCTTCACGATGCATATCTTGGCTACCTTAGACGATACCAATAAGACCCAGGTGGTCAGCATCAGTGGATAATCAGGATCGGGGAAGACAGAGACTAACAAGGAAGCACTCAAAGCTATATCTTACTGCTGTGCCAAGGTTCATCAGAGAGACGGAATATCTATGAGCGGTCCTGAAACAAAGCTGCTGAAATGCGATCCTATTTTGGAAAGTTTCGGAAATGCCAAGACTATAAAAAATGACAATTCAAGTCGTTTTGGAAAATTGATAACACTAATGATGGATGGTCACACAATGAAGATTCATCAGTGCCTTCTCAAAAATTTTTTCCTCTAAAAAAGCAGAATAATCAGCCAAAACTTAAACTAGCGAAATTTCCATATTTTTTACCAACTTCTTGCTTTTCTACCTTAGGATCAAAAAATGGTTCTGAGGCTCAAAGCTTATGGCAAAGTTATGCGGTTCGATGATTTTAAGTATCTGACAAACAGGACTACTGCTACTGTTGCAGATGACAAAAATATGTGGGAAGATCTGAATAAAGCCTTTATTAGTCTAGACTTCAGTCCTGGTCTCATGAAATAAATATGGTCAATCGTAGCTGCAACTCTGCTGATGGGAAATATTGAGTTTTAGACAGCAAATGATGATGAACCTTGCGATGTCCGCAATATGTAGGTTGCTTAATCAGTTGCTTATTTATTAGGTCTATAGACCAAATAATTCTTAGATGCAATGACTACTCACAAGCGAACAATAGCAGGAGAAATTATCAGGAGTCCTCTCACTGCTAAACACTGCTCTGAAGGAAAGGATTCTGTTGCGAAAACTATGTACGAATCTTTGTTCATCTGGCTTGTTAGAGAGCTGAACCAAAGACTCAACACATCCCATGAAGAGCTATCCGATCCGAAGGTCGTTAAGCTACTTGACATATATGGGTTCTAGGTGCTCGATCACAACAGTTTTGAGCAACTTAGCGTCAACTACATAAATTAAAAAATTCATCAAATCTATCTCGAGCAAATATTTGTACACTAGAGGAATACCTTCAAGAAGGAAGGACTAGAAAATGTCATTCAAAATATTAGCTTCACAGATAACCTTAAAATTATAGATCTACTTGAATTAAACACGAGAAGCGTGTTTAATTTACTGGACCAGAGTTGTGCACTCAACGTCACAGATGATAGCTTCTTAACAGATATCAAAAAGTTTCATAATCAACATTAGCATTTCCCGAGCAGCAACTTAGTCAACACCAAAAAGTCTTTCATCATTAAGCACACGCCAGGAGATATCGAGTACATGATCGAAGGCTTTAGATAAAAGAACAAGGATTTGATCAGGGAAGACCTACTTTAGAGACTATCCAATATCAAAATTAAGTTCATTGGTAATGCCTTCAGATAAAAATATTAAGCCATTAAGTAAGAATCAAACAAGAGGTTTTTAAGTTTAAAAATAAGGAAACAAGTGAAGGAACTCATAACAGAAATGTCAACCAACACAGACATTCATTTTATTAGATGCATCAAACCAAATGAAAAGAAAGCTCCTTTGACATTTGTTGATAAAGTTTGCTTTAACCAGATCAAGTATCTGGGTATTCTTGATACTATTCAGCTAAGAAAAGACACTTACCATATCAGGTCACCCTATCAACAATTCTACAGCAAATACGGCATTCTCTAAAACAACCTAGATGCTTTGATAGACATATCTGAAGGCAAAGTATCGGCTCATGAATGTAAGGAAATTACTATGAAATTTATCAATGACCTCAACGTGCATTTCAATATTGATTATCAATTCGGTAAAGAAAGAATATTCCTCAAAATGTCGGCTCAAAATAGACTTGACTCTTTGCTGTCTAAAAAACTGGAAATGATTGAGTATGCTTCAAGCAGAATAAAGGCACAGTATATTCATTACAAGATGAACAGCATAAGAAAAGTCTACAGAAGTGGGGTACCGAAAATACAAAGAGCGATTCGAAGCTATCTCATCAATGCTAGGATATACAGAAGGAAAAGAGCTGTAAGAAAGATTGAAGATGCCTGGATCAAGTATCATGAGCAATTTTACGCTAGAAAGAAGCTTCCTTATATAAAGATTCTCCAGAGTTATATAAAGAGGAAAAAAGACCAAATGATCGAAGGAGATAAAATAAAAAACATTAGAAATGCTAAGGCATTATTAAAGGAACTGGTGCGAACGAATAAGCTCTGCTAGAGGGTTTAAACTTACAGATAAATGAAAAAAATGTTCTGTGGAGAGCTGATGGATATGTTTTGGTGGAAACTTAGAAATCATTATCTTGATAATATGGAGAAATACTTTAAGGGCGGGGCAGTTATTCTCAATAATATAAGAGCCGTTAAAAAGGCAGAAGATTCTACCTTTTACAGACTCAACATCAAACACAGGAGATGCATGGAGAAGTACCTCAAAGGTTTATATTGGAAAATCAAGTACAATTAAAAAATGAAAGCCATTGTCAAGATTCAAAGTTACTTCAAAATGACTACATTGAGGAGAACCTTTTTGGATCTAAAAGAGCAGACCATCAAGATACAAAGAAATTGGAGGAGATATTATTATGACAAACAGTTCAACATCGACTACACTGAACAGTACTTCCAGGATGGGCCTGCTGGTGCCATTGACAAATAAAAATAAATATGGAATTCATAACTCTATCGAAATTTATAGGGAAAGAAGGAAGGCGGAAGAATTGAGAAGGTTTTAAGTCATAACGAAAGAGTGAAGATGGATAAAATCGGACTCTTTTATTATCTACTCGATTTCTAGATCCTATCTGATCTCAGCCATGTCTATCCGAATAGTTCTTGGGTGGACAACTACCTCAATCTCTATGAGCAAGCTTGGCAAAAAGGCAACCCTATCCAAATGATAGATGTTAGTGATACACAGACCATGGCATCCACTCTCAACAAAGTCTATACCTGGGGAAATATCAAATTCCAAGATTTTGACCCAGAAAGTAAAACTTATGAGAGTTGGAAAAACGCGAAGCCTGTCACCTTGCCTTCTGCCAAGATTACAAAGATCCGATCTCATGAAAATTTTGGTGTGGTGGAGCTCGAGAATGAAGATCCTGTAGTGATTGGAGATCGGAAGCTTTACGAAGAAGACTGCTCAGCAAAGGAATGGAAGACTTTATCTGAATCTTACGTCATCATAAATGGAATTATTTTGTACTTAAAAAAGGCTGAATTTTCTCGAATGCCTATCAACGAAAAAGTTGTGCAACTTTCATGTGGAATGTCTCATAGTATTGTTAAGACCTCTCTCAGAAAGGTCTACACTTGGGGTGACAACTCTGAGGGTCAACTGGGTCACGGACACTACAAAAGAGTGGGGAAACCCAGACTTTTGGAATATTTCCCCAAACATGCGATCATGATTCAACAATCAGCAGCATCAGCCTATGGTAGTCTTGTGCTTGATAACAACAATCGAATCTATTGGTGGGGATCCAATGGATCAATCAAGAAAGTGCAGTCTCCTCGAGAGATGTATATTTTCTAGAAAGTATGTTGTTTGATATTTAGAGTAATTTTCTTGACAACCCACAGAAGTACACCATAGCTCGAATCGTCACTTCCTGGTCTAAATCTCTCAGCATTATCGGAATCACCCTAGCCAATCACTAAGGAATATTCAAATCATCACAGAATCAAATTAAGAACAAAACTTTTGAAAATCTAATCAGCAAATGGAACGAAGATATAACAACAGTCATGCCACCGTATGTCCAGAGTATATCGGGTTACTTTCAATAAAGGTTGATGCCTAAGCCTAAAATTGATACCCACAACAAGAATTTGAGAGATGCTGAGCATCAAAAGATAAGGGAAAAATTACTGAGTGAGATCATGCTCATGGAAGAGGCCTAAAAAATGCTTCTCAAATAAAGGAAAAGAACTTGATTTCTTCAGAATCAATAAACATCACTAAAGAGACCTCTAAAAGGCTTTTCTTACTTTTGCTGCAGGCTTCTCTAATCCTTGTAATTTTGAGCACCGAGCAAGCGAATCGCTAATTGATAGAGTTTGTTGAGTTGTCAAGAGACTTCCAGTGCCACTTTTAGCTGTTTCTGAGGCTAATTTGAGCAGAAGTTGTTCCATGAAGTGAGTTTTGTTGATTGCTAGCGTTTGTTTGAGTATTTTAGCTGCAGTTGGCCGAGTGAGGTCAGACAGTAATCCTTTACCGTATTTGAGCATGTACCTCAAAAAATATATATCATCATCCAGCTCAAGGATGGCTTTGGCGCTTTCTTCTTTTAGGCCTGATTCATACATTTGCATGATTCTTTACCATCCTGCCAGATACTGTGCTTCATCAGCTGTATGACTGTTAGCTACATTTGAAGCCTAACTGTTGACTTAAGAGATGGCAGGAGGAAGCTAATTCTTTTGAGCATTGACTTCACTTTGTGGATTAAACTGTCCTTGCTGCCACTAGACCGTTTAGTCATACTAAGTGAAATCTTATTTGGGTTTGTAGATAGATTTCTTGATTTGTTCCATTTTTTTGCCATATGTATCCTGAGGTTTTTGCCTTTCGTAGTATTGTTCTACCGACTGAACTGTATTGCCACCTCCAACTCCCGTGTTTTTATGTAGATACTTAGATTGCGAGTAGTCAGGAAGCCTCATTTATGTTTGAGGAGACAACTATCTTTGTTTCTAATTGGTCCTAGGCCTAAAGTTAGAAGCAGTTTGAGGTCTCACCTGCACTGGTTAAGGTTAGGGATCTTAAGGCTTATAAAATTGTTGAGCAGATGGATAGAATTGCTCGTTTTTGGCCATATAATCTCTTTACCATTCTTTCTTCTTGGCTTTCCATACATTAAGAGCCTTTCTGCCTGTAGCTTGCACAGCCCATACTTTATCAGTGGCCAGATCTTCAAGAATTTTAATAACTCTTTCCTGAACTGCCACCCCTCCTTGATCGAGCTGTTCTCCAATCAAAGCCAGAGAATTGGATGCTTATGCTTTAATCTTATACCCAATGCTGTTACTTTGAGCTGAAGCAACATAAGATATAACTTTATTCACGATGTTCTCTAGGAGAGGCATCAGGTTGATAACGTTGAAGTAGCTGAGAACTGTCTGAAGGCAGACAAGCACGGCAGGATGTTCGATTGTAGTTTTCTACATCAGAAATGAAATACAAGGAAAAGTACTAGAGCTCTTTTGGCGACTTCTTTGAAAAATACCAAATCTTACTTGTTTAGGCTTGCTTCAAGTACAGATTCCATAACTATTTGAGCAGTACACTGGCTCACTCTATTGGCTCCTCCATTTATTACAGCCTCCAGACAGTCATAAAGCAGCCTTTTCTTTAGCTGAGGCTATTCCTAGTTGAGAGTCACCAGATACAGCTAAGTCCATACCTTTTGAAGAGCCATCGCTACATTTGCATTCTCTTCATTGAAGTATAGATTAATAAGGAGTTGTGTCACTCTAAAGACTGTTTTTTCGAGTGAGGGTATTTTATCTAAAGGATCTAACAAACCTTTGCCATATTGCTGGACAATGAATGCAAAAACATTTATTTAACTTTATGAGTGTCTTTTTCTGTTTTAAGACAAAACAGATAGCCATACTCGCAAATTTATGGTTGTCTTGTTTTGAGTGATCAGATGTTTTAATTATTTCTGAGCCTAAATTTAAGAAACAGTAACTTGCTATCGAGTACTTATTTGCATGAGTTTGCTCAGGCCATCTTTGAATGCAGCTCTCAGTCCTTCTCCTTCTACTTTTGCGTATTTGTCTAGCTTAGATGATCCTTACCCCTGCTCATCTTCTGTTATATATTTAAAAAGAATAAATTCATAGTCAGTCCATCATATTCCTTCTCCATATGCCTTCAACTTTCAGTCCTCTTGATCCATAAAAGATCCCTCTCCCTTATAAATAGTCTTCTCTAAATTGACCCTCATAGTATTCGCCGTTTGATAGATACAATTTACCTAAACCATCTTTCATATCCGATCGAAATTCACCTGAATATCACAATGAAATACCTTCGTATTTGATCCAATATTATTAAAGCTCGTTGAAGTTTCTATAATTAAAGTAGGTGTTTAGTTGTTCTGGAGTTTAGTTGTAAAGAATGCCTTGCCCCCAGAACTGATCGTTTTTCCACTATCCCTCATAAGCTAAACGCTAACTCTGATAATACAGTTTACCAAAACCCTACATTTTTCCATTGACCCACTACCCATCATACATTCCTCCATCTTGATAAAAAAACTTTCCTATGCCATGCTTTACACCGTTGAGTTTGTAGCCCTCATATCTACTTCCTTGAGTGTATAACTATCTCACATACTCAGCCTCTGGATGATGAGTCATATTGAGAGGATTAAGTGAACAATCAACCTGGCTGGGAAGGGAGAGAGTAGGATCTTCGAAAGTAAAATTTTAATCTATTTTAGTGTGAGTAATATAAGTGTTGTTAGGAAAAATATTACGTAGAGGTCGACTGGAAGAGATATCGCTGGGATACATAATTACCGTATTTTTAGATTTTTAGATCTGGGAAACATTAGGAATCTGAGCCTGATTTTTTTCGTTGAATGATTAAACCTTGGAGTACGAAAGAGGTTTTCTCTCTAATACAAGTAATTTTTCAGATCTTTATGCTTGTTGAGCTGGAGGAGGGGCTTTGATAACTGCTTATGAAAAGCCACCTTTACCAAAAGTGTGCATTTCTTTGACTTATCCAGTCTTCGACTGTCTGATACCTCCGTTATCTTCCTAGACCTTGATGACATGCTCTTCCAGCTATGCCCAATCAGGCCTAGATATTTCATTTTTAGCCAACATGAACTGCAGCAAATTTGTCAATTCTGGTGAGTAAGCTTGTTGAAATCGGTTAATGTTGTATTGCAAAGTTTACCAATGTATCTGTGAGAATCCATCTCGATAACATTAATCTTGATAAGAAAGAAGTCCAGCCTCAAGCAAGATCATGCCAAGTGTCCATATGTCGGTTTTGAAGGGATCACAGCAAGGAAAAGTCCTCTCTTCTTTGAGTGAGTCTGTTTGTTATGGAGACAGGTAGAGGTGAGGTTTTGACCTGTTTGCTAGAAGCTTTTCATAATTGTTGGGACTTCCTGTGGCCAGAGGATCAAACAGCTTGACATATCCATCAGGGCTGATCAGAATGGCTCCTGATTTCAAAGAATTATGTTTGATATCTTACTTTTGTAAATGACTGAGTCCTAAGATACAACTAGCCAATATAGACCACAGCTACTTTTCCTGAAAGCGTCTTTTTTGAATGATTCGCTCATTGATTTCATCCTCCAGTGTGCGTTGTGGAAATTCCCACAATACATATAGCTTATAAAAGGACATGCAAAACTGGTCCTCTTGGGTCTCTACTATTTTCTTCAAAGCTGTTATATGTCGGTTGTCTTACAGCTGTTTCTGTCGCTGCTTTAAAAGTTATTGTGTCTTTTGATGATTCTCCTCATCTGCTGAGCTCATCTAACGGAGAAGGAATTCTTGCCCGTTTGCTTTACTCTCAAGGTAGCTGAGACCTTCTTCTTTGCATTATTGGATAATTTCATAATCGTCGAGGAAGCGGCGAAGAGTTGAGGTTGAGGTTGAAGAGTTGCCTCCCATCTATTATATTCGCACTCACTTCAAACTCAATAATATCACAATCGAGAATCATTATCAAGAAGCTGGGATACTTCACAAGATAAGACCTGCATTCTCCACTTCAGCTCTTATCTGCGACTACTGCCTAAAGGATCTGGTGACGCATTGTTCAGTTTTATTCTTTTTGGTAAACTATTGTACTTATCTTTTCTTTTTGAAGAACGAACAACCTTCTCAGCCCTGTATATTGGTGGATCAAGAGACGAAGGTCTCTCTCGAATTTTATATTTGGCTGTTTAAAGATTCTGGCAGAGGCGCAGAATGTAAAATTGTTCGGGAAGAGGAAGGTCAAGCTTGTGAGTGAAAAAGGTAAACTTCTTGTTGCTTTTATGTTGACTTGGAGCTTCCTATGTTCTTACTCGATATCTATTATTATAATTTTCCTCTGAAGGTTAATGATGGATCGAAATCGGAAAATCATGTTCATTCTTGTATGTTTTCTTTTCCTGAGAAGATACCTTAAGTGATCTTTTGATTTTGTTGATACGTATGTTGTTAGTTTTCAGTCGTCCAACAGCTGTAGTGGACATTTGTTTCCCTTTATTTATTCTTTGATTGTTATTCATCCTTTGATTGTTATAAGCTGAATATGATAGATTTTGTATTGTCCATAATTTTATCAATAATGGAGAAGTAGATCTAAATGTTCGAGATAGGTGACAAGAAATAGGATGTAGTGGGCACATAAATATTCGATCCTAACCTGCCTTCCAATATCGACTTTGATGAGAAGTAGTAGGAGCAAAACGAAAAGTCCTTCATCAACCCTGAAAAAAAGATTCCATAAATGGGGAAAGCTCTCGTTCTTGGTAGTGATCTCAAGAACTATCGCATCACTGGAAAATTAATAAACTAACCAAAATCTGTATACTAACAAGGTTCGATAGTGAAGCATCTCTCCAGCACCCATTCAGCTAAAATACTGGACCACAAAAGTGCAGGCTTAAAAAAAATATGGGAGTCGATTGTTGGTTACAGCAAGCGAGAGCTGATGATCGATCAGGGTCATCTATGCTTACTGGAGAAAAAAGGAGGAGCATTTGAGGTGGAGTAGATTATAAACCTGACTAAGCTACTAAAGGTATTTGTGGATCCAGAATAATAAAAAGTTCGGCTTGTTGAGAAGAGAGATGGGGGAGTTGTCAACTGGGATGTGATCCCCTAGAACTTCATTCTGTTTGTGGGAATGATTGGTCACTAACTGAACAACTTTGGCCTGGGTCTGTCAGAGTGAATTGATGGTTTGTTCATTTACAATTCACATATTTAGCAAGCAGAACACAATAATAGCATATTATCAGTTATGATGATATAAGCATACATCCCACTCGTTCTCTTCCCTCATAAACCATGGCTCAGGGTTGTGATTGTTCTTTGCTTAGCTTTTCAGAGAAGTGGCTGTTTTGAAAGGAAGGCTTTTCTTGGAATTTTTTTTTGATTTCGATGTATGGATTGATCGACGACTTGTAATTGGGCCTTTATGAATGGGTAATGACCCATTTTCCATCAATGCATGTATTTTCTGATAGAAGGCATCTTACTCAGGTTGCTATGTCAATATTTTTTTGGAAGAGCTCAAAAAATACCTATACTGATTGCCATTTTTGAGAGTAGATTATCTCTTGGGAAAAGGCCTCATTGTACTCTTCTGACTAATGTTACTGGCTATGATAGCCTTTAGCTTTTGATCAGGCTACTTGATTTATGTCAGGCATCGCTTTCTTTTTGGAGAGAAAAGGGGTTTCGGACCGGATGAGCTTATTTTAGTGGGAATAGTTTTTGAAGTGTTAAAGAGGAAGATTTTTGGTTATACCCAGTTTGAAGCGATGATGGTATTGAGCCTAATTTATCTCTTATTGTTCATTTAAGTTTATTAGTTCATTTATGCAATTATTAATCAAAAGTCAATTTTTCTTGCTTTGGGCCTCGTCCTCTTATCCGAGCTAGCCACCAATCTCTGCAGATAAACACCTTCTGTCTGCTTATTGACCCTTCTCTTTCTGGTTCGATACCTCTTTTATTTCTATCTCTCATCTCCCCCTTCCTAGTATCTGTAGTCGACCATAATTTGCTTGCCCTATGTTTTTAGTTATTTTGCTGGAATTTATTTTCTTAGTGGATTTTGGTGTAGACTGAACTCAATATCCAGCTCGTCTTATTTGTGACTGTGATTAGAACGCATTTCATCAGTAAAATTATCTTATTTCTCTTGCTATAATTCTTATTTGTCTTCTACTGCTCTGCTGATAGGTGGAACATGAGTGGCTACACTTCCATCTCTGTTGCTTCCATATTATAAATCTTCTTCTTTTGCCTAAAAAATGTTACGATCGGAAGTATCATACTCCATATAATGTTATCCTCTTTCGACTGATAATGTGGCTACTCTCGGCCAATCCTCCTCTTCATCCAGTATTATTTCTTTAGATCCGCTATTTTGGTTGACAGCGAGTTGATTCAACCGTCTCTGCTTCCTTTTTTTGGGCTGCTATTTGGGAAGAGTATTAAACTAGTAGAAGTATTGTTTTATCCTTTCGGGAATGGACCCTGTAGTTTAAGGTAATCTGACTTCAAACAGTTCTAAAGAGGCTGTTCTCTTCATAGCTTGATCCACCTTCTTTCTATTCTACCGTGAAATGCTTCTATTTCTGCCTTCCCTATCTTTCCTAGTCCTGATGTAGTGAATATGTTTGGGTAGTTCTTTCTAGATCCTACGCCATTCCTCAATGAACTTTCTTCTGTAGAGTCTCTCCTTTTTGCGCTCTTGGACATTGGCCACCAAGCCACCTTGCTCTTTCTGCAGCTAGTTCTCCTCATCTAAAGCTGACTGAATCTAAGCGTCTTGCAAGGAAGGCGGCTAGTGTACTTTTCTGACCCAGCTTGGGTTTTTGATGATTTGGGAACTTTTATCCTGTTTAGGACCGACGAAAGATTAAGATCGAGTGGCGTTAAGCATCTCATGCATACTTCCTCCATTCTCCGCCTGCTACTCAATTTCAATCGGTTAAATGTGGGAAGATTCATACTAATTTTTGACCTTGTACACCTGGTACTCAAAAAATTAGTCATCATAGCCCTTCTTATTGTCAAGTATACAGGCCCCCAGCAATAAAATTTCTAATATGATGCTTTCCACTGATGAATAAAAGGTGCTCGTTCTGTAACAATCTTGTGCAACTATGTTGCGAATGCTGAGTGTAATTAGAGCCGAGCTGCAGGTTAGGAAATGTGCCACTGTGAAGTAGTTCAAGGGTTTGAATATGAGAGCTGTGTTGAATTTACCGAAAAACAGGCGGAGACCCATCAGCCTTGAGTATATGATGCGGATGGTCTGAAAGGAAAGAATAGAGGAAAAGATGAGGAGAGTTCGATAGAGATACTCATGGGAATCATCATTTTGGCGCCAGCTGAGAAAATCCTCGTCAGTAGCTATTACTTTGAGAAAATAGATTAAAAAGAGGATATTGAGAATAATTTTGCTAAGGATGAGTATGAA
>Ga0100402_1006368_pt1 | contig 11754 bp, 10 predicted proteins | sample CryGeyme20150102_FD_80419 | JGI IMG/M metagenome (GOLD analysis project Ga0100402, IMG submission 80419) | Groundwater microbial communities from Crystal Geyser aquifers in Utah, USA - Crystal Geyser metaG 2015-0102 | ecosystem: Environmental > Aquatic > Deep subsurface > Groundwater | place...
CGGTCAAAGTTTAGTCTCCCCTTCTTCCCATGATCTTGTTGCCGTTTCTTTTGAGGAGACCTAACGCAAGCAGAACGTTCAAGGCATCATAAACTCTTCTTTTTATATTAAGTTCACCTTTTTTCTAAATTATAAAAATAGTACCTATACTTCAAGCTCACCCTAATCGCTCAGCTGACCAATCAGCTTACGAGCCACATCTTTATAGGTTGTCCTTTTTTGACTAGAGACAAAAAGGTAAGCTTAAAAGGCAAGTTTTTTCAAACCTCTTTAGCATAGTTTTGATTCCGGAGAAGAAGTTTTTTACTCATTTTGCGGAGTGTTATAGCTCACAAGCTTTTTTTGGACGGTATTGAGCATTTATTAATCATTGGGATGAAATTGTTTTTTAAGGGGAGTAAATTCCAGCATTTATTATTCAGACTCTTCTTGTTCGCTAAATAGGATTTTTCTATTGATTTCTGGCATCAGAGACTAATTCTATAACATTATCTGATTTCTTCTGCTTTCTGATTCCTCCTCGATATCTTCAACCCTCACTATTTATTCAGGCTCCATCCATTGTTATGTTGTTGAGTTGATTTGTTTGAGTGGGGTGCTGAACAGTTGATCCTCGTGGCAGTCGTGCCAGGCCTGCCAGTTCCGACGTGGAGATTGGAGGAAGAGCTGAGGTTTTACTATATAAGAGAGTCTTTACTCTGGGAGGGTAGAGGGGATTAGAAGAAGTTTATTTTTTCGTGTTTCATAAATCTTTTCATAGTTGATGTGAGAATATGTCTTTGTATGAAGCAATGGAATCAACCAATTATAATAGGGGTTTTCAAATCTCGAGATTATATTTAGGCGCGAATACACTATATAAAGTAAATCAAATTTTATCAAAGGTAGACTCTTTTAAAATAGGGAGCCAGCTTCACCTTTTGCTTTTTTTCCTCCAACACCCCAAAACTACTCAGTATAACTTTCCTATTCTATGCCCATCGTTTCTGAACATTTATAACCTTCTAAAGCTTATATTAAAAATGAGATGAGTCTTATCAAATATTTTCAATTTTGGCTCTCGTGTACATGGCCTCGTACTTGTCATGAAGAACCTTGTGTTATTCCTCTTCTTTCTTTAGCTCGATCAGTTTCTTTTCCAGTACTTCCTCAAGATTTTTGATCAATTTTTCGTAGTCCTCTTGAATCTTAGAAATTTCGATTTCTGTGTGCTGCAAGACATCGTTCTTGATCTTGTTTCTGTTGCTCTTCATGGTCAAGCCAAGCCATTCCTTCATGCATACTTTGAGAGTGCGAGTCTGATTGTATTTATCACACCTTTCCTCCATCCTTCTCAAATATTTGTTTTTGTCAGTATGCTGCTTCCAGGCCTGGAAGAAAGTCTTTTTATGGTTCTTTGAGTTGAAGAAAGTAGCGAAATTCTAGATCTCATCACCTTTCTTCTGGACCTGGATCAATCGAGTTTTACTTTTCGGTTGAGAATGCAAAATGCCTCAAATTATTTCTTGCTCTGATTAAAGAGACCCTCATAATCTTGAGTATATCTTTCGACAAGTTCTGAGCTTTTGAGTTCGTATTAGCTTTTCATGACATCTCCTGTGAACCTACATACTGAAAGATATACCTGAACAATTTAACGGATTTGTCAGCCCATTCGTTGATCAATTTTTCCTCTTCGGATAGGAAGTACTCCTTGGCTGACATGGCTTATGCGACTCTTTCCGCCTCAGTGAAGTTCTATTCGGCTTATCTGGCTGGAACTGACATTATTTTAAAAATAAGAAATAAATGTTCGATTAAATTATCAGCAACCACACATCACATATCACTCATATTTCTCCTGTCAATACTTTTTGCTATGGCTGAGAACTGTTTATTAAGTGAGAGCGGTTGTTTTCCGTGTGAATTTTAAAGATATAATAATACCGCAAAAAAATCAAACCTCCATGGAATAAGACCAAGGATAAGGACAAATGGCTCTCATCGAAAAGTTTGTAGAGGCCGCTAAACAGTAACAACTTAACACTTCTCTCCTTCCCTTCCTCAATGAACTATTCACCTCCCTGAAAGATGCAGTCGCTTAACAACGCTCAAGACTCAAGGAGTTTCTTCGGCACGAAGATGAATAGACTCGTCGATCTGACAAAAACTTTCGCTACATGATATACAGTGCATAATGTGATAAATTAGAGTACTTGTTGAAGACATACCTCAGGGCCAGACTAAAAAAAGTAAGAGCCTTCATCGATATAGATTCAAACATACTGCTTCTACTTTAGTAAGAACATTCAAGAAGCCTAGAAGTTGATGTCAGCTGGATAGTTCAAGTTTTTGAAGAAGTACTCCGAAATGAGGTTTGAGTACTACAGAGAAAATGTCTTTAAGCACTTACTGAGGAACTATAGAGATTTCAAGGAAGTGTAGGTGCTCTTTGCCAAGAATGAAGCTGAGAGTCGCTAGAAGAAAATATTTGTTCAGACCAATCGTACATATCATAATAGCAAGAATCGATGATTGAACTCAAGAGTCCAACTGGAAACGACTACGTATTTGCTTAGATATTAGCAAACCCTCACCATCTCCGGTATGGAATAGACATCAAAGTGAGCAACGTAACAAGCTAGTACAACGAGGTGATAATGCACAAAACGATAATTTATGGTCCTCTGAAAACGATACAGGAAAAATTCGAGTCCGAAAACTACAGATTGATCTGATTCATATGTTCTAATTGCATGGATGTTTAACATTGATATCACTAATATGGAGGTAGGACTGCTCGGCATTGAGGGCACTCCATCTTTATCTTCATCCAGGATATCAAACAAGAACTATGATAAGTATGCTTGCAAGGAGTTTTCATCAGTCTGAATGGCAAAGCAACTTCCCCCTCGCTTTCAGGAGGTTAATTGCAAAGTTACAGCAGACATATTGAACAGTCATAGTCTGCTCGGCCTTACTCAAGATTGAAGGCTTCCTCATAGTTGTAATCAAATGGGGCCTAAAGCATCCATTTAGGAATCACGATCTTTGGGCCGTATTTACTTTGCAATTGAAGCATTCCAGCCTAAATTAGTCAACAAATACTTGGATCGTGAGAAGAATAATGCATAGTATGCCCAAAGGATAGTCAGGCCTTAAATCGAACACGTTATAAGGAAAGCATCTCAGATAGAGGATGAGCAGGAATCGAATGAAGAGAAATTTCACATAATAGTCATCAGTATACTCTGGCCTATTTCCTTTGACTGCATTTAGATAAATTTGCGGAAATAGCATGCAAGAAACACCAACAAACAGGTACCTGTTCAGATTTGTAAAGATCATGACCGGGTAGATCAGGATCAGGCTCCCATATGAGATCAGGTTGAATATGTTGCAGCAGCCACCACCAAGTCGATCGTTAGGAAGCTGGTTTCTCTCAAATATAATAAACATCAATCTCGGTTCAATGTTGGTGAAAAGAAGACACAGCATGAAAGCAGGCATGATGAAGAGAACCAGACTTTCCTGATCAGTAAAGGCCATCTTGAAGGCTACCATACACAGGACAGTATCCCACATTGTGCTCACAGTCACAGAGGCAAGAGAGTAGTTTAGTGGGTTGGCAGTCCCTTCGTAAAACTTCTTCAGGAGATCCAAAGCCGCTATGAAGGGAATGTAGGAAACAAGAAAAATGACTATAGCGCATACTATCAGTTTGATTAATTTTTTTTAGTGATCTTTCGGTACTAGTCTGAAAGATGCCTTTGAAGCAACTTGCTGATCTTATTAGGTAGTAAAGCTTATCTAGATGGTTGAATTAATTTTGGATTATTCAATAAGGTTAAAATTGAAGACAAAGTCAGTCATTTTTACAGGACCTTCTCCCTCAACCAACAGCAGTTTACTATAGCTATAGCTTCCGTCCAGTTCTACAGGCTAAGTGAGTTTGAGAGCCAATGACTCATTGCCAGTTCGAACTGAGGAAAAGCTTCCAACATCTAAGATGGCACTGATTTAGAGGACCCCCTAATCGACATACTCTCCATTGTTGAGCGCAAATATAATGTTATACCTTTGCATTCCTCGGAAGCTAGTAATTCTGTTGATAGTCATTTGCATTTCTCCCTTGCCTTCCAACAATCCGAGGTCTTTCAAAGCCTTCTCAGACTCTACTTTTTCCCATAGTCCCGTATACTGTTCCTAAAACTCATATAGAGTCGCCAAGTCTTGAAGTTTGACTTCTTATTGTTCGTTGGCTATTTTTTCCGCTATGGAAATACCATGATGCGACTGGTGCTCCGAATAGCGAGAGGACAAAGTAAGAAAGAGGTAGATTACGATAAGGACGATTAGTTTAACTAAAGAGGTGCGAGAGTCTTGGTTTGGGGGATTGTTATCCATATAGGTTGATTATATATGTGGATTCCTATTACAAATAAAGAGAGGAACAGTTAACTGAGAAACTACTATAAATAAATCAAGCTTCCTATTCTTCGTTCTATTCAGGGATCTGCTCCTAATGTTTCAAAGCAGCAGGACCACTTCGATAATCATTCAACTATTCCTCAATCAGACTGACCCTTGGCTCCAGGCTTCCTTGTAACTCCAAAGTCAGTCGTTTTGGTATGAAAGGTAAAGCTAGGCCCATACAAATTTATTCGCTCAGTAAATCCTCAACGAACTTATCCATATAAGTCAGCTCATACTGACCGATACTATTTCTCAGCCTGAGTTTGCGATTATCGACGTAAAACGGCTCCAAGAGGGTATAAACTTCGGGAGCTTTGACAGTCAATCTCAAGAACATTATGGCTAGGGCAGTCAGATATTTATAGTCTCTTTCTTGAAGGTAGAGCTAGCAAATCTCACGGGAAAGGTTCATCTGAAGCATTTTGAAAACCAGGCATAAAAATTTTGTTGGTTTTTTGGCACCTCCATAGAGCCCTCCTATTGATTTGAGTTCCACTGCTCTGTCTATAAGAGTTTGAGCATTAAGAGCGAAACATTTTTATTTCCAATACCGACTTGAAAATATCCTGTTCCTTGTGGTTTTATCTATCAGTTGAGTTAGATTTTTGTCAGCCATGCTTGACTCTTTTAAATAAGTGGATAATATATATAATTGTATGGGCTACGAGCGCTAAAGAGAGAAAGATCGACATCGACACAGCAGATAGTACGATCGAGACAGATACCACCGAAGACGATCAGATTCGATGGAAGACTAGGACAGGCGAAGGGATTCCCATCACAGACACTCCTCTCACCATGACCGATAGGAGTATTACAGTCGGAGCAGAGACGACAACCGATACAACTCTCGACGAGATGTCTCAAGATCACCTGATAGACATGATGAATAATGGCTAGAGGAAGAGAGGGATCAGAAAATCAGGCTTGCTATTCGCAACAATTCGATAAACTACGATATGAATATCCACGAACAATACATGAAGCTACCAGAATCAAAAAGAGAAGAACTAGCTGAACAGGCCACATCTCAAGAGCATATTCACGAGTGTATCTTGGTCAGGGAATTGTATGTGAGTGGAATGTATGAATCTAGCGAACAATCTATCCGTGAATTTTTCAGCCGCTATGGAGAGATATAAGCTGTCGAAATAATCAAAAATTTCATCTTCGTCAAATACTTTAAGGTCGAGGATGCCTCCAATGCCTGCGCAGACTACCACAATATCAATACAACTCTTCATCAGAACACCCACAACTCTAACTTCAAAATATTTTTCGCTGATCATTTGAAAAGATTTAATGTGGTCAGCAACAACCCTTCCTACTAAGTTAAAGAACACCTGATACCTGTAGTATATGCTTCGGTCAGAAATGATCCACAGTTTGCTAACGAGGACTATCTGATGGGAATGTTCAGTCGATACGGCTTCATCAGAAATTTGGAGATCAAAAGGAACTAACTACCTACTCAAAGGACCTATGTGCTTGTTGAGTATGAAACAATAGGGCAGGCTATTAGAGCTCGGGAAAAGATGAAGCTTCAACGTGATAAATTGGGCGACAGAAAAAGCGAGATCACATTGCTGATTGACAACGAAAAAATAACAAGAAAATATCCCAACATCAACAATCAAATTAGATATCAACGTAAAAGACAGTCCAACACCTCTCAGATGAACCCTCAGCCACCAATGCAACAGCCAGTCGATAACGCTTTCTACAACCCTATCAATCAACCCTTTGTGGAGCAAAAGCAAGAATTTGATTTTGATGGGATAATGGGTATTCTAAATGAACATGTTGGCAATATGGATGTTGAAGAGGAGCACCAATTAGCCGACTGGAGTGGATTTTTGACGAAGAACAAAAAAGACAGATGCGGAGTAGACTTCGTCCGGATTCACAAATAACCTTGCGATTTCGAAGATATACATATGAACATTGCGTTTAGAGCTGACCTCCGATAAGCTCTTGATAGTGGTCGTTACGACTTGGCTGGAAAATTCAAAGCTTCTCAGTCTACTTCGGCTGATCTATTCAAGAGAGAATACGTCGATTACTTCAGTCGTAAGAAAAGAGCTGGTATTCTCATTACTCCCAAGTACCTGATCTACCTGATTCCTCCTCTGGCAGAGCTCAATATTCAGTATCCTATCCGACCCGATGAGCTTCTAGCTTTGCTCTTCAAGTTACCATGATTATACATATCAAGTAGATATTTTATATTTGTTGCATCTCATAAATTATAAATGATCCTCAGGTTCATATCTCTTCTTTTGACAACCACCATCCTTTCTTATGTAAATTCTGTAGAATGGATGGGAGTCAATGAGGATGGACTATGCGAAGGAAACAGGTTTTTATTCTTGTCAACCTATGTCCTTGGCAGGCAAAAGGATCTTACCCTGACCTTTGAAGAAATCAATAAAACTGCCAAGGTCGAAGAAGTGACCTATAGCGATCAGCCCTATCGAGCATATAGGATCTACAATATGAAGCAAAATATTGTATACTTGTAAGGGAAGCAAAATCCCCAGCTTATGGGACATAATGTACTCAGAATCGCAAATGGATCTCTTAGAATTGATTTCACATTTGACTGGGAAAAAACACAGCTTGGAAGCTCTTTATTCGGCACAGGAACTGGTACTGTAGGGTCTGACAACATCATATATTAGAAAACATTGCAAACAAATGGATCACATGAACTCCAGTGGCATTTGTCATACGTGGAACCGATTACAATAACAAATGGCTTGTCTCTTAAGACTATGCAGCCCTATAAGGACAAAGATTATTAAACATTGAGCAATATGCTTAATTTCTTGAAAACAGGACAGAAGACAGTCAAGGATAATTTGCTCAAGGTGTTGAATGCCAATTATTCTGCTATTCTGGCCTAGAAGGTTCTCGAAGATCCCGTAAATCCTCTTTTATCTAGACTCTTAAGTTTGAAAAAACAATCGAATATGAGTACACAGATTATCATGGTAAATTTGAAGCTATCTTTAATCAAACATTGATGAATTCAACCTTGGCTACAGATGGACTCTATCTCCTGTTTAGCCAGGTTATCCACAACGATCCATAATTTGAATGCGGAGAGCCAGTTCCTCAGACCCCAGATGACCCGACGTTTGGAGGTCTACAAGAATTTATCAGCAACAGCCTGATCAAGTCTACTCTGAAGTATGCATTAAAACAGGGATGGCTGAATGTTGTTCTGAATCAATAGTGGTGGCAATCTAGAGCTTTTCAGTTTTTTATGGGTGACTTACACGAGGTGATGCCCAGTAGCACTAAAAACATGTCAACAATGATTTAAATTTCAGGACAATGTACTGCTTTGGACGACCCTGTGTTTTCCTTTAGCAGAAAAACATCCTTGTCATACGAGGTCAAGGTCAACTTTGGATGTCTTCTCAATTACACAAATACATCAAGACTAGCAGGTATCAATACCGTCGTCACCTATCAAATTTCACCAAAAATAGGCAAATTTCTTGATTTTATGGTTACTTCAATCTCAGGCACACCAACATTTGTCTAAAGTGGCTCCTTTAAGATTGAGTACTTAGAGCTGGCTCAATTTATGGTGACAGAAACGATGAACCTGGCCATAAATAACCTGGTAGTTGGTAGTGGATACAAAACTCTCCCAAGAAAGTTTCCAGGATTATGGGTCAAAGAGAATTATCTTTTTCTTTATGACTCTTCGGCTAAACCTGGAAAAATTTACAAACCCTGATCAATATGGATGTTTGTCTGTAAGAACTTACAAATGAATCAAATCACCGTATTTTTTTAATTTCGCTTTTTGCCGAACTTTGGGTAATCTTTTTCTTTTCTGGAAGAATGTTTGGTGCTTTCGGCTTTTTGTGAATTATTGATAGAGAAGCGTTTGGTCTTTATATTTGGCTGGTCATTTATATAATTTTCTTGAGCTAGGCCTTGTTTTTTTGAAATTATCTTCTAACTTCCTCCAATAAATTATCCCTGTCTCCTTCCAGCCTGGCTTTTAGATCCTTTGCTCTACATTTCATTCTTTGAAATTATCCTTATGCCTTCCGATACCAGAACCCAACAGCCTTTCTCAAAGTTTCAATTCTTTTATCATAATGATACAGGGGAAACATATTTTTCTCCTGGATAAGCTTATCTCTGACTGAAACCATTTCTTTGAGCTTGAGATTTTACAGCAAAATTTCACTGTATTTTTGTTTTAAGGACTCTTAGGTATAAGGCTTAATCTGAGGATGATTCGTCTTGCTGAGTAGTAGCAGCTCAATAATTATTTTTGCTTCGAAGAGCTGGGCCTCGATATCTTATCTGTTCCAATACTGACTGTCCTCATCCTCCAACTTGCCCTGATACTCATGATAGGTCAGAACCCGGCTGTTGACAAGTTATTAATTTTCTTTTTCCAATGTATCCACCTATTCTTTCAATTGTTCTATTTTCAGTTCAAGAAGTATCTCATTTTTCCTGAGAGCAGTGATCGTCGATAAATGCTCACTGCAGTATTGACAAATTCGAGAAGATGATTCATGGCTGTTGATAAGATGAGCTGTTGATGGAGTTCCCTTATGGCTGATCGTAAACTAACTCACAAATCGGCTGTTTCCCGGTTATAGCATATTTAAGTTTGAATTATTAACGAATCTACTATATTCACTTCAGATCTCAATAAATAAGAGATCTTTTAAGTTTATCCCATATCATCAAGGCTGGTTGGTTTATCATGAGACAGACAATAATATTAATATTAGAATGGCAAGTTACATCCAGACGACAATCCACTCAAAAATCGCAAAGTAAGCCTATCGATAATCACAGACAGTAAAAGACCTCCTTTGGTGGTGTTGGTAGCATCAAAAGAGGTAGGGTCGCCTCGGGAATATCACCCACTGGCCATGACAGGGAAAGATAGCTGGATATGATCAGAGAAATATAAGTCGTAAGTCTATGTTAAATTCAGCTTCCAAAGAGCAAGGTCAACATCAATAGGAAAATGCGCAACAAAGTCATTCCTACAGCCAACAAAGGCTAATAAGTAATCCTGATGGAATCAGGAGTTTTTCCGGCAATCTACTTCAAAAAAAGTAGTTGAGTGTTCTATACAGCCACCATGCGCAATATCCTCAAGGAATTTGTTTTCCCTGAAGATGTAAGAGCCCTACCTCCCAGTGATGATCGAACTCCTCTCATTTTTCAGATCGTGAACAACCTCTTCAACTAAATCACCTTTTACATTTTCAATATCCTTATCGGATAGAACTCTGTTACTAACAGTTTCTACATATTCTTCTCAGGTAATTCTATTCTTTACATAGATTCTGAGACGATTCCGTTCACGAAATGCTGCAACGCTCCAGTCTACATATAGCTACAATCCAACGGTTCAGGAAAGATAAAATGCAATGCTTTGAAGTGCCCTCATGCTAACATTGCTGAATTCCTGATCAATTTTGAGGATGGAAGAAAACTGTGGAATAATATAACTTACTTTTCAGAAGCCAGCTCCAAAGATAGATAGCTCAGACAAAGAATATCGAAGGTTATCATAAATGGAAGGTTCAAAAAGACCAACTTGGTTGGAATCGTTCAATAGACCTCTAAGGAAATAGTCGACCTTTTTTATACAATGAAACAAGATAACAATAAGTAGCTCACCGATAAGGAAGAATAAACTCCTTTCATCACAGCCAACCAAAACTACCGGACTTAGTCTCAACATGAACCTGCCTTTAAGGAAGAAGACAATGAAGACTCACTGGAGGCTTTACTTTCAGCGGAATAGACTAACATCGATATGCTCAAAATGAAGATAGGCTTTATGGCCAAAAGTGACAGGTAAATGAGTCGAAAAGTTGCTCGTAGCATTGTGAATGATGGCAAGGTATTTCACAAAAACTTCGATATGATTCGTAAATTAGATGAGTTTATGCTGACCCAAAAGAGCACCAAAAATTCATCGAAACTCAATTTCCCCAGATTGATGGATCAGCTGAGGAAGACAAAAATGCGAGAATAGAAAAGTAAGGGTAACACCAAGGGAAGGTCAGTATCTGCATATCACTCCTTCACCTGATCTTTTTGATAATTTGAGCTCAAATAGATTAGAATATCATTTTCCGAATATTTTGCTTGATCTCGGAGGTTTAGTGTTGGGAAGTGGCATATTGTTTAGCTGTATCTCAATCGGATGCTAGTAGTTACTCTCTTATCCTGCTTGATTGACTCGCTTGTCGTTTTTCCAAATCCCTTCCTGAATCACACCATTCTTCCCATAATACTTCCCTTTCCCTTCTCTCTTGCCGTTGACCCATTCACCTTTGAAAACTTTACCGTCTGGCCAAATATATTTCCCGATCCCGTGCTTTTTATCATTGTTGTACTCGCCCTCATATCGACGACCATCCTACCAGATGTGAACTCCCTTTCCATGCATTTTGTTCTGCAGCCACTCTCCCTTGTAGGACCTCCCAGAAATCCACTAATACTCACCGTACCCTGAAAGTTTGTTTTCTTCCCAAGCACCTGTGTAATAACTACCATCAGCCCATAGATAAGTTCCTTGGCCATGCTTCTTTCCATCTTTGAACTATCCCTAGTATTTGCTGCCGTCAGGCCACTGTTAGATACCTTGCCCATTTTGCTGATTGTCAACCCAATACCCTTCGTGGATGGCGCCATTGTGGTGGGAATAGATGCCAAAGCCGTGAGCTTTGTTTTTGCTCCATTCTCCTTCAAATATGTCCCCATCCACATACTCCATTTTACCTTTGCCTTATATTTGATTGTGTCTCCATTCTCCATTGTAAATGCTACCGTTAGGAAAAGTTTGACGTCCCTGTCCATCTCTGTCTCCATAAACCCACTATCCCTCATACTCACATCCTGATCTAAATTTGACAGTTGGTAAAGTCTCCCTATACTCCTCCTGTACCTCTTTTTTCATAAGTTCGAATAGAGCATCTCCTGTGGCTTCACTGTGGTGATTTACTCTGAATGACGCTGAATGTTACCTTTGTAAGAGTTGCTTGTTTCGAGAGTTTTGATTTCGAAAACGATTTCTGGGAAGGTCAGAAATAAGTCCTTAGCAAAAGCTTTGGCAGGTATTTTCATTCCCCATATTATTAAATGTCAGATTTTTGTAATGGTCTCACATGTTATGTTTCTTATATTGGTTCTATTGTATGCCTACTACCCACATCCAAGATAAAAGACTATTAGGATGGCATAAATTATAAATATCAATTAGTTCATCCTTCATCTGCCCAACAGAGTCAACAG
>Ga0100402_1006370_pt1 | contig 11753 bp, 15 predicted proteins | sample CryGeyme20150102_FD_80419 | JGI IMG/M metagenome (GOLD analysis project Ga0100402, IMG submission 80419) | Groundwater microbial communities from Crystal Geyser aquifers in Utah, USA - Crystal Geyser metaG 2015-0102 | ecosystem: Environmental > Aquatic > Deep subsurface > Groundwater | place...
GGGGATTGGGGATTGGGCCCAATCCCCAATCCCCAATCCCCAATATTTGGTAAAATGGGCTAAACTTATTACTTTAATATATTCCTCTAAAATATAATAAATATAGTATATTAATTTTCATAAAATACAATAAAATTAAATAAATTATAAATAAATGAAATACAAGATGAAATTTAATATTGAAAATTTCGATACAGATAATTTGCATGATAATAATAAAGTATTAGATAACATATTTGACAAAAGTATTGATGAGATTAAGTGTCATAAACCAATAAACTTACAGCTCTCCCAATGTACTTATAAAAATAACTTATATGTAGCTCCTTATGAAATTTTTGAGAAGAAAGTCAATCTATATGAATTCAACGAACTTGATGAAAATCATCTTAATCAGTATACTTTAGATTATCCTAAACTTAAAAAGTCAAAATATAATGCTCTTGATATATTTACTAACATTCCTTTTAATACTGAAATGAAAAGTATTAATCAAGATAATAAGCCATTTAGAGAACTAGAAAATAAAAGAAACTGTAATTTAAAATAATTATTATATAATATTATTGTAGGTATAAATATAAAAAATGATATAATTTACGGCAACAATGTAAATAAAATTGATGAGGAAATTTATAATAACATGAGAGGGAAATTCTTTGATCTAGTAACAACTAGTAAGTCTTCTATAGAAATACAAAAAGCCATTACTCTGACCTCTAGTCAAATAATAAGTAAAATATTCGAAGAGGTAATTTTTATTTAATTAATTTGGTAATTATAATATTTATTAATTATTAAAAAATATTAAATTTCTTAAAAATTAGATTAAAGATAATGCTCCTAGCTTATTAGTTGATGATAATGGATCTCACTTCTGTTACAAGATGTTCAAAGTATTAAATCCTAAAGAACGACTTATCTTATTAAGTAAACTAAAGGACACAATCATACTAATAGCACAAGATAAAATAGGCTATCATTCGTTACAAATTTTGATAAGCCATCTAAGCAATTTAGAAGAAAAAAGGCTTATGTCAACTATTATTCAAGACACTTTTACAAAGTTTATTGATGATAATCGTGGAGTTCATATAATAGAAAGACTAATTATTTGTCTCGATGAAAGCTTAATCCCTAGAATTTATAAATATATAATAGATAACTTTCTTGAATTATCAAATAGCTCAATAAAGTCCTGCTTAGTAATTATTATTTTATAACATAAAGGTTAAACGACTAATTGTATTTTCACAGGAAGAGTCTACAGTAAATTTTGTTTCTAATTGTATTATTAAAAACTATGAAAATTTAATAAAAAATCAAAACGGACAAAGTATTATTAACGAGGGATTACTTGTAATATTTTTTATTTATATTAGAAATTCGGAAAACCTTTTGTAAACCAGTTAGTTGAAAAGATAGTCGTTACTGGGTTTAACACTCCTAAAAATGAATTCTCACCAAAATTTCTTATAAAATGCTTAGATTGTGGAGATGATGAAGTTTTTAAAGCTTTTATTAAGCCTATTTTTAAAAATAACTTGGTGATAGGTAATTTATTAAGTTATTTAATTAGATTTAATTACAAATAAAAGTGGAAGTGATGTTCTTTCTAAGATTATCAATATGGCTACAAGAGAAAATAAAGAAATACTATATAAATGCATTTTTTCAAATGTTAAGAAGCTAGAAAATATTAATCTAATAGAAAAATGGAAATTAAAAATGGAATCTGATAATTGCAATCAATGTACTATTGAGGAAAATGAGTTTGATATTATTGATACTTTTAGTAGTTTGGAAATATAACTAAAGAAGTAAGACATTTAAATGATTCAGGCCTCCTGTTAAAAAAAGTTTACTTTGGCTTGTTTTTAATGCTATTTTTATAAATTAATTTTATTATTAATGTTTAAAACTTATAATTCAAATTTCTATTAAATACTATTAAATCAACTAATTTTAAACGTTAACTTTTTTAATTCTTTAATTCTATAATATTATATATTAATGTCTAATAACGAATTGAATATTGGAGAAAATAACAATAAAGATGCTTTAATTAAATTTTATAAAGATCTCAAGAAGTTTTCAAGCTTAAACTTACATATATCAATATTCCTATTTATTGTCGGGATTCTCAATATAGTTGGCACAACAATGATGAATTATGATGCAAATAGAGATTTAAGTTATATTTCTTTAGAGATTATTCTACTCATTCTTATCACAATTCTGATGAAGTTGATATCAGTTTACTTAAATTATGGAATAAATGAGTTAAACCCTAACCCTAATTTCTTGCTTTATTTAAATATTTTTTGTTTTGAAAGCTTATTTTTAATCGCCTCAAAAATTATTATCATATCTTCATATTTCGGAATGAATTTAGTTAATGATTATATGATTATATTTGTGTTTTCTATTAAACGCCTTTTAGATAACTACTATATTAATGATTATGATATAAATATATCTTCTGTTTACAGAGTAAAGTTGATTAGTTTTTTTATTAATTATTTACTAATTTTTGGTTTCAATGGTTTCAAAGATTATTATGCAAACGAATTTAAAATATTTATAATTTTAAATTTACTTTCATTTGTAGAATATTATTTTTACATCAAAGCAATTATATTTAATGAAGAAAAAATAGAGAAGTTAAGGAAAGAGAAGTCCAAATCAGAAAAAGCAAAAATAAAGTATTTTGATATTATAAACCATTTAAATCAAGGATTGCTTATATTTAATATATCAAAAGGAATAACTTTTATTAATAAATTTATCTTAAAAATAATCAAAAGAAACGATGATTATCAACTAAATCAAAGTTCAACCGATATAATTAAATTCAAAGACGAACAAATAGACAATGATAAGCATGACCAACAACTAATTCAAGAAAGGATCAATAAACTAATATCAAAAATCAAAAGTATTAACCCAAAATTGCAAAATAAAGTTTCAGAATATATAGAGAATAGTCGTGACAATAATTTTAACCTTAAAACTTTCCTTCAGATAGTTGAAGAAAACAAGACAATTTTTACTTCTGAAGAAAATTTTTTGTATATAGGTATTGTCTATTGGAAGAATCGCAATCAGAAGTTTATACTTCATGACATAGATCCTCTTAATTATGAACTTGAGCTAAGAATTAGAAGAGTAGTTACAAATGATGAAATTACTTATCAGCTTTTGCTTACAGATATTACTAAAGCAATAGAGTTCGAAAAGAAAGATGTTATTAATAAATATAAAGCTAACTTTCTCGAAAAGATTGCTCATGAGATAAGGAATCCACTATGTGCTATTTTAGAACTTTCAGAAGAAATCGATGTAAGGTCAAATGAGCTATTCGACTCAACAGATAAACAATCAGAAGAACTAAAATGCTTGACAAAATTTATTAGAAATATAAGTAAGTTAATGAACTATATTATTCAGGACTTTTCGATTACATCAACTATAGATGACTGGTGTATTACTTGTAATAAAGAAAAAGAATACTGTAATGCTTGTTTAATGCTTTCTAAATGTAAGACTTGTAAGAAATGTCTATATTGCAATGATTTAAGAAATCAACAGTTTAAATATGCCGATAAAATAAAAGAATGTGTATCTGTCTTTGAAACTAAAAATGAAATTGATCAAAAAGATCCTGAAATAATCTATGATTGTAGTAATCTTAAAGACGAAACTCATATTCCTGAGATTTTAAATAACCTGGATTATTTCAAATCGATAATATTTAATTTATTATATTATATTAATAATAAAGATAAAAGAAAGAATCATATATTTTTCAAATCGAAGTTTTGTAAAATTAATGACGAAGATATGCTATGTATTGAAATAATTAACACAGATAACCTAAATAGCTTTCTAAATAACTCAGAATTAGATAAAAATACAAGTAATTTTACTTTTGAAATTTACAATAATGAACAGTCCTTAACAGAAAATTATGAAAAGTTTATACATTTATATAATGTTTATATATTGTCTAGGAAACTTGGTTCAAGCACATTATATATTGAAAATAATTACTATGGATCTTCGTTTATGTTTTATATTAGTAATTTACGTAGAACTACAACAAAAAAGGCTTCCCAATTTGATTTAAAAAAATCAAATTCAATATTCCACTTAGTTAAGAAATTAACTCAAAAATATCAAGCAAATTATGAGAATGTATACAATATTGATAATAATCGTGATTTTAAAGACTTTCAAATACTTCCACCTCGTAGTAAAATTTATAAATCTTATGATAGCAATAAAGTAGATATGCTATGTAAAATAGATGAAGAAAAAGCCTATAATAAACCAGCTTCATCCAACCAAATAAAAATTGTACACCAAAAAGATTCTCATATACTTGAAGAGAAAAGTTTTGAGGATAATGAAGATGAAGACGAAAATGATAAAGATATAGAAAGTATTCATGAAGAAAAAGTATCAGATAAAGAACCCTCAGGCGAATATGAAGAAGTTATAACAGTTCCTTTTAATGACTATCAAGATTATGACGCACAAACAATTTTAGGTATTTTTGATCATTCAGGAAAGATATTTCAAGAAGTCAAAAACAATACAAAAGAAGATATTAATAAGTTTTTAAAGCAAATTTCTAGTTCTATCCCAGCTCCTTCTTTCAATATAAAAGGATTAAAATCTTATCATGAAGATAAACTCAAAATTGAAAAATTAGACCTTATTAAACATAACCCAATAGTCAGTAAAAAATTCAGTATTTTATCATCATCTTCAAAAAAGATTGAAAACATTAATTTCAGTGATCTCCCTTTTATAAAATACAACTTTAGTCTTGATAATAATGTAGACCCATTAAGAATATTAATAGTTGACGATGAAAGACTAATCAGAAATACTCTTAATAAACACATTGGAAACTTAGCAGGTGAGTATAACTTAAATATAGAAACATTAGATTGTGAAAATGGTTTTGAAGGATTATATTACCTTTATAAGGCTACTAAAGCAAAGTTACCTATTAATATTCTCATTACAGATGAAACAATGCCTTATATGAAAGGGTCAACTCTAGTTAAGTTATTCCGAGGCTTTATTACAGAAGGATCAATAAATAATGCTAAAATATTAGCATATACAAGTTATAACAACGAAGAAAAAAGGAATTTCATATTATCTCAAGGGGCTGACTTTATAAAGACTAAACCAATGACTTATACAGAGTTTAAAGACATACTTTTTGAGCTGAATAAAAAAATATAATAATATATAATAATTTAATATTTAATATAATTTAATATAATTTTATAATATAATTTTATAATATAATTTTCATTGTTAAGTAAGCTATAATATAATTTATTAATTATTTATTTATGTAATATTATATATAAATAAATGGAATATGAAATCTACTACATTTGCAACTTACTTGGATTTTTTATCGTATTAATTATAGTATTTTATCATTTTGTTGAAGCTGATAAAGAATTAAAACCATCAAGAAATAAATTAGACGAATCCGAAGAAAAAAAAGTAAAATAAGCTATATGCAAATAAGTATTCTAGAAGTAGCAACACAATTAATTAAATATAATAATGATTTATATACTAAATACTTGTTTAAACATAGTAATAAAGATAATATGAGTTAAATGGTTTATAAATATTTACTTTCATTAATATATATTTGCTTTAATTTTTTATTTTAATACTTATAAGTTGTAATTTCTGATTTTTAATTATTTTCTGTTTAAATGCTTGCATAAAATTAATAATTTATTTAAATAATTAATTATAGTTATTTTTATAAGCATAAAATAAAATGTCATCAATCAAAATCGACAACGACAAGAACGAAATAACAAAAAAGACTAATAAAGTAGCAATAAACTAATAATATAAATATAATTTCAGATTAATAAAACCAAAAAAATCGAAGATAAAACCGAAAAACACGATCAAAGCAGTACAAAATCTCAAACATCTAACTCAAGAAAGTTGAGTAAAGACGATAATTCTAAATTGAATAGACTTCGATCTAGTACTTTATTTGCATATAGAGTAGAAATAGTTATTAATTTTTATAGGATGATGACAATATTGACAATTCTTGGTTTGACAGCGAGGATGATTCACTTAAAATATCAAAACATGAATTGAGTAACTCTAATCTTTTTTCTAAAGGAGATAGGTCTCAAGTAAGTTAGATTAACCTTTATAAATATTTGATATATAACATTCATAACACTCATACATAACATATATTTTAATTAATACATTAGCTTTTTAAATTAGAAGACTTAAATGAAGGAAGAAATTATACTGATGATAATTGTAGCATATCTTCTGATATGGAAAAAACTATTCTTAATGACCTTTATGACGACGAAAATGATAATGATCTTAATAAAGCCAAACTTAGTTTAAATAATGAAAACTCTTTAAATAATATTGAAGATGATTTTAATATAAGTACCCCTATTTATTATAGATCAAATGGACTTGAATACGAAGACTTAATATTTAAGAACCATAATCAGCCTCATAATTTTTCGTCGTCTTCCTTGTCTAATTATAATTTTTCTAACTTAAACCAAAATCCAATTGCAAAAACATATGTAGAGGAGAATGAATATATTCACGTATATCCTAATTATACCACAGATACTCATACTTTATCTTTATCTGAAAGCAATCATAGTTATTCATCAATAAAAGGAGTAAATTTTAATACCGGAAATAATGGACTTCCAAATAGTACTCGTAATACTTTTCCGTCGAATAATACTTATCTTAATTATAAGGAGCCTGATTATAATAATTTTAATAATTATACAAAGAATAAGTATTTCAGCAATACTAATTTCTTTTATCAAGCCAATTCCTTTCATTTAGATCAGAACATTAATCATCTTAATCAGAATAGTTATACTTATAATGATTATATTAATAGTAAATAATAAAATTAATATTTTATTTAGAAACGCTTAGCTCTATTCCTTTAAAGATAAATAACTATACTCCAAATAATATTTATTTTAATAACGGTTATGAGGATAATCAGATTTTGGAAAATGCATATAATTTTACTAAGGACAATAATGGATGTAGAATTATCCAAAAAAAGTTTGAGGAAAAGAAACATGAATTTACTTCTAAATTTTTTGAAAAAGTATTGTAATTAATAACTATAAGATAAAAGAGAATATAATTGACGTCATTAATCATCCATTGGGTAATTATGTCTGCCAAAAGATGATTGAATACTGTGATAATAAACTTATTTCTAAATTTCTACTTTGCGTAATTATGATTTTTAATAAAAATTAAAGATTAAATATAATATAATAGGAATAAGTATGAATCAATACGGAACAAGGGCTTTTCAAACTCTTATTGATTTTATAACATCCGAACAAGATTTTGATATATTAAGAGAAGTTATGTTAAATAATGTATCAACACTCTCACTAGACCAAAATGGAAACCATGTAATACAAAAACTTTTATTTGCTTTGCCAAAAAGCAAAAATCAGTTCATTTTTGATGAACTTACCAAAAACTTGGTAGATATATCAAAAATTCAAAAAGGAGGTATTGTAATAACTAAAGCTTTGTCTATTGCTAATGAAAGTCAGAAAACCAAACTAATACTTGAAATAGTAAAAAATATTGACAAACTAATTATCGACTCGTTTGGAAATTTTATAATACAAACTGTTATTTTGTACCAAATAGAAGATATAAACAACAAAATATATAAACATGTTTTAACTAATATCGTACCTCTTTCAAAGGATAAATTTGCTTCGCATGTTATTGATAAAGTAACATTATTAATATATTAATAACTTTTTCAGTGTATTCTTAAAAAAAATACAGAATTTCGTGGTGAACTAATAAATAAAGTCATTGAATTAAAATGTATTTCTGATTTAATTTGTGATGAATATGGAAATTACGTAGTTCAAGTTATGCTAGCAGTTTCTAAAGAGACTAATGAAAATAATTTTCAAATAATGATTACAGCTATTAAAAATACAACTAAGATTTTACTTCAGACTGATCATGGTAGAAAAGTCTATGATAAATTAGCAAATGATCATAGTTCTTATTTCAAAAGTTTTAAAAAGGTTAAGCCAACAAAGAAGTAAAAAAAATATAAAAAGATGATAAGAAGAGAAGGAAGATTTGTAAAATGGTGATGTGATGTGATGTAAGTATTGTGTTATCTGATTTTAAATAAATTATATAAGTAAATTATTATATAAATTTTTTGGATAATATTAACATATAAAAATATAAACATATGATTTTTTAAGTTTCATTGTTTTATAAGGTAGCTTAATTTTTATAATTTTATAATATATAATTTAATTTATTTTATAATTAATATTTATATTTTCATCAGCAAAGATGTCTCAAGAAATGATGACTGAATCATTTTTAATAAAATACTCAAATAATAAAAGAAAAAAAATAGAATATTTAAACAGTCATTTAGCAATTAAAAGAAAAAGTAGCTTACTTGAACAATATTTATTTAACTTTGTTCCTGTTGCAATTACATCAGCTATTTTATCTCCATTAAATAGAATTAAAATTATACTTCAAGTTCAAAACACTGGCTTGTCACATAAAGAAAGTTTATTATCACCAAAAAATGTTTTTAATAGTACAATAATATAACCAAATTATAATACTAAATTAATTAAAACACTATTAGAAATCATTTCTGAACAAGGAATAGCTGGATTATGGAAGGGAAATTATAGTTATACATTAAAAATATTTTTACAAAGCACATCAAGAATTGTATTTTACGACAGAATAAAACATTGGGAAAGAAAATATCATAAATTTTATGATGATTTAAAGTTTAAAATACCAGTAATAAGCAGCTAATAATTCATCAATAATTAATCATAATATAATTACTTTTATTTACTTATATAAATTCTTTAGGGAGCAAAATTAGCAATAAATGTATTAGGAATATCATTATCATGTTTATTAACAATATTTTTGACTTATCCATTTGATCTTGCATCTGCCAAAATTATGAGTGATATAGGAAATAAAGAAACAATGAAATACAGTTATATTAACGATGTGTTTGCTAAAACATCATCAGTCGATAATAAAATATTTGTTGTTAAGTATTATCAAGGAGTTAGTTTAGCAATTCTAGAAACTTTTCCACAGGGATTTATTACATTATTTGGATCTCAGATTATTTATCGTTATCATAATTTAAAATTACAAGAGACAGACAATCAATTTCTTAGATATTGGAAACTATTTGGATGTATGGCTACATTAGGTTTTGTTACAAGTGCAATTACTTACCCATTTAATACGATTAAAAGAAAAATACAAGTACATAATAGTGTTGATTTAACAAGTGAGAATAGAGGAGTTATTTATGCCTTAAAATATATGAGAAATAATTTAAAACAAGAAATGTTTAGGTAACAATCATTTATAAGTCATAATTTATATAATATCTATTTTGTATTTATTATTTATTTATATTTTCCATTAGAGGATTTTCAATGCACTGTGCTAGAATGATTCCTTTTTCTATTTTACAATATCAATTATATTATATAATTATGAATAACACAGTTTCTAAATCAAATTCTAAGATATCAAGTACTTCAAGTAATTCAAGTAATAATATAAAAGAAAAGGTAGAGCAAAAAGATACTAATTAGTTAAATGATATATTTATATTAAATATAAGAATGATAATTTAATATTTATTAGTTTTAGTTATGTTATTCATTAAATTCTTAATATTCTTAGTATTATTTATTCATTTTATTCTTAATATTCCTTATTTTAATTAATAAGTTTATTTAATTTTATAAATAAAATATGGCTTTCTATGGTGGTAGATTCGATACTGTCGATACATCTAAAGTAGATGATGATTGTAAAATGCTATATAGAATAAGAGATAATGATAAAACTGGTTTAAACAGTAAACTTATGTATAGACCATTCTTTCCTAGCAAAGATTCTGGTATAGTAACTACACTAACGAGATTTCAACAAATACAATATGTTGATCAAAATTGGGAAAAGATGACTGAGGAAGAAAGAATAGAAAATGGTTTACCTACTAAATATTTGTTATTTCATAAAAGTCCATTGGCTACTTTAATAGGAATATTCGCAGGAGGTAATTACAATAGAATTGTTAATACTTAATATATAATATATAAGACTTAATTTATATTCAATTAATAATTATTATGTTATTAGGTTATGCTTTATTACAATATGAAAAGCTTTTTTATCCAGGAGGTGTTGTGTTAAAGTATCAAAGAAAATTTTCATCGTTAAGTTATTTAAGGTAATAAAATAAATATATTTATAAAAGTAATTGATTAACTTAATCATTTATTATCATTTAGTAAGTCACTTCCAATAGTATTTTACGGTTTTTATCATTTATATGTTTTAAAAGCATATAACTTGAACTATCATATAGACTTTTATTCGGATAGTGAATCAGATTAATTGAGCAAAATGAACAAAATTAATTGAGAAAACTTATTTTAAAAATTGATTTATAAATTTGAAATTATTTAAATTACTTTAATATATTAGATAAACTTATTATTATATGTAATAATAGTTTGAATATATAATTATTTAAGTCTTGTATTATAGTAATATATTAAAAAATTATTAGTTCTTTTTTCAAGTTTTTGGGGATTGGGGATTGGGGATTGGGTATTGGGCTCAATTCCCAATCCCCAATCCCCAATCCCCATATACTAATTAATTAACTTTATTAACAATATAAATATAGTAAATAATTATAATAACAACAACATAATTAAATTATATTATAAAATTGTTTGTAATATTAATAATTTATTATTAAATGAAGTCTATTTGTAATTTCAAAGTTTTTTGTAAAAATTTAATTACGGTCTTTATACTTCTTTTGTGTCTTTCAGTAAATTTTCATTTAATTCAATTATTTAGATTAAGTACACATCTCAACAAACAAAAGTTAAATGGTGTTGGACTAAAACATATGCGAATGAACCAAGTTTTAAACTTGACCCCAGAAATGGAGGGATGAATTGGGCCTACTGTGCACAAGAAAATATAGCCAACCCAATAAAATATTCCGCTTTGGTAGACACTTCTACTATAATTCATTCTGAAACAAAGTAATTTTACAAAAATTATATTTAGTTCTGAAATTTCAATCCAACTATTTGGAGACAAAGGTGAAGGAGAAGTTTCACTACTAAATGCAGATGGGTTTGATAAAGGAAAGAGTAAGAGTTTAGAGTTCCAATCAAAAGACGTTGGAGATTTGCAACAAATAAAGCTTATATTAAAAGGACAACAAAATTACAGATGCACTAATATTACTATTATTAAAGCAGTAAAGAGATATAACTTTCATTGTTTAAGAATGATGGGACCTTGCACTCCTACCGAGCCTAAAAAATGTGAATTAATTATACCAGTTGACGGTTTCCAAGGATATGATGTTACTATCGATACTGGTGATGACAAATTAGATGCTACTAAATCTCCAATATTTATCACTTTACTAGGAGATAAAGCAGAAGGACAGAAAAAGTTAATTGCCCAACATGGATTTAAAGCAGGCTCTTCAAATAAAGTTACTATTTTTACTACACCAATTGGTAAAGTTGTTGGATTCAGAGCTGAGTTAGAAAATAAAGGATTATGGCAACCAACTAAGATTGTAATAA
>Ga0100402_1006371_pt1 | contig 11751 bp, 7 predicted proteins | sample CryGeyme20150102_FD_80419 | JGI IMG/M metagenome (GOLD analysis project Ga0100402, IMG submission 80419) | Groundwater microbial communities from Crystal Geyser aquifers in Utah, USA - Crystal Geyser metaG 2015-0102 | ecosystem: Environmental > Aquatic > Deep subsurface > Groundwater | place...
CCGATTTCTCCCGATGTGTTCCTGTTTCTGAGTGGGAGACGGGATGGGGCATTTCGGGTCATTCCGGTGACGTCGGATTCGGGTCTCCTTGTCTCACGTTCCCTTCGGCTGGCTCTGACGGTATGGACCTAAAATAATTGTGGTAACTGGAAATATTTCAGATAATTGTCATAACCGGAAATATTTGACCAACCTGTTGTAGACTCCAGCTCACTTTCTACAGGGCTTCTTTTTTTTGGGGGGGGGGAGCTATGACAAAAATCAAAGGTACTAAAAATAAAAATACTACTAGTAAAAGCACTGAAAAATAAACAATATGGGCCTACAATTAAGATCAAAGGTCAAAATATACGTACGGGCCTATGATGAAAATCAAGGATCAAAACTGACATACAAATTCTCATCCCCACCCATCTACTACAAATGAGAGGTCTGAGGTCCATGCTAAGAATTTGGTATTTACTTCTTCAAAGTAGATGAGGTCCATGGACCTCATGTTAAGTCTGCTTATAGAAAACTTTAGTACTCTACTTAGAAAATAGTAGGCTAAATATTTATTACTGATGGAATTTGAGGTCTGAGCTCCCTCTGGCAGGTTTGACTATACAAAATTTCAGTACACCACTTCCAAAATAGTAAGCTAAATATTTATCAGTAGCAGACAAACCTTTTATGGCCACGCACTGGCTAGAGTGGTTGGCAAAGTTTTGGAGATAAACGTAACCTTACTACTTTCTTATTTTTGGTGCACACTGCAGTAGAAATGTATTCTACAATCGATACTTAAAATGTTAGTCTCCGGTATGCAGCCGTAATAGCAAGGAATCGCGCCGAGGAGTCATGGAATTTCGATTTGTCAGGATGATACAAAAGTGCAAGCTTTCTGTAATGCTTTCTTACCAAAACGCTACTTGCATTGGTGGGCAAGCCCAAGCGAGCGTAAGGATTGTGCCATTTCCAGTGATCTGGGTAGCTCTTAGACACGCTTACAAGAGGAGAAGTAAACGTAGGAGCAGACGTCTCGCTAGGTGCGTTGGTTGAATTGATCCAGTGATTCGCAGTAAAACCGCTTCCAGTCTGGTGAGTAGTGTTGTAAATGGTGTGACCGATATTGCCCTTTGAGCGAAGTCGATTAATCGTTTCTTGGAATAGACGATCTTGTTCCTGCTCCGCAGCTTCGTGGGACAATTCAAGATTGTAATTGCGGTCAAGGAAGCGATAAGGGTTAACCGTTGCTCGTCTTTTGCAAAAGGAGTTTGGAATAGGATGTCTGGATCTTGTCTCCTTCTTTGGTTCGGGAGCACGGCTAAGAAATTCTGAGCACTCTTGTGCACTTTCGAATTTACTCGCAGCTGGCTTCGACGATCCTTTTTCCTTTGCGTTCGGCTCTGAAGTCTGCACAAAACACTCCTCACTATCGCTTTCGCCCGTGACGTCAATGATGATGAAGTTTCTGCAAGGATTCGGCACTTCCTTCTTGGCCAGTTTGACAGGCATTTCCTCAATCTCTGGTCTGCGCGGACTTGCATCTCGAGGTTTTATGGGATCGACATTGTCTGTCTGAGGATCATCATTATTAGTGGCATGAATGACTTCCAGTCTGAGAGGCACCTCTGTGGTGATTTCCTTAAAGTTGCCAGAGCAACCACGTTTTTTAGAGAAATTGGCAATTTTCATTTTCGGCGGCTCCGTTGTCATTGGATCTCTCGCTTTGGGCTTCCTTTCGTCGGCCTCAGAATCAGAGTCAAGAAGATCGACCATCTGGGTCTCTTTTTTTACTGCCTTGTTCACGTGTGATGATACCAGCGATTCTGTTTCAGAGGTTAATGATTCCGCAGAGATGTCAGGCGGCGGACTCCTTATATGAAGTGTGGGCATCCGCTTTACTCGTTGCGTAGCTTTCTTTACTTGATTATCCGATTTTGAAGAAGGCATTCTCTGAGCGTACTCCTCGCTTTTGCTTTCCTTGGACTCCATCTGCGTCCCTATGGTATGTCCGGTACTTGCGACAGCTTCTCTGGTTTTTGCTTCTTGCTTTCCCGTCTCTGGTCGCAATGCTTGTCGAAACTTTTTATTCGTTTCTCCATTACCGCAATTTCGAAATAAATTCACACTAATTACGCTGTCTTCTTTTGTGTCTACGGTATCAACTTGCGGCTTCATAAACGTAGACTTAGACAGTGCCACATGGATGGACGGCTTTTGTGTTCGAACTGAATTTTCCCAGGTTGTTGTGTTATTCAATAGTTCCTTGGCAGAAGAAGTTTTGACTGACTGCGTCCTTTTTTTCTTGATTACAAGGCCTTTGTCATCGTGCAATAATCTTTCTGCGAGGCGATCTTTTAAATATTTCACATTGTTCGAGCTGGTACGCTGGTTTTGCGAGCTGGTACCGGTCTCTAGCTGTCCCGGGCTTGACTCTCTTCGTCGAAACGAATTTGAATATGATTCTCGACTCACAGATTCACTCACGATTGTGCTGCTAATAGGCTCACCAATATCCTCCTTGCTGTAGGATAAATTTGCGAGCCGCTCCTGCTTTTTCTTCGCTCGCTGCCGCCTCTTCTCTTCGTCCTTCTTCAGCTTCAGTATATAGCCATTCCATTTGCCATTATCCCGTATATTCAGCTTGAGCTCTTGCAATTTCACATTTTGCTGAAGTTTTTGTCGCAAAGCGCTTTTTTTGCCAGAAGGAATCATCTTGGCCCGCATCAAGTGCTCAGTTTCTTGTAGGGTCTTCAGTGATTTCCCCGGCTTTTTGACCTGCTGCAATTTCACACACTTTTCAGTAAGATCGTCGATGCTAGTAGCGTCTCTCCGTCGCTTTCTTGCCCCCCTCATTGTAACGGAGTCGAAAGCAGTTTCACTGCCGTTTGGCGTGTCAGCAGTGGATCTCTTTCTGCACTGTCTGTTTTGCTTTCTTGTCTTTTGTTTCGCCCCCTCATTATTGGCAGACAACCTCTGCTTTTGTATTGTTGTCGGCATCATCTGAAGCCCATCATGTTGTTGTTTGCCCGTGCCTACTAGCTTCTGCGTGTCTTGGCGTTTGCCAGTATTCTTGAATCGAGAAGCATAATTTCTCACTACTTCTTCATCTCTCTCAAAGCTTCCTTCATCGCAATCTGACTCGGTCTCGTAATCTTCCATATCTACAATATCAGTAGTGATATCTACACCAACAGGTTCAATTTCTTCCTCTCTTGCTGGTGCATTATCGAACGGATGATTATCATGGCAGTAACTTTGCCATACTTCCATCTCATCGTCACTTGTCAAGTCTACGAGATGGCTGTGAGAAGACATGATGGTCCTAATACAATTCTTCTTCTAATGGCATGTACGATAAGTCAAACATGTCATCTTTGTACTGTAATTCTAGAAGGGGTTTGCTTCCTCGTTGTGATTGACCGGCATGGCATCGGTTTCTTCGAAATTGGTGCAACGGAATTATCCTCTCCTACTAGAGCTAGACTAGAGTAGACTAGCAGTTTTGTGGTTGTTGTGTCGTAAGAGTAGTACTAGACTACTACGCTAGTACTACTCTAGTAGTAGTAGTACTACTCCTACGATGCTACTACTAGTAGTACTGGCCTACTACTAGTACAACTACTACTACTCTACTAGCTTAGAGCTCTAGCTAGAGTAATAGTCGCTACTACTAGCTAGTACTAGTCTACTACTCTAGCTAGTAGAGTACTACTAGAGTAGTAGTAGTAGTAGCAGTAGTAGTACTCCTACTATTAGCTACTACTCGTCTACTACTACACTACTACCAGGGTACTAGCTAGAGTAGCTACTACTCAGTAGCTACTCTACTAGCTAGCTAGCTAGTAGTAGTAGCTCTACTCTACTAGTACTACAGTAGCTGTAGCTACTACTAGCTAGTGCTAGTCTGACGTCGAAACCGGAAACGAAATCACAATAATATGTTGAGTAGTACGAGTAATTATTTAAAGTAGTCTAGTCTAGACTAGTAGTAGTAGTCTGCTCAATCAGTATTTCTTTTTTTGTTCATTAGAGTATTTTATATTTTATTTTAAGCTACTTGCAAATACGCTTCAACCAAGTTTGGCCTTAGCTAAAAGCTACGAGTACGATCGTAGAGCTCGCCACTACAAGTCTGAATAGAATGCAAGTGGCGCACTTTCCAATATCTGCCGCTTCTACCACCTCTCGAACCTCGACAGGTCTTCGTATCTGTACCTTTTTAATTTTCATTATGATGAACACTGGCGCCGCCTTAAGCCAATCCGAACACAGCTTGAAGCGAGTCGTGCCCTGGGAGCTTCCCAAATGGGCCGCAGGGTTTCTGAAGAAGGAACCTTCGCACGGCCGAATTCCGATGGCCAATCTACCAACACCCCTGCATCGTGTTTTGCCAGTTCAGCGTAGCCTCAGCAGCAATGGTACTAGCGTTCTGAAAAAAATTGCCGACAATGACATTTCTTTGTTTATCAAACGTGATGACATGTCGGGAGGTGTCGAACTAGGCGGCAATAAAATTCGGAAATTGGAATTTTTGCTGGCAGATGCACTGAAACAGGGCTGCGATTCTGTAGTGACCATAGGTGGCGAGCAATCTAATCACTGCCGTGCCACAGCGTCAGCAGCTCGCATGGTGGGCATGGAACCGCATTTAATTTTACGGACCAACCGCGCCGACGCTCTCTGGGAAGGAATGGAAGATTTTGGTGTCACAGGCAATATTATGATAAATCGAATCGTCGGAAGTAAGTCCTCGACAGTTGTACATCGTGAATTGCTTAAAAACGAGGACTCCAAACTCAAATGCCTTAACCTGAAATTCTACATTATGAACTCTTTTTCATTTGGCAGGCTCAATATACACTTGTACACCAGGTGAATATGGCCGTGTAGGTTCAAAGGAATTGGTCAAGCGAGTTTGCCAGTACCTTCAGAGCTCAGATGGTGGAAATCACAATGCTTATGCTATTCCCGTCGGTGGAAGCAATGCCATCGGTTCGTTTGGTTATATTCAAGCTGTGGACGAGCTGATGGCACAATGGGACAAAAATCAAGGTCCGATTGATCACATTGTCTTTGCTTGTGGAAGTGGTGGAACAGCAGCTGGAATAGCTCTTGGAATTGCCCTGGCGCACGGTGCTCTCGACAAAAGCGACACAACAGACAACCAAGATATACCGACAGTTCATGCCATTGGCGTCTGCGACAATCCAGATTATTTTTATGCCTTTGTGTCAAATATCGCCGATGGCATGGGTCTTTCATTGCCCTCTGACATGTCCACCGAGGTTTTTTTGCGGCGGCACATGGTGGTCCATCAGGGCAAAGGCCTGGGTTACGCCGTCAGTACCGACGAAGAATTGGATTTTGTATGTCAATTTGCGCAAGAGACTGGTATTGCACTAGACCCAGTATATTCTGGAAAGGCCCTCTATAATTTTGTCACGGGATTGGTTGAAGGACCCGATTCCCAGTCATTTCGCGGCAAGAACGTTCTTTTTTGGCATACCGGAGGGGCTCTCGGTCTGTATGCCAGCGATTTGACTGCGAGAATGGCACGTCAGTCCCCGGTGAAACGACTCGACGTCTACGGGAAAAACATGGAAAATGCCGTGGACGTAAAAGGAGCTGAATAAGAGGTGAGTTGGAAATAAGTACCATCAACAGTTTAGACGATTCACGATGAATTGTAAGAGGTAAAATAAAATACTACGTACTCCCCTTATGCCTGCTCTTACCTCCAGGTGGCTGATGCACCCGTCATTAAGTTGGCGAGGCAGCTACAGTAGCTAGTGTAGCACAGGGCTATCGCACATCGCACATCGCACACAATAATAGCCTTTATTGAAGCTACTCTAGAGATTACTCCGAGAGAAGAATTCGATACCTGCTGGTGGTGGTACTCAGGGAGTAGTACTAGCTACTAGTAGCTACTACTCCATCCTCCCAACCCCCCCACCAGCACTTATGGAGCATGTGTGCGATCGAACAAGTTGAGTTTTATTATTAATAATAATACTGAAAATCAAATTTTGATTTTCAGTTGCTTTTTATTGCAACATCATCATCAATGAATTTACTCGTAAGTAGCAAGTACTCTGATTAGCACAACTTCACAACTTTACAATCATCCATCTTACCCGAAAAGTGACAAGCATGACACTGGGAGGAATCTCCTCGCAGCTCCCCTCGTCGGGCCTTCCAAGCCTAGGAGGTTCATTTGACAACCCGACCTTCAACAACCGCTCTCTAGGTCATCTCAAAGCCTCTTCTGATGCGCTATGGACCCAGCACAACCGTCACGACGAGAGAAATATTACAGGCAGTGGCTTTGGCTTCGGCTCGTCTTCTGTCACAGAAAACAATGCAAGTTCTTCGATCATGGGGAGCACTGCAACCGCCGGCAGTACTCCGCTCGTGGTCACCAAGCGGTTGCCCGATCTCGTTGGACTTACCAGCACCAACCGCAACAACTCGATTTCCTCGCCAGAAGCCACACAGAGCGCCGAGACCGACTTCTTGCAGTGGGAACAAGCCAATCGGCGCCGGGAGGTGGAAATCATGAGTCGGATTGTCCAGACGGCTCGCACAGCCACCCGCAATAGGTCTCAGGAAATGTTGGAGCAAAAAATGGAAAGCGACTGGAAAAAAACAATGGCAACGTGGACGAAGGAAGTGGTGGGGTCTCGTACCTTGGGTGGCAGTGCTTATGATCCACAGCATCAGTTACAGCATCGAAGTGCCTCTTCTCATGATGTTACCTTACTCTTGACCGATGGTGACAGATACTCCGGTGATTATGCCCAGCCGGGACTATCAAGCTCTATGCACGTGAAAGACCGCCGCGTGGATCCTGGATTGGTGCAAGCCCACTCTAAAATCGTTCGAGAACTCCAGCAGAAAACGACTCCTCCTACGTACCAGGAGATGAAATCGGCAACGAACGAAATGCGATCGTTGGCCGATTCCATGGCTAAAACACCCGGAAGCAGTTGCTACTCAAGTGCCCTTCAAATGATCGCGGGGATCTTGTCCCGACCGAACGTCACAAGCCTCGAAGTGGCTTTGGCTACTCTGGCACATTTCGGTGACCAATACGAATCTCACATTCTGTGCAAGGTTCGATCCGTCGAAGGAACAGCATCCACCGTCACGACGCAGTATAAGAACACAAATGCCACTACCATTGCCACCTTTTCGGCCTTGGAAGTTGGCAGTGGCACGAATATGGGAGGGCCTATGTGGCCTTGCTTGTTTCATTGTTTGAGAATTGGAGACGCTGCTGCCGCAAAGGAAATTTTTGAGACCAATGCTACGACCGCAGATGGAAATGATGAAACCAATCAGGCGATTGTTATCCTTCTCACATCTCTTACCCAGCGGCAGGGCGCGGGATGCTCTATTTGGCAAACCCCAGGTCCACTCACCCTTCCGCCGGAACAAGTTCGCAAAATTACCGAGGCATGTGAATTGGCCAAAGCAAAAGAGCGCCAAGATGTGCACCAGATTGCCTTTTTGTCATTGTTGAGTGGTGTTGGTGCTTTTTTGACACCGACTATTGAAGATTATCTCTATGGGCTACTCTGGAAGGCGCTACAGAGTTCGAGTCCAGTGGAAGAAATGAAAAAGCTAGGAAGTGAGATTCGTAAGTTGGGATCGGGATATTTTGGTGACGAACTATCGGGCGGATGGTCATATTCGCTGCCTCTCTTTGCGACGCAACAATATCGAACGGGCTTGACTTATTTGACGCAAGTGGGCGGTGATGCTGGACTCTTGCAGGCGACACACCTGGGAATGCTTCTGGCGTCGTGCGGCGTTGATGTCGATAATCTAGGAGACACCGAAGCGTCCTCTGGACGTCTAGTAAACTCCTTGTTGGTGGAGTACAGTACCTGGTTGCACATGGACCCTCAGTTTGGACCATTTCGCTCATTGGAATACTTGCGTTGGATTCCGAATACCCATATCGTCATGAACGAGGTGCGTTGGGGGCTGATTTGCTTGTAAATGGTTTCAAAGCTGGAGAAAGGCGTTTCTTATCGTCTCTCACAACTTTTCTTTTTCTTTATGCTGTGATTAGGTGGTTGCTCTCATTCTGCGAAGCGACAATTTTTACCAGCTGACAGGAGAATTGTCAGTCGATGGTACTAGGCAACAGGGAGAGTTGGACAATCACTTCTCGTCTAATGAAATTTCCCTGATGTTGAAACAGGCGGCGGAGCGCTGCTTAAGGGATGCTAGTGGGCGCAATTGCCAGACCACGGCGGGAGTTCTGTTCATGCTTTCTGGTGACTACAAGTCGGTGATCGCTATGATGAGTCGGCTCATGGATCCTAATCCCAACCCGGACGCTGACAATTTGCACTGGTATCATCAGGCCAAGCAATTTGATTCCATGTACATTTCGAAGAACACTCCAGTGTCAGAAGCCCTGCAAAGCACAAGCAGCGGATCCGAAGTAGTGACTACTTTCCGTGTGCTGACCGAGATTTTTGCTTTCTTTTCTCGCATGAGCGAGCGCCGAGCTGACGAGGCCTGGGCCATATTGGACCGCCTTCATATTCTTCCCAAGCATCAATCGGATATTCCAAAGTTTGATTCTATTTTTCAAGGTCTCGATCCACTCGTGCAAAAAGCAATTCCCTCAGTGTTGATGACTGCGACACAGTCTCTGTACGAGAAACACGCTGAAATGAAACGAGACAGCATGCACTTGGCCAAGGCAACGACCATGGGCGCCCTGTCGCAATTGAAAGATCGTGCCCGTGTTCTTGTTTCGTTTGCTGGCATTCTTTCCAGTCTGCCCCCTGGAACGATTGAAAGCATATCTTGTCTCGAAGCTAGCATGATTTAACGGATTTTTTTTTTGCAGTCTCAAATTTGGAATCGCTGAGAACTAGTAGTCGTGAATAGTTAAATTAGATGTTCAATTTTTTTTTATTAGCCGTGAATAGTTAAACAAGACCAAAGTGCGCTCTATTTTGATATGATTTTCTCTATAGGTGACTGTATTGACAGCATTGGGAAAGCCAAAAGATTGCCTGTTCTAGACATTTAGCGCTTATTGACTCTTTAGCTTGCCATTCCCTGACAAATACTGTCCTGAGGAGTCCGACGATAGGCTGCTACAAGACGGACCGGAATTTAACCGCCGGAAGAAATGTGCCTTTTGTTGTTCTGAGGAGTTGGCCACCGTTTGAGGAGGGGCCTGCAAAGCGCTGGGCGACCAAGACAAGCGACGTTGAAGCGTCGTCAACTGCTTGGTTGATACTAGGGATAGCTGCAGCCCGGCAGATGCGATCATTAGAATGACAATGGATAGGAATGCCGATCTCATTCTGCAATGACAAAATGGGAAGAGGAAGTCGTGTAAGATGTCGCAAAAACAATCGACGAGCCGCAAAAACATTAGGATGCACTCACGTTATCAGTGTTGTCAAAACAACCCCCACAGATACCCCGCAGTTCACGATGATGCGTGGTAGCGTCATGATGGAAGCACGACCTTCTGCGGGAAAGTAGATGGAGCGAATTACACCCTCGCAAGGCAAGTAAAGCCCCACCATGAATTCATAGATCAAAAATGACGCCAAACAAATGGAGAAGGAGTGTGTTCCCTCCTCGGCAAGGACATGAGGCGCCAGAAGCAGCAATGCCGAAAAAATGTAGCAAGTGGCCGACAAGACTTCCACCGCCATGGGCCGAACCTTCTCTATGCCGTCAACCTCCACTTCCACGGTGATGGCACCAGGCCCAGTAATTGGAGAGAGCAAACGGGTGGCGAGTCGGCGGACGGAGGGGGCCACAAGTCCACCCATCACTCCAGCTCCCATGAAAGCGCCAAAGATCAATCCATAGGCCGGTTCACCCTCAGAATCCAGACCAAGGGTGCCCTCAGGTGCGCACTTGGCAAAATGTCTCAAAGCGGGAGACCACAAAAAGATAAATATTTGAATGGAAGCACAAGTCATTCCTTGAATGATGCCAACTCGAAAGATGCGTTTGTCACGCTTAAAGGCATTGACAGCGTCTCCCAGAAATTCCCCCATTCCCTTCATTTGTTGATCATCGCCGCATCCATAATTTTCCGTCCACACAAACATGACTACAATTAGCGCAATTGCCGTGAAGGTAACAGCTCCTTCAAAGGGGCCAACGGGACCAAACTGCTTCGCGAGCACATGTGCTAAATATCCCGAACCAATAGCTGCTAGGTTGCTCACAATAACCGAGTCCCGCATAATGATTTCATAACCTTCTTTAGCCAAACCCCGTCGGCGGTATTCGGTGTCCAACCAGGCGTCAAAAACGGTTGATAATAGGTTGGTGGTGACTCCACCTACCATGCGACTGATAATGAGACCGGGCAGCCAGTTGTGCTGCTCTAACATGTTGATGGAAATCTCCAAGAGGCAGTACAGAATAGCTGATTTCTTTCGGCCCAGTCTATCGACCAATGGTCCCGTAATGGGAGAAGCAAAAGCTCCGGTAGCAAAGCCAAGGCAATACAGAGAAGCAACCGAAAAGCCGTACCCTTCGTACAGGACATAAAGGTGCGTTCCTGTAATGGCGTGGGATGTGGAATGGAAATGAGTGGAATGGCACGCACGATGCGACACTTACAAACAGCAATAGCTTACCTTGGAGGCCATCGGCCAACATAATCACCAGGGTGACAATCAGATACGTTGCACGGAGTGAGATGAATTCTCTCTTCTGGTGCGCGTCCTTCTCACTTGTATTGCTATTAAGCGTTCGGCATAGTTGCTCATCGGCATCGTCCCAAAGAACTGAATCGTCCAATGATTCGGTTGCTTTTCTCTGATCCTTCCTTCGACGCGGAATGGGAGATGGTAGCTCGTCCCCTTCAAATGACTTATCACAAAAAGATACAGTAACTTCATTCGGAACTAGGCAAGAGGAATCACTCTCGCCATCTAAGTCGTTCGAATCAGATATCGATCCAGTGAGCTCAGTGTGAAGGCAGCTGCCTTCAGTATCTGGCTCGGGTTGACCGCCCTGGACGAAGGAATCGCTCATGCAGGAAGTGTGAGAGGGGGGAAACTTGAGGAGGCCATTCTCTTCCTCAACTGCAGCGGCGTTATCTGTGGGCACAGGTGTACTGCCAGATATAGAAGTCAATGTGCTCTCATCATTGGGGTCGATAATAGCAATCATAATGGCGTGTTGAAGATTTGTGGTTTTGAGTTTTGAGTGTGCTCTATTAATGTAATGTTCGATGGAGTTTCAAACAATCGGAATGTAGTTGATTCAAAACTAAGGATAGTAGGCGAGGAATTGATTGTGACGGGAACAGTCGTCGGTTGATCTGAAACAAATAATACTCTAAAATATTAAACGAGCTGGTTGACTTATTCTCACTGAAGAAAGGCAAACTTCTTGGTCAATGCTGAGTGAACCGGTTTGTGGCACTCTCTATCGTCCTGGTAGCCGCGAAAAAAGCTATCTTTGGTGATAACGCGAATGCGTTGACTTAAAATTTGTGAGGCCGAGCATACCAGTACTCGCGTGTGGCGAGCTATCGGTTTTAAATTCATGGTAATTAAAACTGGACCCTTCAAATCTTGAACCTCAACGGTGCTTTTGAACAGCAAATTTAATTATTCAACACAAAAATGCAACCTGAGCCCTACTAGCTAATATTAGAAGCTTGAGATATTCCTCTTCCGCCTGTGAGAGCAGCGTATCCAACCACCAGCTACTACTACTACTACTAGCTAGTAGTAACACTACTACTACTAC
>Ga0100402_1006379_pt1 | contig 11744 bp, 6 predicted proteins | sample CryGeyme20150102_FD_80419 | JGI IMG/M metagenome (GOLD analysis project Ga0100402, IMG submission 80419) | Groundwater microbial communities from Crystal Geyser aquifers in Utah, USA - Crystal Geyser metaG 2015-0102 | ecosystem: Environmental > Aquatic > Deep subsurface > Groundwater | place...
GCTGCTGCTGCGTCTGCCAGAGACGATAGTACGGTGTTTGTGGTTGTTCGATCTGGTTATGAGCCTTGTTGTCGCCCTGTATTTTTCTGCTGTTACTAAGCGTTGTTGTCTGCCGCTGGCTTTATCTATCTTTTAATTTAACCTTGCTACGTATGATCAAAAAGTGTTTTTGTCACTGGCTGCGTGCCAGCGTATGCTAGCCAGCAACAATGCAAAGTAGGTCTATGTAGCGTTTTCAAGCAAAAGATCTCGTTTCGAAAGATTCGATTCGACACGAACAAGAATTTGAAAGTTCGGTTAATTTTCATTTTTATTTAGGTCGAGCAAAACTCATTTCCGTGCTTGTGTATCGCAACGACTACCAGTAGTGGGGTTGCTAGCTGACATACAATGCGATTCTTTCTTGTTTTTCTTGTACTCTTTGCAAGCTTTCCGGGTGTTGTCGGTTCAAGCGATGAACATGTGACTCCCACCAAAGATCCGGACACACATGATGATGGGGTCCAACACAGCGGTTCTTTTCTTCGTCATCTGGGCGGTTGTTCTGGCTGCAGGTGCTGCAAATCCTCGGAATACTGTTGGGATAGCCGGTGCTGGGACTACAACCATGCTTGTGATGGAGACTGGGACTGTTACGATTCCACTTACTACTGTAACCGCAATCACAGGTGTGCTTTGAAAAGGAACGACGATCCCTGTGACAAGTGCCGAGATTTCGAGTACTGTGACGACGGCCATTGCTATCCCCACCTTGACCCTTGCGACGGGGTCCACTGTGGTAGGAATGAAGTTTGTTACGATGGAAATTGTTTCGCGAAGGACCCCTGCGATGGTGTGTCTTGCGGTAGAAACCAGTACTGCGACGAAGGGAGGTGTTTCCCAATGGACCCTTGCCGTCACGTCCAGTGCGACCACGACGAATACTGCAAGCGCACAGATGGAAAGTGCTACCCCAAAGATAAATGTGATGGTGTGACTTGCCGCCACGACGAATACTGCCGGGAAGGTCACTGTTACAAACAGTTGAAAAAATGCGGCGAAGACTGTCATCGGGACAGAGACTGCGAGTCTAAGTGGTGCAAAAAAGACTGCAAATTCTTGTTTCTGGATTGTCATTATTATTGCAAATGCAGTGATTATTGGGATTGATGATCAATATTTATGAATACATACAGTAGAAGTTGAAAAAGATATATTAATACAATTGATACGATGATTGCTCCGTAAACTATGTACGTGCATGGCATTTCCAAAATTGCCAGCAAACCTCAATTCAGGGGGAAGGTCTTTGCAACTATGTGTACTTCCATTTCAAATCAGGATTGTTCTTGACCACTTCGCGAACTCCATCAAATCTTCCGTCCTCTTTTTGTTGCACCAGCACATTGTAGATATCCCTGCGGATCGACCCAAAATGCTCATTTTTCAAACACGCTTGAAACCATTTTGTCAGACGCGGGAAGTATTTGGTCTCGTAAAAGATGGCAGCCCATCCAAAGACATACGGGAGCAACAGTTCCATAAAGATGCACGTCGGAAACCACGTTATATCGGCATGTGTCATGCGTTCTCCCGCCAGGTAGGGTGTACCGACCATAGTCTCTTCCAACCAGCTCAATTGCTTGTGTAGTTCGTTTAATTTGGCGGCACGTATGATCGGATCTGGCATAGTTCTTCTCGCGGGCGTATATTTTGTGGGAACAGGATCCAAGTACATACAACCTTGAGTGTGACTAAAGTGAGGTTGTGATGCATTGGCCGAACTAAGGTAAATATCATGAATGCGCACAAGTAGTTGCACGTAGGCCCGATCATCGGCCGTGTCCAAGACAAGGCGAGGTAGTTTGGAAGCACTCTCAGATTTCTTTCCTTTCTCCTCACCTCCAAATCGATCTTCGAGATAGGATAAAATGACAAAGGATTCAAATAACTTCAATCCAGAGTCTGTCACAAAAGCTGGAACTCTTCTCATGGGATTGACTTCAGATAACTTCTCGCCGTTGTCCAGGTCGTCATGACCTAGCACGACCGTCTCAATGTGCTCTTCAAGACCACCGTGAAGTCTCAGCCACAGCCGGACGCGAGCGGAATTATTGCTGTGTTTGACATCATAAAAAATGCATTTCCTTCTTTTGTTTGTCTCTCGACTTTCGGATGGTAAGTTATTAGTCATCGTGCTGCTCTTTTGCTCGTTGAAAAAAAAAGTAGAATAGCTATTCGTTCTTGTGCGGATGTTGAACCAAACAAACTTGCTCTAAACTTATTTGGGTTTGTTGTCAGTCTGCACTTGTGTAGTAATAATCAACAATCAACTACTATTCGAGTTGACGACTAGTCTAGCATAGTAGATGAAAAATACTAATAATGATTTTTGTTTGTTGTTGTTCGTTTGTTGTTGCTGTGCATTACTACTACTACTAGCTAGTAGTAGTATTTCCTCGAAGAAACATTGGGGTTAAGGTTTTTATAACTTCTGGTGAGCTCGCACTTTCCTTCCGTCCTTGCTTTTCATCATGTCTGTAGTATTATTATTGAAAATGTCATGCTTACTGTTTCGTTTCTCCTTTGAAGGTGTGGTGTCATCGTCACTCACGTCGTGCTCACCTGGTTCTTCCTCAGCGGAACTGTCGTTATCACTGACGACACTCGCAAATGTTGTCTGGGAACAATTCGTAGTATTGCTTGCATTATTTTTTGTTTCCGATGTTGTGCGGGGACAACCTTCTGTAGTCTCGTTCTGAGGAGCTGGAGCAGGAATCCTATCGTCCGTGACGGCGTTGCTGTTATTATTATGATTATTGTGACTTGGAACACCTTGCGTTGCTGTCTTCTTCTTCTGATTCAATGATGTGTCCGTCTTCTTATCATTGTTGTCAAGATCATCTTCGACGACTACCTCCCGTGCCACGAGTGTAACATCGCTTTCAATATTGGATAACAACATACGACAATATTCGGTTGATGTGCCGGTAACTTCCAATCCATTAATACTATAAAGTTGCATACCGGCTTGTATGGAAGAACCTGCAAAAATACTGGATGGATTCAGACCGGTAATGACAATAGTACCAACTCCCTTTATATTTCGCAACTTGACACCGACCTTGGCCGTCAACTTGGTTTTGGCGGCTGTAACAGTCACTAGCTTACTCGTTCTCGTTCTCAGAGCTTGATGAGAAGTAATGCTTTCGGGTGCTTCCTTTGCACCGTGGATAGTAGTAGTAGCAGTAGTAGTATCGTTCTGTACAGTATTGTTCTTTCTCATGATTTTGTTTTCTTCTAGAACAACCACATCATTAATAATGTACGGACTGACAAATTGTGCCACCAACGTGATGCAACCATGGTGACGACATTCCTGTTTGAGAAGTTGTGCCACACGCTCCGGTGATTCGATATGAGAACAATCGTGTCCATTAATGGATAAAATTGTCATGTCTCGTTGCAAGTGCGTACCGTGGAAAATAGAAAAATCTTTAATGTTGCTAATCAATACACCACCACAAACATGCTGTTGTTGTCGTTGATTCCTTTTCTGTATCTGGGGTGGTACAATTTTATGTTTGATAGCAATACCAATGGCAGCATGTGGACTTGGTTTCGTTGCTGTTACAGTAACGACACCATTCGTATCCAACGTATTGCGAATAATTTTAGGAATGCGTGCCATGAGAACATTATTTTCTCCGGTCGGATAGGCCACGCACGTATCAGACGCATCGACAAAGGAAGCAGTAGCAGCAGTCGTCGTCGCATCTATTGTATCCTGACTTGGACGACTACTACTACTGCTGCCGCCGCCGCCGCTGCTGCTGCTGCCAGCATTGTTGATATTAACGAGATTGTCAGGCTTGTCGCTTGTAGTAGCAGCATAATTATCACTATGGTCCAATAATGGTTCGGCACTGGCCATGGGTACAATCATCATTATTTCCTCTTCGTCTGTTCCGGAAGGAGATTCTGCTACGGTACTTGCCACGGCCACAGGAGGTGCGGACCCTGATGATCGATTGTGGTGTCCAATTGTACGAGAACGACCGTCGGGATGACTGTTGTTGTTGTTGTTATTGTTGTCGTGGTCATTGCGTACAAGTCTAACATCCTCTGCCATCATGAAGGAGGTGGTGCGTCTGTTACTCTCTGTCTCTGGTTGTAAATTGTCGGCATGGGACGGTGAATTAGTAGTAGTAGTAGTAGTAGTACTCGAAGGAAAAGAATCGTCTTGTCTTGTTTCACTCTCTACAACGTTCTTACAGACTTCCAGAGTGATGACGTCTTCTGATTCCCGTAAGAGTCTCATGGCGTATCCGACATCGAAATTGTTGTTAGTGCCGTTGTTGTTATTATTGTTAACAAAGGATACATTGTTGATTTTCAATACTTGCATGCCAGGTGATAATCTCGTAAAGGCAAACAACGAGTCAGGAGCAATGGTATTGATCAAAATTTTGGGTGTTCTCTTCATCATGGTTGAGTTCTCATCATCGTTACTGTTGTTGTCGTTATCGTCTTGTGCTGACACTGTCGATCGTGGTTGTTGTTGTTGCTGTTGAGATACCTCAACATTATCAACCACATCTTCCAAGTCCTCTTCTTGAAGCAAACTAACACCAATCTTGTCATCCAACGAGTCTCTAGCAACCGTGATCTTGATGATTGTAGATCTCATGGTAAAAGAGTGTAAGTTATGGTATTTATGGTGGGCCTACTGTATTCTGAGTAGTACAGCAATTCAATTTTTTGTCGGCATACGGTACTATCAAAATGAGAAGAATAGAGAGTGTTCTTTCTCCTACTATTGTTATCGTTGAATGGAAAACTCTCCGTACTGGTACCGTAGAAGCTACTACCAGTACCACGTAGTACCTGGTAGAAGAAGGTCATGGAAATGAAAGTCATTCGTACTAACTACGACTAGACCTACTAGAGTCGTGTTTTGCATGTAAACGACGAAACGAATAGAAAGTCTGAAAACTCGATTCTTGTTGGAGGATGGTTCGCTACTACAGTAATGACGGAATACGGTAATTTTGTGAACATCATACAAGTGGAAGGTATAACCTTAAAAATGTGGGTATTATTTCATTACAAGTAGTAGACTACTCTAGCTAGTACTACTAGTAGTAGTACTAGCCTCTACTAGTAGCTACTGTAGCTAGAATACTACGTAGGAGTAGTAGCTATTAGCAGTCCCGTAGTAGTCCAGCTAGTAGACTGGTGGCTGCTGGTCTAGTACTGTACAGCAGGGGGACTAATAACTATTGTTATTATTTGAAGCAAAAGGCAACGACTGTGGGGGACAGAATCCAAAACAGCATTTGTATTTCTGGGGTCGGTATCGTTCCAACAAATCCAATTCTTTGTTCGGTAGTACAAATGCAGAAGTAGTAGTAGTAGTCGTCGTTGTGGTTGTTGTTGTGGACGACATTGCGTCAGTACGATAATCGGCTGTTTTCTCCTCCTGCTGTGTACCGTGGATACTTGCGTTGTTACAGGGACTCTGCTGCTGCTGCTGCTGTTCTTTGGTTGTATTATAATTAGTATTATTTTCGAGGAATCGTTCCTCCAGCATTCTTTGTTGTCGATGCTTTAGTACCAATCGTAACAAGGCATCCATGGCACTGTCCACATCGCCGCCATTCTTGGGTTGAGCAGCCGATACCTCCAAATGTTGCAATCCATTTCGCATGCACCACAATTTGACCATATCACGATCTGGATTCGATCCATCTTCCGTCATGAGTAGACTATCCAAGTAGCTCCCATCCTGTGTCCATGGTCCTGCTGTACTGTAAAATGTCGATACACGAGTATGACGATTGTCATGCTGCTGTTGCTGCTGTTGTCGTCGAAGACTATTGTTGCTACCATTCGGTGGTGTAGTACCATCCTCCGGTGGTTGTATGGCCGCCGTGCTGGTACTAAGAAGTGATGTTGTGACTCCTTGTTCGTGATCTACCGAATATTCGTAGCGAAAATCTTTTCCCTTAAAATTTCCGCGAACTCCCATAACATCACGGACGGGCACTCGATCATGTCCACCACGCCGTGGATGATGATTATTATTAATTTTACCGTTGCTGTTGTTGTTGTTGTTGTTGTTGTTATCGCTAGTGCTATGGTTGTCGTTGCTGTTGTTGTTGGGCATTCGGTCACGTTTGTTGCCCACAATTAAGATAGGAACTTCCTTGGATGGGTCCTGTTGAAAAATCTTTTTCCACTGTGTGTGCCACAAACGCAACAATGTAAAACTGGTAGAACTTGTCATATCGTACACGAGCATAACTCCGTCGACTCGTCCTGCAAAGGCATCGATAAGAACAGCTGCATGATTCTCTTGATCTTCATTGCGCAGTCTTCTTTTACTTTGATCTTTCCCGGGTGTATCGAAACACTGAAACAGTACAGGTATCGTTGTTGTTGTTGTAGTGGTAGTAGTGGTGGTACTAAACGTATCATCGACTGTCATGCGTTTCGTATAAAAATCAGACCCGGCCGTAGGAACGCGTTCCATGCTAAACGTATCACGAAAATACCGTCGTAATAAACTAGTTTTACCAGCATCAGCAGCTCCTAGTACGACACATTTGATTTTAACAGTCTCCACCGGCTTTTGTTGTTGTTGTTGTGTTGTCGTTGTCGTAGTAGAGGATGGTATTGGAAATGATGGTGATTGTACGGTGCTGTAAAGTAGTGGTGAACGAGGAGGTTGTTGTGGTGGTGGCTGTTGTAGTAGATTCGAATCGGCTGTACCGTCGCTAATTATTGTTCGTTCCGCGGCCATTTTGTCGCGATGCGAACCCGAAAACTAGAAGTTGAAAAGAGCGAGGTGTAACATCTCTGCAGCCTGAACGGTATATTGATTGTTAGAGTACTTGTTACGGTACGGTACTTGTTGCTTGTTGACAATGTCGGACAGAGCCAAAAGGAGGTTTTTGATTCACAACAAGTGCCGCTATGGATTGAAGCAGTACACAAGATGCTTGCTTCCGGCTCCATGCCAAACTTCGGAAGGTGTGCGATATTGTTTTTCATTGACAGCTGCTTTATGGTCTTCATATGTATCGCTGAGGGTTGGGGTCACAAAAACCGACAAAAATTGATTTGGAGGATACTACTAGAAAGGAGAATGTGCGCCTTTATTAGGCATGCTTCCGACGTCGATCAATAAAAGGAAAAAATCCTACCAATATTATTATTATTATTATTATTATTATTATTATTATTATTATTATTATTATTATTATTATTATTATTTTCTTCCATAAAGTATAAAATAGTTCAAGATATGAATCCTCCGACCATTAACATGAAACAGATTCTTGCTCTTATCACATTGCTTCTGCTACATGTAGCAGTGCCAGACTCAGCTTTGTTGGTGGCTGCCGAAAAAGCAGGTCCAACCTTATTGAGTACGGGAGAGTCCGTGGATACTTTTGTCAACAAGATGACCAAAGCAAATACCATTATGGTATTCGCCAAGAGTTACTGTCCTCACTGTCGTCAAACAAAGCAATTATTGGAACGCTCGTATTCCAATGTACAATTTAAAATTGTTAATTTGGATCAACTTTCCTCGCCAAACGATGGATTCAAAATCCAAACGCATCTGTCGAAGATTACTGGTCAATGGACGGTCCCTAATATTTTTGTGCACCATCAACCCGTGGGAGGCAATTCGGAACTGCAACAACTGCATGCATCGGGAAGACTGAGAGTGTTGCTGAAAGCTGGTACTACAGGAAGAGCTGGTACAGGAAGTTCAAATGGTGGAGATGAATTATAGTACACCAAGCGGCAGGCACGTGCCCTTAAACAACTACGAGTACCGTACTTCCATCGGAATAATATCCCTCTACAATATTGTTGACGACAAATAATGGTTTAGGCCAACTAGCAGTGTACCCGCAGACAATGTACCACGACGAGGGAAAGAACTGTAGGCTGCGCTGATAACTTCAGATACCGTTTCATCACGCACAGTGTCCCGCTTCCATGTCCCCACCTTCGTATACTACTACTGCATTCTTGGGACCTTCGTCGTCCTCTTCGGTTTCTATTCCACCCGTATCGCCAATCGTCATACCAGACCCAACTTCCCCAGGATCATCATCGGAGATGAATTCAGGCGGAGAAGAGCCATTGCTTGCTTACTGTGTATTCGTCACGGCTGTGCTCGGCTCTGCTGTGTTCGGGGCGATTGTAGCAGTTGGTTCGATCGTAACACTACTGGAGGTGTTGCTTGATATGTGGAAATTCTGTCACCTATGAAGTAGTATTGGATTCCACCAGAGCGTGGCTGTCTCGTCCATTATGTCGTCAGAATTTGTAAAAGTTGAATTGCTATCCCGCGTTTGTCATCGTATTATTTGAGGCAACGTTTCCTTCTTTGTCGCCCTCTACGGTTGTCGTATCGAGATCCTTTGCCAACAATGCTAAGCATACTACATATTATATCGCGTCCTTCCATACCACACTCGACAACCATGTTGGTACTTTCGATATTTTTGGCTTCCATAGTGACCACCATCAAAAGATCTGTGGTGCACGAAAGTGGAGGAGCACAATATTTACTTGAAACATCAGCAAAAACCTAGAATGTTTAATTATGGGAGATTTATGGGGATCACAACTATGGTGCCCGTAGGGCGCCAAGGTGAATTGTTATAGTCCAGGGGACCAATAGTTATATTGGTCGAAGAAAGCGTCAAGTCGAAGGAAGAATCGACAAAGCTGTCGATATTGGTTAGAGGGGGAAGGGCGTTGGTAATGCCGGTGTAAGTAGGAGTCGTATTTTGAGCATTGCCACAACTATAAGCAATCAAAAGAAACATCAGCGGAGAAAATCGGAGACCCATCAATCCAAGCACGACATTCTGCGGCCGTCGGAATTCCCAATCCATCCATCTCTTGGTTACAGCGTTGAAAATACGTATCGTCAGGATAGCCGTACGTTCCACCGCTCATACTGGTCTTGTTATGAATCGAGGCCCAGGTAACGACATTGGGCTGGGAGGTTGTAAGACTCGTTCCGACCATAAACATATGCCCATGAGCAAATCCGTACTGCATGCGCCACAAAATGTTCCAGCCCTCGGGTGTAGCAGGCAAATAGGCAGCACGGTCGGTACCGCTAAAAGGGATTCCTGGATTCTGATGGTATAATTTCTGAACCCCGCTAGGAACGCTGTAAGAAATTACAATAGTTCCCGCATTAGGGTATCCTTGACAGTGTTGTTCAGAGATAACATTGTACGACATGGTAGCATCGGGGCACTTTCCAACGGTTGTCTTGGTAACTCCCATTTCTGATTCGACTGGTTTTGAACACAAGGGGCACTTGGCTCCACCCTGAGTGAGCGCGGCATGGATGCATTTGTAATGAAAGATATGATTACAACCTTTAATCGCCACAACACGATCTTGAACTGCACACGGATCCGTATTCCAGAGAGCATCGATACAAATGCAACATTCGTCGACGTCGTTTCCATTGCTACTATGAGCACCTTGAGTCGCGTTGCGAGCAGCGGGCTTGCTCTCGTCTGGCGTCGTAGGAGGTGGTAAAATATCTTGGTAAATCTTGGTCTCGTCTAGAGAAACCACATGCAAAGTTTCGGGAGCCAGATAGGAAATTTCTTCTCCTCCATCGGTCAATCGCTGTCGTGTCACGTGTATTCCATCACGACGTGGATTACTGGCGACGCTCCAGCCAACCGAATGATTACGTTGCGGTGTTGATGGTGCTTGAATGTAGTTTGGATTATAAGATGGCGTTGATGGGAACGAATTGGCTGTATTACGCCCAAAAGAAAAGCTTCTGGTAGCAGGGGCAGGTGCCGTCGCAAATGTAAATCCACCACTGCTGCCGCTTGTTGAAGAATTTGCTGATGATCGAGCAGGTGATCCGAAGTTGAACCCGCCACTGCGACTTTTGGAATGAGCAGGGGCGGTTGTCGTCCCAAATGTTGTGAATCCACCACCTGCACTGCTGCCACTTGCTGTAGAATGAGCAGGCGACGGAGCACGTGATCCGAACGTAAACCCGCCACTGCCACCCGAAGAAGGATTAGCTGCGCCATAACTGGCTTGATTACCACCATTTATGGTGCCATTCACAAGAGGTGGATGTCCATTGGTCGTACGTGTGATGGGTCGACTTTTGTTACTCGTAGTGTTGCGTTGTGTCATCATCTGAAAATCCACCTCGTACTGGTATCCACTACTAGCCGTAACGGGAAGCAATTGACGGCTCCTTTTTTTGGTGCGTTTGTCGAGATAGCGCTGAAACAATACTTCAATCGTTTTTTCGATGGACGCTTCGTAACGGTACCAACCATCGGCACGATTATGAGGATCATTTCGGAGATAGTAGTACCATTCAGGAGCACTGCCAAACGAAGATGACATCTTATGTAATTGCTTCTGTTTGCGGTTTGCTCTGTTTAGAATTGTGAGGTTATCCATGTGGTTTTTGACTGTGTCTATGTGCCTTGGAACTGTTATAGGTTGTAGTCTACTGGCAGGGCGTAAGAATTGCAAAGTAATTTGAAACTTCAGTCCCTGTCTCTCGTTCGATTTTAGAATTACTGAATTTGAAACTTTGATTGAAAGGAAAAAATGATAATAATAATATGGAGGAAAATACTCGGGAATACTCGAATCTGATTCAAAATACTACCAGGGTAATAATGATGCAGACATGCTTTTCAATTCGAAATAATAATAAAACACGTTTACTGGTACTTTAGAGTTGTTGAAGCCTGATGCTGCTGCTCTGGAAACTGATGCTGCGGGCTGGTGATGAATCTTGAATCTTTTATTACTACTGGAGCAAGACTATAAACAACGACTGTACTACTGGTACTACTAGTGCCAGGTACCTGGTACCTGGTGGTAGTAGACACTACTACTAGTAGTACCGTACTCCTACTAGTATGTGAGAAAACTACAGCAGACATCACTACTGAGATGAGAAGTTCTTCAGTCGTGAACACGATGCTTCCCCGGCGGCTGGTTTCTCGCCACTACTACCCTGGTACGATAGTAGACTACTGTCCTGTACCCGTTACTAGTCTACTAGCAAATGCCAGGTAGTAGTTACTGGTACCTGGTGGTGGTAGTACGTACGACTAGTAGTAGTAGTAATAGTAGTAGTCTACTACTAGTAGGTTTAGCTGGAGTAGTAGCTACGAGTATTATTATCAATTATTTAGCTATTTTTTAGGTACTGAAAGACAATCCACTCGCAAAGGAACAGGGAGAGATCTGCTCATTCGAGGTCGCAAAAAAAAAAACGTAAGAGTAACGAGGTCTCTTAGTGTGAAACACACAATGGTCCTACTAGAGTAGTAAGAATAGTAGTAGTAATCTATAAGTAGCTTACTAAGTAACGTCGATTGCGAGGACAAATGTGTGAGCTTGTGGACCTTTCCAACGAGGTAGCCGTGGACTTTTTTGTACACACCCGGTTGCTCCCCATCTGTGTTCCAAGAGAAAGGACCACCCCCTTTAAGCAGCTATATGTTGTGATGTACCCGTAATCATATCAATTATTTGTCTCCTGCCACGCAAAACATCATGGAATTACAGGCTGGCGCTGCAGTTGATACGCCATTAAAAAATCAATATCAATAATTACTTTTCCCAGACGGGGGGGGGGGGGGTGGATCGGTACGGAGCCCCACACCATGTTGAGGTTTTTTTTGAAAAATTTTTTTCTCCCCAAAATCAGTACTATATTA
>Ga0100402_1006383_pt1 | contig 11740 bp, 4 predicted proteins | sample CryGeyme20150102_FD_80419 | JGI IMG/M metagenome (GOLD analysis project Ga0100402, IMG submission 80419) | Groundwater microbial communities from Crystal Geyser aquifers in Utah, USA - Crystal Geyser metaG 2015-0102 | ecosystem: Environmental > Aquatic > Deep subsurface > Groundwater | place...
AACTGTCTTGCCAACCCTTGTTGACTTTACTACCGATGGCAAAACTGGTCGAGCTATTGTTACAAACCAATTAACATTTCCATATATATCCATGGGAATTGATAACACTGTTAAAGAAGTTACTATTCCACCAAATAAAAAAGCTCAACTTACCTTATATATAAATGTACCAGTTGAAGCAGAAGAGAAAGAATATCCAACAACAGTACTTTTTTTCTCTAAATCAGAACTATATAAAGCAAACAAACAACTAAGTAGTAATACCAATTCTCAAGTTACAGGGGCAATTGGAAGTAATCTAATAGTTCTAGTTTCAAAACAAAATACATTTACCAAAGTCCTAGAAATTATTAAAACCAACTCACCAAAAATTATTGATAGTTTTCAAAAAATTGAATTCTCTCCTCTGGTTAAAAATAACAGTTTTGGAGCGATTTCAGCATCAGGTAGTGCAAAACTTGTAAACTGGAGGAAACAAACAATTGCTGAGTTTCAAATCTATCCAGACACTATTTTAGGTCATAATTCAAGAGAGTTAAGGGCTTTGCTATCAGATTCAGATCCAGAAAAACCAGAATTGGGATCTTTTAGTTTCAAATCTAAATTTTTGCTTGGTCCATATCAAATAGTTATCACTCTTGTTGATGAAAACAACAACCTTATTTCTCAATATGTTGATGTTTTTTATGCTCTACCACTTGCAATTATATTAGCAATTATACTTGGAACAGCAATTTATAGCTACTTTTACAAAACAAAACCCAAAATGACAAGTTTATAACATGAAATGGTTATTGTATTTAATATCAATAATCTATATTATTAACTACAGGGAGAAAATATGTGTTTTCTCGTTGTAAAAATAAAATAATATTCTAGTAAAATAGATTCATATAAAGATATAAATGAGAACTAAAACATCAAAATCAACCAAGAAACTAATGACTGCAGCTCTAGTTTTTGCAGGACTAATTTTTGGTGGTATGTACCAACAAAGCCAATCTGCAAGTTTAACAAATGTTTCTGTAACACTTTCAAACTCAAGACTTTCATACAGTGGAGTTTTAGCAGCAGGTAATACAACAGGTTCTTCTCAAGTAATCTTAAATACAACAGTTGGAGCATGGCCTTCTACTACTTCAGCACAATTAGTAAGTGGTGATGTTTTAGGTATTGGAGATGCTAGTACAATTACCTCCTACACTATTACAAGTGTAGATTCAGCCTCAACTGTAAATGTATCTCCTGTTCTAGAAGCAACAGATGCAAATGCAGGAGATATTGTTATTTCAACCCAATCTGCAACTCATACCGTAAGATTTACCACAGCAAATGCTATTGCTAATGGATCAATTAGAGTTTTAGTACCTGCTGTTTCTGATAACGCAAATGCTCAAGATGGATTACCTGACTCAGGAAACTTTGATTTTGGTAATACTGCTCCCACAGTAACATGTCCAGCAGACATTACTGGATATGATTTTATTGACTCTAATAGCCCAACAACTCCTTCAATTAATGATGGTACCTCTTCACCTTCATCTGTAACAATTGACGGACAAGACTATCATGCATTTGAATGTGAATACACTGGAGCTGGAGCTATTGGAACAGCATTTGATGGAACAAGTAATGGTGCGATAGTGATTAACAATCTTATTAATCCTAGTCCAAAAGCTGCTCACTCAACAGGACTTGCTGATACATATAGAATAATTATTCAACACTTAAATAGTGGCGCATCCGTTCAAGATTCAACAACAACATCAATTGGAGTTATTGAAGCTGTGCGTGTTACAGCATCCGTTGCTCCTCAAATTACATTCCAAATTAGTGGGGTTGCTTCAAGCACAAGTGCTTGTGGAGCTACCACTGATGTTTCAACAACTGCCGCAGCAGTTCCTCTTGGTGAACTTTCAATTTCTGCCTTTACTAATGCTGCACAAGCCTTATCAGTTTCAACAAATGCAACTAATGGTTACGCTGTTACAGCTCGTGCAAATGACCAACTTGGAAGAGATGCTGGTTTATGTAGTGGAGATAATACAGGGGCAAATTGTATTCCTGATGCAACTGGAAATAACTTACTTATGAGCCACACAGCGCCTGCTAGATGGGATTCTACAACCTATAAAGGATTTGGATTTTCACTAGAAGATGTAAATACTTCTGGTCTTACTCCAGATTTTGAATATGATACAACTTCAGGAAATTGTTCTGGAGGGTCATATTGTGCAAGACAGTTTGCAGATAGTGAAGATGGACAAGTCGCTCAACGAATATTCTATTCTTCATCTGTTGCAGATGAACACAATTTATATGTTTGTTACAGAGCAGTAATCTCATCAACTCAAGCAGCTGGAGATTATGAAAACCATATTATTTACACAGCAACAGCAACATTCTAAAGAGGAATATTAAATGAAAACTGCCCGCCCAAACAATCACAAAAACATAATAATTACTGCAAGTTTTATAGCAGCAACTTCAATTTTCTTAAGTATAAAAACTGGTGCATTTGCTCAAAATGTTAGCAACCCATTTGTTCCAACCACAACAACCAAAGAAGAAATTGAACCAACTTTGTTTGATGCAACAGATGCAAGTAGAACAATAGCTCAAGATCAAATTGCTCTAACTGCTATTCCTCCAAGACTTGGAGATGATAACTCACTTAAAGCAGCGCCAGGAGAAAAAATTCAAGTTCAGCTTAGAGTAAGAAATATATCCGACCAACCAGTATCCGTTGTAACATCTGCAAAAGATTTTATTCTTGATGTTGATGGTGAAACTCCAGTTTCAATTGATGATAGTAGTTCTAATAGGTGGAGTCTAGCTTCTTGGTTAACTATCACTCCAACTGAACACAATATTGCTTCTAAATCTACAGTTGGCATTAATGTACTTATTGAAGTTCCAGAAGATGCTTTACCAGGTGGACACTACGCAATGGTTCTTCACGAACCAGGTGAAACTGCAAATTCAGATGAGTTCTCAGTTGATAAAAACAATGGTTCAGGTGCTGCAATTAACCAAAGAGTTGGTACTCTACTCTATGTAGTTGTTGAAGGTCCAATAAATGAAGAAGCATACGTAAGAGACTTTTCATTTCCTGGATTTACAGAATACGGTCCAGTTCCTTTTGATTTTTCTGTTGAGAACAACTCAGATATTCACATCACACCTCAAATGAGTGTTGAAATCTTCAATCTTTTTAATCAAAAAATAGAAACCATAGCTGTAGATGCAAAAAACATCTTCCCTCTATCAAGCAGAGATTTCACAGGTCAATGGGATAGAGTTTGGGGATGGGGATACTACAAAGCAAAGCTCACAATGAGCTATGGATCAGAAGGATCAATCGTTGTTGCTAACACAACCTTCTGGTTGCTCCCTCTCAAAGTTGTACTTTCAGCAATTATCTTGCTGATGATTTTAATCATAATTACTTACTCAATTAAAAGACATTTAAATCACAGAAAAGAAATGAGTGAAAAGAAAATTCAAGACCTTGAAATTCAAATTGAAGAGATGCAATCAAAAGGAGATAAAGAGAATAAGTTATGATAGATCTCTATAAGCATGAGAAAGTTTTTTACTCATAAATTTATAAAACTTGTTCTACTACTCCTTTTTGTTGCTACTTATCAACTTATACCCACAATAATTTATGGTCAATCTGGTGGAATTTTACCTGGTGAAGAATTAACAACAAATCCAAAAATAAGAGACAATGTTGTTACAGCAACTGTACCAGATATAGTTCCTCCATCAGCACCAATACTGATCTACCCTACAGATGAGCTGCTTATAAATGACGCTACTCCAAGCTATGTCTGGCAAGGATCTACAGATAACGTCGGCATTAGTCACTATGAACTTTTCTTAGATGGATCTCTAAAATATGGATCCATTCCAACAACTGCGACTACCAATAGTCAATTCACCCTTACTTATGACAGTGGATCTGGAAGATATACACTTACACCAAGCGCAGTCATATCAAATGGACATCATACTTGGGAAATAAAGGTATATGATGACGCACTTAATGTAAATACCTCAGTTATTTGGGATTTCTATGTTGATACTCAGGCTCCAAGTTTTGTTATTACAAGTATTGGTCAAATCTTGACCGACATCTCTTCTTCAAACTTATCCTCTATTCCAACTAACCCAATTGAATTAGAGGATAATGAGCCAGAGTTTATTGGAACTGGAGAATCTAATTCAACTGTGCAAATAACTGTTCAAATTCCTGGAGAAAGTAGTCAAATAATCAATTTAACTATAGATAGTAATGGCAACTGGGACTTTCAACTTGGAATCCTCCCAAGAGACGAAGTTATTACCCTCAATTTCGTCATAACTGATCAGGTTGGCAACATTAGCATACTAACTGATCTTAAAATTTTGATCATCCAAGAATATATTATTATTCCTCCAACTCCAACCCCTTCACCGACAATTACTCCCGAACCAACCCCATCTCCAGAAGTTAGTCCAACAGCCACACCCTCAGCTAGTCCAACAACTTTACCAACACCAACTGAAACTCCAATACCTACCCCAATAATTAAAATTCCAATTCTTCCTCCAAAGGAAATTGTTGAAATAATTAAAAAAGATGTGATTGAAGTAATACCCGAACCAGTTTCCAGGTTTATTTCAATTCTTCCCCAAGACATAAGAGAATCAATAAAAAAGACCACAGATACAATTGCACCAGTTGGTGTAATTGTTGCAACCGCAGCTATCCCAACATTTAGTTTCTTAACCCTTCTTCTTCAGCTTGGCCAACAGTTTTCTTGGAACCTAATCTTAAAGATCCTTCAAGCAATTGGTCTTATACCTCCAAAAGAACCTCAAGGGATGGTTTTTGATTCTCAGACCAATGAACCTGTAGCCTTTGCATTACTTACCATAACTTCAACAACAGACATAGTTAGTGAAAGACTTATTGAAACTGTAGTCACAGACGTTGATGGTATCTATCAAGGAGTACAACTTCCTCTTGGAAAATATATAATCTCTGTCAGTCATCAAGACTATAATTTTCCTACTTCAAAAGACAAACCTTCATACTTAAGTATTCAAGAATTCTATAAGGGTGAGGAATTTACGGTTAACTCCACTACAAGACAACAACTCTTCCTTATTCCAGTAGATAAAAAAGCCGAAACAAAAGAAGGTTACCAGATTAAAAAAACCATAAGAAGCATATTACGTAAAATTAGCTTGATTGATTTTTTCTGGCCACTATTCATCTTTTCAATCATCATAACCCTCTTTTATCCCACATGGATAAACTTTTTGATGATTGGTGTATATATATTCATGCTCTTTAAAAGGATGATCAAATCATTTAAAAAACCAACCATATCTGGTTTTGTTAGAAATACCTCAGAAGAGCCTATTGTTAATGCCACTGTACGTATTAGTGATCCTGCCAAAGGTGAGCTATTAGCTATTGTGAACACAGACAAACATGGTTTCTATCAAACCTTCTTAAACCCAGGTAAATATCAGATTCAGATAACTAAAACAGGCCTTATCTGGCAACGTGAAGGATCACAGCTAAGTTTTGAAGAAGCAGACGTTACAGAAGAAACCAAAGTCGTTGATGCTGTGCTCCAAGATATCTCAAATATCTACAAAGAACTCTTTGGAGATATTGCATAGAATATATTAACGTATAATTATTGCATTGATTTGATATAGATAATTACATAAGATTAGACAGGAAGATTCACTGTAAATCACTACCTCCTAAAGGCCGAAAAGAAGATAACTTTAGACCTATCAACCAACTAAGATCATCAAATAATTTCTTTGGCAGACACACTACTCAATTGATAATTCCAGGCAAGAACAAATAGCTTTGAATAAATGAACTCATTCACCAAATGTAAGAATCTATATTCCTAAACTTGAATAAACCATATATTAACTACAAAATTCTTTCGCCAAGCAACCCTCTAAGAGGCAAATAATGGGTAATTTCAGCTATAAGATGATGGATTATTCATTAAGTCATCATCTTCATATGCACTCTTTGATATATTTAGGAATCTTAATAGCTTCGACCCATATATGTTGACTTACTCTTCGTATTTAAGCTTAATATTTTCATTGTTATAGTATGGTTAAAATAATGATTTCAAACCCGTTTTCGACCTATTTTAGATATGGGTCTATAGTAATATACTTACTTCGTCATATTTTCGCTATTTATGAGATATCCCTATAATAACATGGATAATTTTAGACATATATTTTATTATCGCATAATTAAAGAATTATTAACGCATAGCCTGGAATTATATTAACGCATACTTAGTTATTAGACTATAAGTATATAAATATAGATACTTTTGTTCATACTATTTAATTAGAAATAGACACCCGAAACAATGAGTATGTTTCAGTAAATGTCACCCCCTTACCTTGTGTGAATAAAATTTTGATAACTTTTAATTTGATGTTCGCAATAATTAAGTCAAGCGAAGAATGAATTACTTTGGGTTTAACTAATATGATATTAATGAGTTTAGCCTTAAAACTATATTTTTAATATTTTCTACTTCTTTAAAGTAAAATGTGCAAAAACCCGGATCTTCAAGTAAAACCTCTACTAAACGGTCATATACCAAATTTAAGCTTATTTTTTGACTATCAGTCAATCTAATTTCACCATCATCACTTTTTATCAGTCTAGTTACATCATTGCTAACTCCAGAGTAGGTTTCTGCAACATCTAGAAGCCCATATTTTTCAATGATAAATGAAGATTCTGCTGCAATCTTCCAGTCTCCAACCGAAAAGACCAGGACATTGGAAATATAGCTTGTTTGACACTCTTTAATTACTACTTGTGAGAAACCTCCAGGACTAATATATACTCCTCTACTAATAGCTAAGGCTCCTTCTGATAAGAGCAACTTTCTTAAATATCTGAATTGCTTATCAAATGATGGCGAGTCCATAAAGACCAAGCAGGACCATTTTCCGTCCCAGTCTTCCCATTTAGAAGATAAAGCCGGAAATTCGCTTTCTAGTAAGAGAGTTCCGTGATGAGAAATACTAACATATGTATAACCTAGTAATCTCTGAGTAGTAATAACATTCTGCTTCTTAAGCACATGAATTAATGATCTAAAGCCTCCATCGGATAGCTCAGGAACTATCATCTGTAAATCATTTGTTTTTACTCTGTTTTTTAACTCACCCTCTTTAGAGTAAAGTGAAAGTAAGATTTTTTGGGTATTTTTCTTCATATATTTACAGTCTATTTTAGTTCTTATAATTAATATCAGATATTCGTACTAACTTTGCAACAACTTAATCGAGTAATAATATTATATACAGATCATAATCATGCCACTATTATCATTAATTGTATATTATGCACCAATATTAATATATGATATTAGCTCAGTTTTTTAGCACTTATTCACATTTATCACCCGAAGTATGTTTTTCACCATAAGTTATCAACATTATTTTTATAATTAATGACTCTTGGTCTGGTAGCTATGTGCATTAAGTTTTGGTTTATTTTTCACTTCACATAATATCACTATTCTAAACACATTCACATACCATTTTTTTACATTGGCTTATATAGTATATAAAGCCTAATTAGCCTGGAAAAACATAAATATGCCAAACAAGTGATATGTTTTGATATTTATGAAAGCTGTGAAAACACTATATTTTTTCTGCAAGAATGTGCATATTTACCCCCATTTTACTATTGACACCGTTGCCTGGTTTTCTTGAGGTATTGCCAAGTTAACTCGACTTGTCTAAACTTATATCAGAGCTGTCTAAGACGTCTAATACGTCTGGAAAAATAAGTATAAATTTAATAAAGATCGATGACTGCCCAAGATAAATATTTAACTAGCCTTCTCTTTGTCTTTTCCACATTTTTGGAATCTCTTAACGTCTCCAAGGATTTAGCTTTGTTGACAACAGAAAAATTTGTAGTATTTATCAATAAGCGAAAAATAAGTGATCCAAATTGGGCAAAAAATTGGTCGATGGATGAATTACAAAAATTTTTAACTGCCGAAAACATAGCTCATAAGTCGGCCGTCCTCATGAAAAAGTTTGTGAGTGAATATACCCCTTTTGAAGTTGATATTTATTTACATGAATTTTTAACATCACTAAAATCTGACAATCGATCAAATTCAACAATCAAAAACTATCGCAGTGATATTCAACAATTTGTTGAACAAACAAAAACAAAACAAATTAAAGATTTATTCGAACCTGAAAGCATTAGAGCTTTTGTTCATGAGCAGTTATCTTCTGGCCTTAAGATTTCAACAATCAAAAGAAAACTCTCAAGTATTTCTCAATATGCTCTCTGGGCTGAAACAAATGGAGTTGTCAAAGATGCTTCCTTCTGGATTTCAGACATAGAAAGCTTAGTTTCTGGCAAACCAACCAAGAACAATCATGTACAAACCAAGACAGCTTCAAAGGAACTTGAAGACTTTCTGCTTAGCTTAGAAATTGATAATCACTCAGAAGCGACAGTTAAAAACTATAAATCAGATCTAAACCAATTCCTCGAGAGCACTTCAAAGACCGAACTTAATGAAATCATCACTCAAGATCAGATTAAGAGTTTTGTTATTAGTCAAAAAAAATCTGGACTTGCGGTAAGTTCAATCAAGAGAAAAGTTTCCAGCATTACTCAATTTGCACTCTGGGCTGAAGATAGAAACGTATTATTTGGCATTTCTAAATGGATTCACAATCTACAAACTCAATTATTTGAAATTAAAAAAGATCTTCCAGAGAAAAAAGTCGAGTTAAAACTAAAACAAAATGATTTAGTTCATGCTCATCAGATAAATAAACCAGTAGTTAAACATGGTTGGAGTTTACCTGTTCCTGAATTTACCCAAGATGTTTCTTCAAAACAGAGCAAAAAAATTACTAATTCTCAAGAAGATAAACAAGTCTACTCTGGAATTCGATCAAGCCTAAAAGATTTCGCAGATCAAATCAGCACCAAAAGAAACAAACAATTTTTACCATACTTAAACCTGGCAATGGTTGTTTTGTTTGCTATTGGTTTGGGTGTTTTAGGATACCAACAATTTATTAAACAAACACCTACTCCATTCGCTTACCCAAGTTCACCAGTAAGACCTGCTAGAGAATTATCTTTTCAAGGTAGATTAACTGATACCGCACAAAACCCAATAACCACCTCAACTAACATGGCATTCAGATTATATGACAATACAACTGGCGGAACTCAACTCTGGAGTTCAGGATCATGTAGTGTTACTCCTGATCAAGATGGTATCTTCAACGTTGGTCTTGGAGATGACTGTGGATCTGAAATTACTCAAGATGTTTTCACTGAAAACTCAAATGTATGGCTTGAAGTAGAAATTGCATCTGAAACTTTAACTCCAAGACAATCTATCAAGACAGTAGCTTATGCTCTAAACTCAGAAACAGTTCAAGGTTATCCAGTATCAGCAACTGGAAGTGCAACAACAAACACAATTCTTACCATGGATGCAGGTGGACAAGTTCTATTAGGCGAAGTTTCACCAACACTAAAATCAACTACAGGAACCTTCTCTATTGAGGCTCAAACTTTTATTTTAGAAACAAGTAGTGGTTCAAATGGAGATATTATTTTAAATCCTGATGGAACGGGTACAGTTATTGTTCAATCAGATTTAGACCTAGAAGGTTACTTACATGCACCTGGCGCAACCTTCTCTGCTACCTATGCTGGTGGAACTGCACTTGTTGCAAAGGCGGGACCAACTGGAACAGCTAATATTCAAGAGTGGCAGAATAGTGCTGGCACAACATTATCTTCAGTAGATGAAGATGGAAAAATAAGAGTGGGTTCTGAATTCAATGACAATCCTGAAATTACCATAAATGCAAATAGACTTGTTGCAAACTCAAATCTTCAAGCATTGGCAATATTTAGAAATACATACGCTGCTGGTAGTGGTCATGCCACTATCGTTACTGATTCTGGAGCAACAAATGCCTTTTCAGGATTTGCTTTCAATCAAGTTGGAAATGCAAAATGGGCTGTTGGAGCATACAATAGTGAGTTTGTTATTCAAGATGCAGCAGATAGCTATGCATTCCCGCTAAGAATAACAACAGGAGCTGGTGCAGATTACTTTGTGATGGGATCTAATGGAGTTGCTATTGGAACAAATCAATTAGTTGTTAATAAAACATCAGGTAACGTTGGAATTGGCACTACTAATCCCAATGAAGCACTTGAACTTAGTTCTGGAAAATCAATACGATTTAATACACTAGATGGAAATCATATTAGATTTTTTGATAGTACTCTTGAAACAGCATTTATTAGAACAGAATTTTCTGGATTAGGTCCAACAGGAAACGACTTAATTTTGGGTTCAGATCTCTCTGCACAAACACTTGTTCTTGAAAGAGGTGGAAACATTGGCATAGGCTCAATAGATCCAGCATATAAATTAGATGTAGTAGGAACAGCGAGTGTAAACAGCTTAAACATCAATGATGCTTTCACCTTCCCAACTGCAGATGGCACATCTGGATACGTTCTACAAACAAATGGTTCTGGAACAGTTGCTTGGGCAAGTGTCTTAACAGACTCACCATCAGTAGGCGCATGGACACATGGCGATCATTTTGTGTACCCAGACGAATACTGGGCAGATGATTTAATTATTGGTGGCAATTCTACTGCAAGTGCTAAATTTAGAGTTGGTGCTACTGATGGTAGTGGTTACTTTGCTGGGAATGTAGGGATTGGATCTTCAACTCCAGGATACCAGCTGGATGTTGCCGGAGAAGCACGTGTTGTTGATACACTTAGAATTTGGGATAACAGCGCAACAAATGGCAGATTTGAAATAGTTGCAGATTCAAACTTATTTCTATTTAGATCAAATGGCTCATCAACAGGATTACAACTTGGAGATAACTTTATTACTCCATATAACTCTTCAACTCTTAACTTAGGACATACAGGAGGAGCTGGAACAAATACAACTGTTAATGTTAGAGATACAAATTACTTCTCTGTTTATGATAAAGAACAAAGTTTAGAAGTATTTAAAGTAATAGGTGGCAATGCCATTGACCATCAGGTTAATATTTTTGGAGGAACCTCACAATCCGCTGATTTATTTAGGATAAATTCAGGACAAACAAGTAATGCAGACTTATTTGTAGTAAATTCAAATGGAAATGTTGGAGTTGGAACAACTGCCCCATCTCAAAAACTAGATGTGAATGGCATTCTTAAGGTAGGAAACTTTACTGATAACTACACAACTGGACACAACATTATTACTACCCAATATATAAAAGCAACCGGATATAACTTACGACCACCAACAGTCGGTGATGGTGGATTTACCGGACTCAAAAGCAATGACGGTGGTAACAGTAACCTTAGTATCTGGGCAGGAAATAATGAAGTAGCAGAATTTGACGGATATGGAAGCTCAACTGACACTGTATTAAGAGTTCATGGATCAGGATTTAACCCAAGTACTGGATCAACAAACAAAAAATATTTAGAAATTAACCCAGTTTTACAAAGAGGTGCAGGATATAGCGGAGATGTATATGGTATATATGTAGCCCCAACTTTTTCAAGTGATCTTGGTACTGGAGAGTTTTATTCCGCATACTTTGGCAATGGAAACGTCGGTATCGGCTCAACTGCTCCAGGATATGA
>Ga0100402_1006384_pt1 | contig 11739 bp, 10 predicted proteins | sample CryGeyme20150102_FD_80419 | JGI IMG/M metagenome (GOLD analysis project Ga0100402, IMG submission 80419) | Groundwater microbial communities from Crystal Geyser aquifers in Utah, USA - Crystal Geyser metaG 2015-0102 | ecosystem: Environmental > Aquatic > Deep subsurface > Groundwater | place...
AATGCCTTCCTCTCAGATCCTGCCACCCATCAAGCAATCCCTAGACTCTACCTAGATCTATACTGGCAGCTCCCCTCTCTTGCTTTTACACTAAAAAGTGGGTACAACTTTCGCTATGACATCCTCGATTTTTCCAATGCCCGCTTAAGGTGGACCTTAAGTGAGGATATTGCCTTTAATCTTGAGGGGAGATACCGCTCTAAGTACGACTGGAGAAAGGCTGATCATAATAACTTTGTACTCGATGTGACCCGATCTGAAAGAGAGCTTCTGAACTCTCCCCTATCGGACCGTAGAGTCACTATTCTCTCAAATGCATTTATCAGACTCAATCCATTCTGCGAGCTCAAATTTGAAACGCATCACGGATTTTATCGACTTGTGAAAAATCAAATTAAAGAAGAGCCCTATAATGAGTTTCAAATCCACCTCTACACTTGGATTAGCTCTGCTTGGAAGTTCCATATTTTCTATGGGTACACGCTCCACAATCACTTTGATTGGGGGATCGATTTTCAACTTGTAAAGAAGGGATTTTAATTTTAATCTCCATTGATTTAAGATCAGTTTGTATGACAAAAGAACCGATCATTCCATTACACAAAGAACCCTTTAGATCTGTCCTTGTCTTTGGTCCTCCAGGATCAGGCAAAGGTACATTGGGGAAATTTTTAAGTAGCGCGGGAAACCACTTCCACCTCTCCTCAGGAGATATTTTCCGGAGCCTATCACCAGAGTCCCCTGCTGGGAAACTCTATAACGACTATGCTGGCAAAGGTCTCTTGCTCCCAGATGAGTTAACCGTTGATATCTGGCACCATTTTGTCCATGGACTCATAGCGACAAACCGCTATTTCCCAAAGCAACAGCTACTCCTTCTCGATGGCCTGCCCCGCACAAAAAAGCAGGCAGAGCTTTTAAATAAGCACATCAAAGTGGAAGGGATTATTGTTTTAGATATAAAAGATATATCAGTCCTTGTTCAAAGGCTTCAAAGAAGGGCTGTCATTGAAAAACGGATGGATGATTTAGACCCTAAAGTTTTACGAACCCGAATGCAGGTCTATCAAGATGACACAATGCAGGTACTCACCCATTACCCTAAAGAGCTCCTCTCCCACTTCAATGCTGACCAAAAGCCCCTTGAGGTTCTTAGAGATGTCTTAGTTGGCTTAACAGATCTTCTCGCCCATTAGGAGATGGAGAATCAAATCTGGTATCTGAGACATCTCAAAGTTTTTTTATAATACCGTCATTTAGAAGGTAGGATGTGTCTAAGCCTTCGATTGATGGGTTTATTTTAAATTCTGTACCCCAAGGAAGCTCTAACTCATAAGATTCGTTATCGAGCCGAATCTCAATCTTAGCAATCCCACCGGCAGAACCATCAGTTCCAGGTGCAAAAGTTGTCGTTTCTAACTTTTCGGATGAAATGATTCCTCTTGATTGCTTAGTCCCACAAGTAAAAATATACTCCCTCTGTCCCTTCATAGGGGGGAAGAGAAGCATATAAACGGTGTCGGGTCGATTGATTGAAAGAAGCGACGCCTCAATAATCCGCTTACCGGAGGAGTTTTTCACGACTTTTGGATTTGGACAACAGGTGGCTTCCTTTAAAACCTTGCCATCATCAGAAGAGATACGCCAAGTAACTCTCTCACCAGGAAGGTATGCATTTTGTAGCAATAGAACTCCAAAAGGCAATTTAAGTTCGCCAATTGCATTTAACGTTTTTTGAGCATCAGTTGCTTCATAAAACAGATTGGGATCATCTTGCAGAATCCGCCTTGCCTCTAAACGATAAGGGGGCTTTCCTGGAATGTCATGAAATATGATAGTGCTGAAGGGTGTTTTTTGATCATTTGATCTCACTAGTTGAATTGAGGGATCTTGATTTTGTTCTTGCACGCAAGTATGGAAAACAATCGCTTCAATATAATTCATTTCTGATGATTTTTGCGACTCAGTCTCTTGCTCATTTAGCACCATCGTTGCAGGTGGCAGTTCAGTTTTTGAACGTGTATTGCATGAGACTACAGCAAAACACAGTAAAGCTGCGAAAATAATATTTGATAAGCGTAAACTGACCATTGGGGTTCTCTCGTATTTTGAAAGGAGAGACTTTAACGATATGACAATTAAATGTTGAGAATTTTAATTAAATATATGTTTATATATACCGTTTTGCACAAGAAATCCAGCAGTTTTTATTGAAAAGGCTTGTTGCTAGCTCTTAATGAAAAATCTATGCGCATAGAATATAAAGTTGAACAAAAACTTAAGTTAAATGAAATAAAAAGAGGCTATAAGAGGTCTGTGAAAAAGGATATTAATGAAGTTTTTAAAGAAGGAACTAAGACCTTAGCCTAAAAGACTGAGCTGTAGAGTCGATTGAGATGCTGTTCATATATTAGGGAACAGTCTCAGTTTATAACAATCCCTACTAATAAAAAAAGCCACCCTTTCAAAATGATGAGAGGGTGGCCACTCTAATGTTTAGTTACGCAACAAATGAATTAAAAGCATCTTTCACAAGATTAAGGGGGGCAGCTAGGCCATTCCAAAGTTTTGTGGAAAAGGTTTCTTTCCGGTTCATTTTTTCTAAATACTTCTCTACATCCACCATTTCAGGCTCAACTGCTTCAGCTAACTTTCGACTAAAAGGCCCTAGACGGAATGCTGAACGATAATTTGCTGTCAGCTCTTTTTGAGTCTTCATAACTGCTGCTTGTTTTTCCTGAATTTCTTGGCTCTGCTCGAGATTTAGTTTATTTTTCTCGATTGCATGGAAGTTTGAGAAGGTAGAAATAGCTTTTTCTACTTCCTTATCAGCTACCTTAATTCCTTCCAATCTCTGACGCATTCCAATTGTTTGCTCCTTGAGCTGATTCTCAATCGCTCCAAAAACAGTAATCAGTTTAATCGCATCAGAACCAAAGTCCTTATCAAATTTAGCCTGGAGCTCTAATTGCTCATAAGGTGTTTTATTCGAAGTATAAATTTTAGCTAACTGACGTTCCCTATGTTCCATCGCTTGAAAAATAGTCATTTCAGTTTTATCCCCTTCTTCACCAATATTTACCTTCATTTTACGAATGAAGTTATACTGCTCTACTAACTCACCTTTAGAAGTGTTTTGAGCGTTATATAAGTTGTATTGCTGAGAAACATTTTCTTGGGCTTTAGTAATCTTACCTAGCATATCATTCATAACTGTCATCAGATTTTTTTGCTCAACCTCAACTTTTGCAGCCTGCTCAGCCTTTTGAGTAGCGACCACCATCTCCGCTTCAGCAGCTGCCTTTAAAGCCTGCTCCTCTTTTTCTTGTGCTTGAAGTTGCTGTGTTTTTTCAGCCTCACGACTTTGCTCTGCAGAAAATGCCTCTTGTAACTGCTCATCAATTCCTAGCTGAGCCTTTGTCACAAGCTCTTCTACCTTATGTAGGAATTCTACTTCCTCAGTGTCTTGAAGTCTATTTTGACTCTTCAACTCATCACTCGCATTGAGTCTCATTTGATCAAGAGTTGCAGGAGGGGCTGACGGAGTCTGCATTTTGTATTCAATAATGTTATTTGATACTGCAGTTGCAAGCTCATTTGGAGTAAATTTATAGCTGTAATTTACCTTTACCTTCTCCTCTTGATTGATAAGATCTCCTTTTGTCCCTTCATTTAGGAGACTCTCCGCCGCCTTCTCTGCTAGAAGAGGTCTTCCTGTTGCCTCTAAAGTCTGAATGAAAGCCTCTTTTAGGTGCTCAGTCAGCTTTGCTTTTGCTTGATTCAATGTAATTACCTGAGCATTCACTCCAGATTTTAAATTCTTAACCAAATTTGCATTTGGAATGCTTTCCCCTTGAGGAGCATTTGGAGCAATGTTTAACTCTTGATCTGAAATATAATCCTTATCAACTCGAGAGAGATAAGCTTCTCCAATCTGAACGTTTGCTTGTAAATGTTCCATCACCCCATTGAAACCAAGGTCCCGAACATACTCAAGAGGACTATGATCAAAGCTAAATTTATTTCTGATAAATATAGAGTCTTTAGCAGATTCATTGAACAAGGTGCGTACGTGCTCTTTTAACTCATTAAATTGCGTAGAAAACTCAGAGGTATTAGAAACGTTATTTTCTAAAAACTCCCCCATAGCAGATGCAAGTTTTTCTTGACTGCTGATAATTTGTTTTCTCCCAGCAATCGCAGAGGGAGCGCTAAATAATTTATTTGGATTAAAGAACGACCCGTTTTGTTGTTTAAACCCTTCAACAATCTTATTAACTTGGCGCTTCATTTCCCCTTTTAGCTGAATATTTTTTTGTTCAGCAGGCGATAGTGACTCTACATTTTTTGAAAAAACAGATCTAATCTTAGAAGAAAGCTCAGAGAGTGGTTTTTCCGCTTTATCTATTAAACTCCAGCTTTTCCCATCACACTTTCCATATTGAAATAAACCATACCGGATCGCATCATAAATAGCGGTAACTGCAAATAATCCAGTGATTGTAGAAAGGACAGCAATAGCTACTGTTCGAAGTTTGCTTTGCCCTTCTTTATGTGAATATAATTCTTTAACCAAAATCGATTCAAATTTTCGATTTCCAAGTTTCCCTTCAACAGTGGTATTTAAATTTTCAGTATGTTCTAGTTTACTCTCTTTTGAAATATATTGAGGTGCATGACTCACCGCATTGAGTGAAGGATCCATATAGCTAATCTCCGTTATTATCTTTTTTACTATTTATTTACGTACATTTTAATTACGATTAGTTATTAAATCAACGGTAATTAAATTATACTAATTTAATAAAAATTACAATATATCGGTAATTATATATTTACTTATATATACCCAACGTGATTCAAAAGACCCTTGTATTTTTTCAGCCCAGATGGTAAATTGGACCACTTATGGCAAAGCTAATTTTTGAAGATACTAAAGAAGAAAATATACTGCCCGATGGCTCATCTTTAACTGAAGCTTGTGAGCAAGCTGGAGTCCCATTTGCCTGTACAGAAGGTGTATGTGGTACCTGCGTGATCGAAGTTACAGAAGGGATGGAAAATCTATCGGAATTCAACGAGGCAGAAGCCGATTTTCTCGGCGAACTCGACAAGGAACGACTCGCCTGCCAGTGCAAAATCAACGGCGGCTGCGTCAAAATCAAATTTTAATTAGGGAATTCTATGGAACAAAAAATTGTACGCGACATGACCATTGATGAGATTTTTAAAAGATTCCCCTCAAAAAGCCCTAAACTGGCTCAAGAAATGACGAATGCAGGTCTCCACTGCGTTGGATGCTCAGCATCTACTTGGGAGACTGTTGAGGCTGGAATGTACAGCCACGGCATGAAAGATGAGGAGATCGATGATCTACTTGGCAGACTCAATAAAATACTTGCTGAAACTGAAGACCCAACAACTGTGACAATCACAGAGAAAGCAGCGAAAAAGTATAAAGAAATTCTTAAAGAAGAAGGGAAAGCAGACTGGGCCCTCCGTTTTGGAGAAAGGGCTGCTGGATGTAGCGGATTTGAATATTTCCTTGATTATTCTGAAAAAGCTAAACCAGGCGATATGATTTTAGAATCAAATGGCCTTGAGATCCACCTGCACCATAAATCAGCAGATCGACTAATGGGCTGCGTAATTGACTACGTAGATGGCCTTCACGGGGCTGGCTTTAAAATCACCAATCCAAATGTCAAAGCCTCATGCGGCTGCGGCAACTCCCACGGCTACTAATAGTGAATGGGCGCTTTGAATAAACCCAAAGCGGCCTCCTTTAGAGCTTCTGAAAGGGTTGGATGAGCAAAACAAGTATCGCTCAACTGATCTGCTGTCGCTTTTAATTGAATAGCAAGAGTTGCTGTAGCAATTAGCTCAGATGCGTGGGGACCAATTATATGGACACCTAAAATCCTACGGCTTTTCTCATCAGCCAAAATTTTTACAAAACCACCATCATCGTTCATACACTTAGCTCTCGAATTTGCAAGGAAGGGAAACTGAGATGATTTGTATGGGATATTGCGCCCCTTAATTTCTTCTTCTGTTAGACCCACAGCTGCAACCTCCGGATGAGTGTAGGCTACATTTGGAATCGCTAAGTAATTAACCTCAGGTCTATGTCCTCCGATAAGCTCGGCGACAGCAACCCCTTCTTCCGAGGCCTTGTGGGCAAGCATAGGCCCTTCTACCAAATCGCCAATTGCAAAGATATGAGGCTGAGAAGTTCTAAAAGAAGAATCAATCAAAACAAATCCCTTTGGATCAATTTCTACTCCGACCTTCTCAAGCCCTAAATGAGCGCTATTGGGCTTTCTTCCAATGGCAACTAAAATCAAATCTGCTGAAAAATCGATTTCTCCCTTATCGCTTTGGCAGGTAAGAGTTGTATCCTTAGCTTTAAGAACTTTATGAGAGAGGTTAAAAACCATCCCTTGAGCCGATAGAGTCTTTAAAAGAGCCTTCGAAAGAGCCATATCAAATGCAGGACAAATCCGATCTAGAGCCTCAATAAAAGTAACCTCAGTCCCTAATCGCTGATAAACAGATCCTAACTCACATCCGATCACCCCGGCGCCGACAATTAACATTTTTTTCGGTACTTTGTCTAAAGAAAGAGCCCCAGTTGATGAGAGGATCTTCTTTTCATCAAAAGGCAAAAAGGGGAGCTCTATCGGGGTAGACCCTGTAGCAAGGATGATATTTTTCGCCTCTACAATTTTTCCATCCACTTCAATTTGATGGGGAGTTTTTAGTTTTGCCTCACCTAAAATCCACTCCACTTTATTTTTTTTAAATAACCCTTCAATCCCCTTTGTAAACCCTGAAATCACTTGAGTTTTCCGACTCATCATCTTTGATAAATCAGTTGAACATTCAGAATCATTTAAAAGAACTTTAGAAGGGATGCATCCTACATTTAAGCAAGTGCCACCTAAGGTTTTTCTCTTTTCAATGCAGGCTACTTTTAGCCCCAGTTGAGCCGCTCTAATCGCAGCCACATAACCGCCAGGGCCCGCTCCAATTACCACTAAATCATAAATCAAGGAGCAACCTCGTTGGTTCTTCGAGAGTTTTCTTAATATCCATTAAAAAGGAGATAGATTCCTTTCCATCAACAATCCGATGATCATAACTGAGCGCTAAATACATGATAGGGGCAATGACGATTTCATCATTAATCACAACAGCCCGTTTCACAATATTATGCATCCCTAAAATACCACTTTGAGGAGGGTTAAGAATCGGGGTTGAAAGCATAGAGCCATATACCCCACCGTTTGTAATGGTAAAGGTTCCCCCCTGCATTTCATCTATACTAATAGTTCCATTTCTCGCCTTTTCTGCAAAAGTTTTAAGCTGTTTTTCAATATCTGCATAAGAGAGCTCATCTACATTCCGTACAACGGGGACAAAAAGTCCCTTATCTGTCCCAACTGCAATGCCGATATCATAAAAGTTTTGGTAAACAATTTCATCTCCTTCAAGGCGAGCATTGATCGCTGGGTATTTTTGCAGAGCTGCCATACAAGCTTTTACAAAAAATGACATAAACCCGAGCTTGATCCCATGCTTTTTTACAAAGTTTTCTTGCTCTTTTTCTCTGATCGCCATCACAGCACTCATATTGACTTCATTAAAAGTTGTAAGCATGGCTGTTTGATTTTTTACTTGAACAAGCCTTTCTGCAATCACTTTGCGAAGCTTACTCATTTTTTGCCTCTCTTCTCTCCCCTCTTTCCTTTTTAAGGGAGGGGTTGGAAGTTCCTCTCCCTTCATTTCTGAAAGGGTCTCATCTACTTTTTTCCGAGCCGAGGGAAGCGGGGGGGCTTCTGTTTTTGGTGAAGATTCCACTTTTGGAGCAGCAGGCTTTTCAGTCTTTTCTTCAGCCTTACCTTTTTTTTCCTCAACTTTTGGAGCTCCTTCTGAATCAACCACACCGATTACCTGATCAATTTTTACCCTGTCCCCTTCTTTAACTTGTAGAGTAAGAACCCCTGCTGCTGGCGCGGATAAAACTTGATTGACCTTATCTGTCTCAATTTCCAGTACCTCTTCATCTGCTTTGACAACAGATCCCGAAGTTTTTAAAATAGCGCCAATTGTAACTTCGACAATTGATTCACCCATTTTAGGAATTTTTATTTCTACTTTCATAGTTCTCCAAAGGCCCTTTCGAGCAAAAGTTTCTGCTCTTGTTTATGTTTTCGATTTGATCCTGTTGCAGTTGTCGGATTTTCCGGTCTCGAGACATGGAAAATTCTCATCCCCACTACCTCTTGTAAATGGGGCCGAATAAAATTCCAAGCCCCCATATTCTCAGCTTCTTCTTGAACCCATACAACTTCAGTAAATCCTTTATACTTACCCAAGAGATCTTTGATTTTGGCAATATGAAGTGGATACACTTGCTCAATCCGAATAATTGCAACATCCTCAGTTGACCTTGCAGCAAATAACTCGTAAAAAATTTTGCCGGTACAAAAAATAAGTCGCTTTGGATTTTTGATCTCTTTTGGGTCATCTAAAATCTCTTGAAAACTTCCCGTTGTGAACTCTTGCCATGGGCTGACACAAGCGGGGTTTCGAAGCAAACTTTTCGGTGTAAAGACAAAAAGAGGCTTTCGAACCTCTCTTAAAGCTTGTCTACGGAGTAAATGAAAGTATTGAGAAGGGGTTGATGCGTTAACAACCTGAACATTGTTTCCGGCTGATAATTGCAAAAAACGTTCCATTCGAGCAGAAGAGTGCTCAGGTCCTGCCCCTTCATATCCATGAGGCAAGAGAAGGGTTAAAGATGAAGGGGTATTCCATTTTTGCTCTGCACACACTAAGTATTGATCGATAATGATTTGAGCCCCATTATCAAAGTCCCCATATTGAGCCTCCCAAAGCAAAAGCCCTTTTCCCATGGCCCATGAATATCCATACTCAAACCCCATCCCCGCATACTCAGTTAGAGGAGAGTTTATAATTTGTAACCGCGTCTGAAACTGAGCTAAAGGGGAATATCCATTTTTATTCTCAGCATCAACCCAAACCATATGGCGCTGACTAAATGTTCCTCTTTGAGAGTCCTGGCCTGCAAGGCGAATAGGGATTTGCTGTTTTAATAAAGAGCCAAATGCCAAACACTCAGCTGTTGGCCAATCTACATTTTTCTCTACCTCAGCAAGCCTACCTGCAATCCATTTGGCTAGCTTGGGATGGGGATGAAAATCTTGAGGGACATTACAAAACGTAACAATCACCTCTTTTAGATCTTCAGAAGCAACCCCAGTTGGAATCTGTTTAAATAGATCTACCTCTTTATAAGGGTCTCCCCCTCTTTTAGCTGTAATATTTTCTTGCGCCTTAGCTAAGTTTGAGCTCAGTATTTCCTTAAATTGCTCTTCTAAAGTCTCTACTTCTCCCTGATCCAAGTGCCCTTCAGAAACTAATTGCTCATGATAGATATCCCGAATCGATTTTTTGGCTCTGATCATTTTGTACTGCAAAGGTTGCGTAAAAGAAGGTTCATCCCCTTCATTATGACCATATTTTCGATAACAAATGAGATCGATAAAAACATCACACTGAAACTTTTGACGGATTTCAATAGCTAATTTAGCTGCATATAAACAGCTATCAGGATCTTCAGCATTTACATGAAAAACAGGGCATCTAAAAGTTTTGGCAATATCTGTGCAGTACTCAGTAGATCTCCCTTCCTCTGGAAGCGTTGTGTAGCCAATTTGGTTATTCACAACAAGATGAAGGGTCCCCCCAACTGAATAGGCAGGCAGTTTCATCAGCTGCAATGACTCATAAACGACTCCCTGCCCGGCAATAGAAGCATCCCCATGAATCATTAGGCACACAACTTTTTCTTTAGCTCCATTTTTATCGAGGAGCTGTTTGGCAAAAGTTTTTCCCAAAACAATTGGGTCCACAGACTCAAGATGAGATGGATTCGCAACCATCTCTACAACCACTCCCCTCCCCTCTTTTACCTCCATTTGCCCAATAAAACCCATGTGGTAACGAACATCATCATTGCCCGCAAAAGAAAGAGTTGTATCATCTTCAAATTCTTCAAAAATTGTAGTGAAGGGCTTATTGAGAATATTTGTGAGCACATTCAATCTACCTCGGTGAGCCATCCCGATGATCAGTTCCTCAACCCCTAAATCTCCACCCTTTGTAATGAGCTCAGCAAGTAAGGGAATCATTGTTTCAGCCCCCTCTAAAGAAAATCGAGTCTGCCCCACATATTTTGTATGAAGAAATGATTCAAAAACTTCCGCCTTATTAAGATACTCTAAAATGAGCTTCCTTTCTTCAACTGCTGGTTCAATCTTCAGCTGAGGCTCAATTCTCTCCTGCATCCATTTTTCCAGCTCTATTGGACACCCCTTGTACTCAAACCCAATCCGAGAGCAATAGATCCCCTTCAAAGCTTCAATAATTTCCTTAAGTGGAGCCTCATTTTTCCCGCAAAGGCCAAATGGGGGGTGAAGCTGATCCAAATCGTGTCCGCTAAAACCAAATTGAGACAACTCAAGCTCTCTGACACCTCGCCCTTCATTTGAAAAGAGTGGATTGCTCATAGCGAGTAAGTGACCATGAGTTCGGTAGGCCTGAATTAAGTCTAAGATGCGAGAGTCAGGAGCTACACTTTGGGAAGTCTCCCCCCTTTTCCGAGTGAGAAACTGTCCAAAATCAACCCCTTCAAAGAAGTGGCGCCAAGAAGGGTCCACACTTTTTGGATCTGCTAAGTATTTGCCATAGAGCTCTTCTATAAGAGCTAAGTTGGCCATCCGTACGTGTTCTGGAAATTCAGACATATCCCCTCCAATCTTCTCCATATCATAAACCAGAAAAAAACTTGCCAAAAAATATACTTTTAGGATAAAAAGCTCTATCTGCCCCAAGGAACGGAGCAAATACATTGAGATATATGATAAAAACTTATTTACATTTTATCTTAGTCTCAGGTAGGAAGAGTAGACTGGAAACATAATTCGGTAACCAAAATGAATATAAAAAGTGAACGGCTTAAAAAGCTTGAGACAGAACTAGAAGACTTAGAGCAGTGGATGAATTTAGGTCTTGTTCCTAAGAAAGATGTTGAAAAACATAAAGAGGAAATTGTCTCCCTCAAGTCAAAAATCAGTGAAGAAAAAGAGCGCCTTCGCTTTATGAAAGAAAGTGGTGAACTTGAAGAATATGTGACTCCTAAGCGGTCCTCCGCAAGGCAAGCTTATTCAGAGCCCCACACCCTCCCTGATATGGATATGGACAGCAATATGACCGATGCAGGATTGGACATGGAAACTGAGTCCTATGACATGGAGACAATCACCGAAGACGATACTGAAGGTGGTGGAAAGGACGACGGAGACTCTACAGCAGCTGACGAAGATGACGAGGAAGATCCATTTTCTGATCGAAATCGTTGGAAACGGGGCATCTTAGAGGACCCAGAAGTAGATAATTGGTAACCCTTTCATCTACTTACTTCCATATCCCCTTTTGCACAAAGAAGTGCCCTTATTGTCACTTCTATGTCATTCCAGACCGCCCCTCTTTTCACTCCCTATTAAAAGAGGCGCTGGATCTGGAGTGGGCAAGGCAAAGCCCCCTTCTACGTGAAACAGAAATTACATCCATATATTTTGGAGGGGGGACACCGAGTCTCTACCATGGGATCGACTCGATCCTTTCAAAAATCCCCCGTCCGACTGATTG
>Ga0100402_1006393_pt1 | contig 11726 bp, 9 predicted proteins | sample CryGeyme20150102_FD_80419 | JGI IMG/M metagenome (GOLD analysis project Ga0100402, IMG submission 80419) | Groundwater microbial communities from Crystal Geyser aquifers in Utah, USA - Crystal Geyser metaG 2015-0102 | ecosystem: Environmental > Aquatic > Deep subsurface > Groundwater | place...
GCCAAAATAACATCACCCAAGCGCAAGCTTGGGGCCTACCTAGCCAAAGTCGGCGGGGAGTACACTTGCACGGGGAGCCAGGCCGTGGAGCGGGGCGCAGTTTATCCTCTTACCCGGGAGTGCAGTCTAGTAGTCTACTGGTACCACTACGTCATTGATGAGTTTCGGCCGAAATACCAGTAAATTCAAGTGAAATAAGACGTGTTACTTTGGTCAAATTTTGTCTGCTCGTCAAAATCTTCGAGATTTTTTTTGACTAACTACATAATAATAATGTTCTTTCTGTACTACTAGAGCAGGTAAAGGTGCACATCTACCTACCGGTACCTGGTAGTTGCCGAGGCCGTGAGAACATAACTGGTGAGGAGAGAAAAGAACTTCTTTGTCTTCGAGGCCGACGACATTGAAACGAATACACCAGGTACGCACTAGTAGACTAGCTAGAAGTAATACCTGGTAGCAAAGTAATTGTCCTTGAAGGCATTCTGATGAAAGTTACAGCGAAGCCGAAAGAGCATCATGGAAGAATTGGTTGGCTCACCAGGATATAAAGATGTCACTGCCAAACTTAATGTTTTATGATCATTTTGATGGCCGCCTAATTGAAACGGGTAGCGCACCTCGAGGCAGCTGCCACCACAATACTCCTGATGTGATAGCGTTGGCATCCTCAAATGATTACCAGTACTGCATGTTGCAAATTGATTAAGGAATGTGCTTGGTATCGTCTGCCTGTATGAGCAGAAGGAGCGGGGAGTTACCTACCTGGTACCAGTAGCTTTTCTCTGAATACCCGTAGCTGTGCCTACGAGGTGGGTACTATGGTACCAGAAATCATATTCTATCTGTGTGTGTGCTTCAATGAACATAACGTAAGTACTCCTGCCTTCCCCTTCCTCGTTGGTAATTAAAAGAGCTCCATTTGTGATTAGAACCTGGCCGTTAGATTCGCGATTGAGAACCCCGACTCAATATCCGGGATCGGCCATCGAGCTTTATTATTATTTTTTCTTACTCTATTATTTGTTCTCTGGAGGCACTTCACAATTATTCATAACAATCAAAGAAAAAAAGATAGAAAGAAAGAATTGATTAAGCAAAAACAAGCAACCATGCAATCAACAGCTGCATTATTGTTCGGAGCTATCATTGTTTTGTTACAAATATCCAGCATTTCAGCTGTGTGCAATCTCTGCCAAAATGGCGTCGAAGGCCTTCATTATCCTTACGCCGTCGTCAAGTCGGATGGATCTACGTGCACCCAACTTGCCCTCGATCTAGCGTTGGGCTACGCCGAAGGCACTACAACTTGCAACCAACAAATTCAAGCCTGGAGACCGATCTGCTGTGGCGACAACGAACCCATTGACGTGGAAGTGACGGAAGTATTTGATCAGTATCCCGACATCGACAGCATTGAAACGATTGGTCCCTACGAAAAGTGCAACGTTTGTCGAGATGGCGATTATCCTTCTGCATCCTCAATGGTCATCACAATGCTTTATGTTGGAACTGGTTCCTGTCCGCAGTATTGGAAAGCGGGACAGCAAGGACTGATTCCTACACATCTTTGCGATCCTTTACAGTACTTTGCGTAAGTGAAAGCGGGCTATAGTACATCCCAAATCCTCAGGGATCGTAACAGGCACTCATGTTTTGTCTTGCTTTCTTCTCCCGCTTGCAGGTATGAACCTTGCGGTTGCGGTGAATTTTCCACCAATGGAAATTACAACTGGGGAGACTCCTCCTCTTCCTCTTCCTCCTCTTCCACTGCCACCAGTGAAGACGATGACGGCAACAATTGGTGGAGTGGAGCAGATTCCTCATCCTCATCCAGCACCACTACTGCTACCAATGATGGCCAGTGGTGGGGAAATGCAGATTCATCCCTTCCAACAGCCTCGGACACTAACGACGATTCCGCCGATTCCTGGTGGGAAGGTGCCGATTCAGTCTCCAGTGCTGCAGCATTCACACGGATCATCTCGCACTTAGGTTATCTTTTCTTGGGAACTGCGGCGCTCTGGATGACTCTATAGCTGTGGTCTCACGTCAAAAATTGGATCATGAAAAAAGCATGCGCCCACTCCGTTATCGTACACTACTAACTGGTACTAGTAAAGAACTCATTCATCTTTCATCCTGTGGTGTTTCTCTCCTAGAATGGAAGTAGAATGGGCACATAAGCTCTCGTTGGTTTCCTCCCGTGCTGTATCGTTTCGGTGTAAAAGGTTCCGCACCTCATTTGTGTCTATTTCCGCACCTCGACGGATGCAAACCGCACCTCTTTTCAGCAGACAGCATTGAAGTGCGTGTACCGCACCTCTGTTTGTGCCTATTTCCGCACCTTGGCGGATGCAAACCCCACCTCTATTGTGCACACTGCAATAATGGGTCCTGTTCCCCACCTCCCTTGTGTCATTTTCCGCACCTCGACAGTCGCGGGCCACACCTCTATTGTGCACACTGCAATAATAGGTACTAGTGTACGTAGTTTATTTTGGTAGTTCCAACTATAGAAATCTACCTTATACTGTATCTGTTCCCGGGAACAGTAGCAGTGATTAGTTGTTAGAGGTCTATTACTACTCTAGTCTAGCTAGTAGTCTAGTAGTTAGTATTACACTCCTCCTGCTCCCCCTTCTCCTACTACCTGGTAGCTGCCTAGCTAGTACTATTACTTTATTAATAACGGCAGCTTCATGAAGTTAAACGGAAGCATTGCTTTTCGAAATTTTCTGGCGGGAGCCCGAAACAACACTCTAGCTACCTGGTACCTGGTACAGCAGTTGTTTCATGAGCTAGAAGAAAATAATAACAAGCACAACAGCACAACATCCCTTTTAGTAAAGTGTAGAATAGTAGCTGCGCCAACATACTCTACCACGACACACTCTACTTATTATTATTATTATTATTGATTCTTCATGTCCTACAACGGACCAGACAAAACCACCATTACCATGTCATCTTCTTCTGGATCTACCCGTACTGCCTTGGAGGCGGCTATAGCGAACAATACTGTGAACAATCCACAAGAGGGTAAAGTCTTTCTCATTACTGGTGCATATTCGGGTCTTGGAGCAGAAACTACCAAAGCCTTGTTGAAAGTGAAAGGCCACGTAATTTTGGCAGGTCGTTCAGTCGACAAGATGAAATCATTTGTCAACGAACTCACTACTGACACCAAAGAGTACGATGTAGATGCTCTTGTCGATGCTGGAGGTCCCATTTGTGATTTATCGGATCTTGAAAGTGTCCAAGAATTTGCCAATTACGTGAAAACCAAGTACACAAAGTTGGACGTACTGATTTTGAATGCGGGTATAATGAATACTCCACCAGGTGTGACGAAACAGGGATACGAACAACAGGTTGGTACGAATTGTTTGGGACACTTCTTGTTGGCTCACTCTCTCAAGAACATTACTTGTCGTCAAGTCTGGGTCTCTTCCAAAGCGTACGAAACGAACGGTGGAAAATCGTTTGATTTTGATTGGTTTCATAATTTTTCGCTCGAAAAAATTGAAGCCAAAGAACAAGAATACGATGCCATGTTTGCCTACCAGCAATCGAAATTGGGAACTATCTTTCTGACCAAGGAATTTGCCAAGCGCAATGCGGAAGAAGAAGAGCAGCAGCCAACTGGTCTCAACAGTAGGAAATTGGAAACCTGTGCCTTGCATCCTGGAATGATTGATACCAATTTGGGACGTCATTCCAGGAATGGTTGGATGCAAGGTGCCGTTTCCATTTTGGGTGCCGTAGGATTCTTGTCCAAAAAGACGGCCGAACAGGGTGCTGCCACTACTGTGACTTGTGCTACCACAGACAGTCTTCACAATGGAGGATACTACGAAAATTGTGAGTTGGTACCCAGATTGGCCGGAAATGCTACCAACGAATCCGATGCCATACGTTTCTTTGACTTATGTTTGGAATTGACCAAGGACTTCCAGTAAAATTCATTCATACAACATATAAATAGAAAAGCTTTCTGGGCGCAGCCAAAAAGTTTGTGGTTTCCCGTTCTCCGGACGATATTGCGAACTATTCGTAAATAGGAACTACGTAAAGTGTCCAAAGCCAACTCGAGTGAAATGTCTTTTTCGGCAGAGTAGTCATGCTAGAATGAATTTTATTTTCCTGCGAAATCTTAGAGGTAGCAATCAGGGCGCAAAGCAAGAAAGGGACAGTCCATCGCACCTGTACTTCCGTTGATGGCACATCATTTAATCAACTACTGAGTAGAGTACACTATTATTTGTTTGTTCAATCAAAAAGATGCCAATCAATGTTGTTGCTGGCTTGCTAGCTATTGAGTATTAGTATTCTATAGCACAGCAGTCTCGATAACCACATTGTACATTGCAGCAATTTAAAACTGAACGGGAAGGTCAGTAGGATTGAAACGATCCTGAGCAAGTCCCAAGTTGACAAAGATTTCTTTGCCATTGACCAGTTCTTGGGCGATCATACCAGCAGCGCCCAACATGGCCAGACGACCATTTTGCAGCTCCTTGGTCTGCATGATTTCGAGTTCTTGAGGATCCGTGGGCTTTAATCCAAGAGGATCAAAGCCAACATCACCCGGATAGTAGTCGTCCTTGAGCATAAAGTCTTCAGGTTCCCATCCCTTGAGGGCACGGTTGAGCTCCAAAGTACCAATAATGACCGCAAGAATCTCGAAAAAGAAAGGCGAAACGGCACGGACTTCGTCAAGATGACGAATGGCAGGTCCAATATCTTTGACACCGGCTTCAAAGAGAGGATGGTACTCAATGGGTTCTTCGGTAACGAGCAAACCTAATGCAGCAAGCATAGCAACACGACCGTGCTGCAATTCGGCTTCCCGGTACTTTTTCACGACGGCAGCATTGGCGTCCTTGGCGAATCCTGCCGGATCCCAAAATCCCACAGGAGGCAAAGCACCGGGAAGAGTTTCCGGATTAGCAAAGTCGCTGGCTTGTAAAGCAATGCAAGAGCGAGAAGCCGATTGTTGAGGAACAAAGGCAAGGGCAGAACCGGCAAGAATGACGAGAGCAGCAATGGTGGTCTTCATTGTGATTTTGCTGTTTGGAAGGGGGTAGGTGGGTGAGGTATTAGATCTATCCAAGCTACAGGATGTAGACAAGAAAGTATGAGAAAATGAGAAGCAGAGTATTTGGAAGAGAGGTCTTCGATCCAACAAAACGTATCTTTTTGGTTGTGTCAATGACATCTGCTGCTGCAGAACATACTACTACTACTACTACTACTACTAGTAGTAGTAGTAGTAGTAGTAGTAGTAGTAGTAGTAGTAGTAGTAGTACGAACCCAATCTACTTGCTAGCGTACTACCCAGTAGCTACAGTAGCTACCAGTCCGCGCATTGTGGTCGTGTGATGGCGTTTGTTCCTTTCGATTTTCAAGAATGCGCAAAGATACCCACAACTTGAACTCGTGAGTGCGAGTCATAAGTGTAGTGTCATCAACGGTGTTGTCCCATTTGAATAGATCATCATTTGATTCAAGCCACAAAATGCTCAAAAAAGTACTACTAGATCTCTCTAGTAGTAGTCTACCACTAGGCTAGCTACAGTAGTACTGTACTCGTAGTAGTCTAGTAGTCATAGTACCATTATGATTTGTGAGATTCCCAATGCAATGGAAACTTTGTGCTTACTACTACCAGGTACTCTACTAGACAGGCTTCTCCAGAAACTCATGTTTTTACAACATATTATTATTTCCAAATCTAAAAGTACTGCTATACTACCGTACTACTGCTATCACTGGGCAAGGCGCAAGAAGCTACTTTAGTATTCGACTACCGTAGAGTACGTACCACTCTTTCTTTGCTTGACATAGTTACTAGTAGTACTAGTAGTAGAGCGTTGATAGAAGTGGACCGGTCATATCAGTATGAACAAAGCAAAATATGCCCCCCTTGAAAAAAAGCTGCTCTCAAGCGGTCGCCCTGCAGGCCGTGGTGAGTACTACAACATGCTGGTGGTAGTATAGTACTAGTAGAGTAGTACTACTAGCTAGTACAAGTACTCCGTGCTTCAGAAGGAGTTTTTCAACGGAATCATGGTCCTGCCATGCTTTTGTGCCACTTGCAGTGTTTCAGATAGATTCTGTCTGCTGCTGCTTCTCCAGAAGCTTCCAAAGGTTATTTGCTGCCCAGGTAAACGTTTTGGTTTTATTACTACGACAGGAGGAGTAGTAGCTAGGAGTAGGAGTACTAGTAGTAGCTAGCTAGTACTACTAGTCTAGTACTACTACTACTACTACTACTACTAGTTAGTAGTACTACTAGAGTCGACTACTACTCGAGTACAACCTACTGTCGCGGTCACAGAATCTTTCTTTCCCCATCTATTATTTAATTTTTTTTTGCCCAAAGAATTTCGATTTTTCGATGGCAGTCTATTTGCCGTTTCTTGTATTGTTATTTTCTCCCAAGTGGACAAGGCTTTTATCATCTTCTTGTTATTAAACTTCTTGGTGCTTCTCAGTCTTCTTGGTCCTTCTCAGTACAGTACTGTACTAAATTATTGTAACGTACAGTTGTAGAAGCTCGCTTTACCTTTGGCTTGGTTCCTGCTGCTTTGAACGTTTGAACAGAGAGCACCTATAGAGAATAGCAAACAACAATAGCTACAACAACACACTGGATCACAAGAATAGTATGCACTATGCACCCACTTCGTAATGTTACATCTCATTTGGTGAACGAGGTAATCGAAGTTGTTGACGTGGATGGTGTGGTTCGCAGAATCGATGTCAACGATGTGGTAGAACGGATCGATATTAATCACCTGGTTTCTAGAATCGATATGAACCAACTGTTGTCCAAAATTGATTGGAATCAACAGTTGAGTAGAATTGATTTCGATACACTGTTGAATCATATTGATACCAATGCTATTTTGGCTCGGAGTTCTACAGGATTCTTTACTACCTTTTTGGATACCGCACGGACTCAATTGGTTTTAACAGATCTGTGGCTGATGTGGATTGTCAAATGTCAAGTATGGACCAGACGACGCTGTCATTTGTCACCAAAACCAGGAGAACGACGACACGATACGACGACTACCAGAGAAATACCTCCCAAGGGCCGAACCAACAAGGCCGTGGCAGTACAGGGCCGGTACTGTGGATTCGTTAGTAAGCTCGTGGCAATTTTGGTGGATATTGTTACCATTACCTTACTATTTGCACTAATATTCCAATTGGTCGAATGGTGTTTAATGGCTTTTTTGGGAAAGACACGAAGTGATGCCGAAGATGCTACCAGCGACTTTCAAACCAATGCCAAGTACGGCGTCATGATCATTTATGCATCCCTGTGGTTCATGTATTTCTTTCTTACGGTAGGACTGGCCGGACAAATGTTGGGCATGCTTCTGGTTGGTCTCAAGGTCTGTCAGAGTCAGCGATATGCCACTGTCACACTGCAACAGGCCTTTGTTAGAACGTGTCTGTTACCTGTATCATTGACGTTATTTCCGCCGTTGGGAGTGATTGGTGTATTCCGTCGTGATGGACGCATGCTCCACGATCTCATTGCAGGTACTGGTATGATCTATTTGTGGGATGCCAGTCTGGCCAAACTTCGTCACAAAGCCATGAGAATGGAACGCAGTGATTCCGTAATGAGTCAAGAAGATGATGCGGACGAATTGGACGAAATGATGGAAGGTGCTGATCATGATTCTGATGAAGATTCCGATGTTTCTAATAATGATGAAGGTCGACGGGAAGTTTTGTTGGGCCGTGAAAATGACGTTTTAGCCACGACAACGAATAGTTCCACGAGAGGAAACTATACGACGTTTTGCTGCTAACGAAACGCATGGTATGTTAAAAGGCAAGTGTTGTTTTTACTTTTTACTAAACAGCATCAGTTAACTGCTGTCAAAGAAAGACGAGTAGTAGACCTACTACGGGAGGAAGGGAGGGGAGGGGGGGGGGGGCAGTGTTTGACTGTTTGACTGACCAACCACATTCCCATAGTTTTTGATATTGAATCACGTGTGAACTGTAAAGAGTAGTAAGTACAGTAACAGTCTAGTGTAGAAAAGGATGCACAAGTACTCCAAATACTACTAGCACTTATAGTAGACTACTCCTAGTAGGTAGTAGTCTTCATACTACTACTCTAGCTAGTAGTAGTAGTAATAGCAGTCGACGCTACTACTCCTACCAGTAGTTACTACTAGCTAGTACTAATATGAGACTAGTACTACTATTTCTTACTCCTAGTACTTATCTGCAGTACTACTACTAGTAGTACTGCTACTACTAGAGAATCTATCGAAAATCTTTGAATCTTGATGGAATAAACAATAGATGGCACGACATCAACATCCTTATTACATCCAAAAAATATCTTTACCTGGCACAAACCAAACAACAACACCTTTTTTTTACGTTTATTATAATAATATTATTATTCAACTCAAGACGTACATCAAATACGAAATAATTAAGTAATAATAATAATAAATGGATGATCTTGTTGGTAAGTACCAGCAAACAGCTGCCATTGGTACTCCTAATGAAAATGATTGGCATCACGTTGAAATAAAAGCAATATCCTCTGGTAATGATAGTAGCAGTAGTGGCAGTTGTGCTGACAACAACAATAGCAGTAGTAACCACCAGCAGCAGCAGCAGCAGCAGCAGCAGAAGAAGAAGAAGAAATACCAATGGAAGAATCGAGCTGGAATCTCATGGACACTGACGTTTCAAAATCATAATGACAGTACAAGTACTGCATCGCTATTGCAACTAGGAACTGATTGTCCGTATTATGCTACTGGTTACACGGAATGTCGGATCGAACGAGACACCAACAACAACAACATTGTAGCTTTGATAGGTCCCGGAGGAGAACGATACAGTAAAATACGAATGGAACATCCCAATCCATCTATCATGATCAATAGTGGTTGGTCCCGTCGAACACCTTTGATAATAACTCCCAATTGGTGGGAACAAGAAAATAACAAACAACAGCAAGAAGAAGAAGAACGTGGACGTCACCATCGATCCGTTATACTGTTAACGTTGCAATCTGACAAAAATAATGGCGTTGGTGATGATGGTGGTGGTGGTGGTGGTGGTGATGTTGCCGATTGGAAAGATTTAGCCTTTTTAGCAGCCATTCCTGCCAGTGCTGCTTTGAATCAAGGAAAACCGACCGTCATTGTTCCTGGAGATGAATCGGATCGTGATGATGATGCACTGATTGATTTTCTGATGAGATATCAACCACATCAATTGTCCATTTTTTCAAGAAACAAACGCAAAGATATTCAAATTATAAGAACCACCACTACCGAAACAGACGACAATACACTCGGCAGAATTGAATATTACGACATGGAATCGTTGCACACGGTAACGATTGATTTATCCAACATTTTCCGTGCTGCTGCTGCCGCTCGCAACAACAATTCGATTGCCAAAACCCAAATTGTAGTAGCACCCATGGAAGATTATTCGGCTTGTCTTTTGGCTTCTTCCGTTGCTGCTAGATTACAAGTACCATTATTCTTTGTCGAATACTCCTCCTCTTCCTCTTCTTCCTCCTCTTCCTGTCATTGGAACAAGGATGTTTTGGAACATCTTCAGCAGAATTATGCTACCGCCGAAATTATTTTGGTAAGAGGCAAGAGCATGTCGGATGAACAGGTAACGTCCTGTATGGACCAAACAGGAGGTAATCCGTCTGGTGGTGTTGTGTGCCTGATGGATACCATTGATACAATTCAATGGTTCACGTCACAACACAACAATATACCCGTACAATATCTTGCTGTTGTAAATCCCAATGATCGAATGGCAGCAACAAGAGAATGTGCTTCTAGAAAACTATCTCTAACGGCTCCCGTGTATGCAGCTCATCGGAATGGTTTGGTTTTGTCGTTGGATAACAATATTCCCGTGTACAATCAATTGGGTCGATTGGAACAGTACGATCAACAAGCTCTCCGTACAGTTCTACAGGGTCTGCGTGATACCATTCGGGTTTGTCCAAAACCACCACCGGCACATGTTGCCATTGTTGGTGGTTTTAATGTTATGCCAACGTGTCAAACAAATTCGAAACTTGGTACTATTCATGCCGTTTCTGATATTCCCTACGGACAACTACTACCTGACGACGATGATAATAATTGCTATTGTTCTGATAGTAAAAGAACGAAATCATTTCGTGACATTGCCTTTGGAAGGATATATGCAGAATCATTGACGTGTGGATCGTTGTTGGCAGCTCGCACAGTAAACTACGAATTTTTGGTGGAGTCCTGCAGCAACAGCAACAGCAACAACAATTGGACTTCGTCGTTGGTCGAAGGGGGAACATGGGGATTTCCTGAATTGAGTAGTTTGGCACAAACGACAGGCTTGTGCAGTACTCCTCGACGTATGTTCCAATCCGACATTGATCAAGTCAAAACTGTAGAAGCCAGTACTATTTTACACAAAGATCACAGTTGTGCAACACATTTGGGAAATTTTATTAAAAATAATTCACGAGCCTTGTATGCTCCAGCTGTGGTCATTACAAGAGGTTGTCATGGTGCAGGTATCGATGAAGGTACGGATGCCATCCATGGAACAGTACCCGGGCGAATGCTTGGTAGGGGGTGCGTGTCGTACCTGGGTGCTCCCCGAACCGCCACTACCGGCAGTACCCTAACGGAAGTAACCTTTTACCACGAACTCTTGTACAGCAGCAAACCACTGTCAGTGGGACAGGCACTACAGATTGCGTACAACAAATCTGTCGTGCATCAATGTGATGGTGGAACCATTGACAATTACTGTTTTGAAAACGAAATCCTTCTCGGAGATCCGGCTCTGGTACCGTGTTTTGTCGGGGCCGGACTGAAAATGGCAGGTCCTCTTGCGGCGGCTGCCATGACCACCTCCACACACAATAAGGAAAACAATATTGTCACTGTAACGGGACCATCAGAATGGCGCAAAACACCCATTGAACGCGGACAGTTGGATGAATGGAAGTGGAAGGGAGACCTGTACACGTACGTATGTGGAAATGTTGGACAGGAGACCATTTGGGGTCCAGGCTACGACAAACAGGAACTGTACCACGTTGTTTCTGTGGATGTGCCAATTGGTTTGAAGGTGAAACATGTTCACGCTTTGAATGCAACCGAATGCATCGGAGGCAAAACATTAGAGGTCAAGAATGGGTCGGACTGGACGAAGAACTGGTGGCCAACTGGTAAATTCTTTGAACAGAATAATGCCGACGGAACAACCGCAGTACGATGGCGAGTTCGCATGTTGGACTATGATATGCCGACGGGAGAGATCAAAGCAGAACTCAAGACAGCTCAATTTCAGTTGGTCTTTTAGCTTGTACAAGATAGTAGCTGGCTCCTCTTAGTTTTGACAGTTTACCGGAGGAGTGTTCGCTCATAAAAGCACCGCCGAGGATGATTTCAAGGAAGATCTGTCGATCATGAAAACAATTTGTAAGCTCTCCTTTTGTAGTAGTAATTTAATTTATGTATGCATATTCTAAAGAGTAATGTGAACAGTAGCTAATGAAAAGTGGCCGAAGAAGAGAAGTAACTGTTGCTCTGATGGCGAGGAAAAAGGCGGTTTGGCTCATCCCATAAAAAGCTTCGCGACTGGCGGGGATTCGTTTTTCGTTTGTTTTCAAACTGAGTTGTCTTTCTCTCCCACTTAGGTTAGCA
>Ga0100402_1006408_pt1 | contig 11706 bp, 9 predicted proteins | sample CryGeyme20150102_FD_80419 | JGI IMG/M metagenome (GOLD analysis project Ga0100402, IMG submission 80419) | Groundwater microbial communities from Crystal Geyser aquifers in Utah, USA - Crystal Geyser metaG 2015-0102 | ecosystem: Environmental > Aquatic > Deep subsurface > Groundwater | place...
CAAATTTGGCCGCCATCACCGAGGTGATGGCCGCTGTCAGCGTTGTTTTGCCGTGGTCAACGTGACCGATGGTGCCCACGTTGACGTGAGGCTTGGTACGCGCGAATTTTTCTTTTCCCATTTTGAGACTCCGAAAATAAAACAGTTAGATCATCAAATCAATGGTGCCCATTCCGGGAATCGGACCCGGGACCTCTCCCTTACCAAGGGAGTGCTCTGCCACTGAGCCAAATGGGCTGTGTAATTGCAACTGGGGCACTGGAGCGGGAGACGGGAATCGGACCCGCGTCATTAGCTTGGAAGGCTAGGGTTCTACCATTGAACTACTCCCGCCTCGAAGCTGAACCCGTCAACCTGTCAGCGCCTTCGCTTCAGTGCCACATTCAATTTCAAAAAATCTGGTGGAGAGGGATGGATTCGAACCATCGTACTCGTAAGAGGGCAGATTTACAGTCTGCTGCCATTAACCACTCGGCCACCTCTCCACAGTGAGCCACAGATTATGCCATCAAGTTGAACTTAAAGCGAGGCCTGCTGCGAATTTTTCATTGGCCAGGCTATGTGGCGTGTTGATCGCGCCAGACTCTGGCCTGCGAAAAATGGCCGCAGCCAATGAAGGGCTGCGGTGGCCGCATGGCAGAAAGCGGCGACGGGTGGTTGGCGCACAGCACCAAGTGGCGTGAGCCATCGATCAGCGCGCGTTTGCTTTGGGCATGACTGCCCCAGAGCATAAAAACCACATGTTCCGAATGCTCCGACACGGTCTTGATGACGGCGTCGGTCAGCCTCTCCCAGCCTTTGCCAGTATGGCTGGAGGGCTGACCTTGCTCGACCGTCAGACAGGTGTTGAGCAGTAAAACCCCCTGGCGCGCCCAGCTGACCAGACTACCACCGGGTACAGGGAAAGCTGGCGGCGGTGTGCCCAAATCGCGCTGCAACTCCTTGAAAATGTTGCGCAGCGACGGCGGCAGCGTCACCCCGGGCGCCACTGAAAACGCCAGCCCCTCAGCTTGGCCGCGTCCGTGGTACGGGTCTTGCCCCAGAATCACCAAACGCACCTCTGTAGGTGGTGTCAGTTCGAGCGCGCGCAGCGGTTGCGGTGGAAAAATCACGGCACCAGCCTCCAGTCGCTGTCGCAAAAATGCCAACAACCGTAGGCCAGGCGGCGCCTCAAAGAAATAATCAACCAAATCCATCCAGCCGACTGCAACCGGCCAGTCCGAGGGGTCGGCACTTTGCAACTGATCTGCTGGCGCGGCTGACCTGTCAGGCACTAAATCATGCGTCTTGCTCATCACGCTGTCCCTTCAACCAAACAGCGCTGCCAGCGCCTCGCCGGGTTCTTTGGCGCGCATGAACGCCTCGCCCACCAGAAAAGCGTTGACGCCCGCGGCGCCCATGCGCAACACGTCGTCACGGCTGTGGATGCCACTCTCGCACACCAGCAAGCGCTCGGGCGGGATATCTTTCATGAGCGTGAGCGTGGTGTCGAGCGAGACCTCGAAGGTCTTGAGGTTGCGGTTGTTGACGCCGATCAACGGCGTTTTGAGTTTGAGCGCGCGCGCCAACTCGGCCGCGTCGTGCACTTCCACCAGCACCGCCATGTCGAGACTCTGTGCGATTTGCTCGAAGTCCTTCATTTGCGCATCATCGAGGCAGGCGGCGATCAGCAAAATGGCGTCTGCGCCCATGGCCCGCGACTCGTAGATTTGGTAGGCATCGACCATGAAATCCTTGCGCAGCACCGGCAATTGGCACGACGCCCGTGCTTGCTTGAGGTAATCGATGCAGCCCTGAAAAAACTGCTGGTCGGTGAGCACCGACAGGCAGGCCGCGCCGTATTCGGCGTAGCTTTGGGCGATGTCGGCGGGTATGAAGTCGGCGCGCAGCACGCCTTTGGACGGGCTGGCTTTTTTGATTTCGGCAATCACCGCGGGCTGGCCGACGGCAATTTTGGCGCGAAGTGCGCCGACAAAGTCGCGCGTTAGCACCCGGCTTTCGGCATCGAAGCGCATCGCGGCAAGCGACTTGCGCGCCATCGCAGCGGCGATTTCTTCGCGCTTGACCGCCACAATTTTGGTCAAAATATCAGTCATGTTGCGTGGGCTCCTGCGAGCCTTTTTTGAGAATATTGATGAACACGCGGTGCAGCACCAGCCCCGCGACGACAAACAGCACCGAGACGCCGATGGCGATCCAGGCCCCGTCGGTATTGAGCAAGCCCATGTCAGGCCACGCTCAGGGCGTGGGCGGTGGTGACCAGCGCGTCGAGCTTGGCCTTGGCGGCACCCGACTCAATAGCCGTGCGCGCCTTGTCGATGCCGGCTTGCATCGAATCGACCACATTGGCCGCATACAAGGCGACACCAGCGTTGAGCACCACAATTTCCTTGGCTGGGCCGTCCACATTGTCGAGCACGCCCAACAGCATGGTGCGCGACTGCTCGGGCGTCTCGACCTTGAATGCGCGGTTGCTCGCCATGGCCAGACCGAAGTCTTCGGGGTGAATCTCGTACTCGGTGACGACGCCGTTTTTCAGCTCGCCAACCAGCGTGGCCGCGCCCAGGCTCACCTCGTCCATGCCATCCTTGCCGTACACCACCACGGCGTGGTCGGTGCCCAGGCGCTCCAGCGCACGCACCTGAATGCCGACCAGATCGGGGTGGAAAACGCCCATCAGGATATTGGGCGCACCGGCCGGGTTGGTCAGCGGCCCGAGCAGGTTGAAGATGGTCTTGACGCCCATTTCACGGCGCACCGGCGCCACATTCTTCATGGCCGGGTGGTGATTGGGCGCGAACATGAAACCCACGCCCACCAGCTCGATGCATTGGGCAATGGCCTCGGGCGACAGGTTGATGTTGACGCCGAGCGACTCCATCACGTCGGCGCTGCCGCTCTTGCTGCTCACACTGCGTCCGCCGTGCTTGCTGACCTTGGCGCCGGCGGCGGCGGCCACAAACATGGCGCAAGTGGAAATATTGAAGGTGTGTGAACCATCGCCGCCGGTGCCGACAATGTCCACCAGATGGGTTTTGTCGGCCACATGAACCTTGGTGGAGACCTCGCGCATCACCTGCGCCGCCGCTGTGATCTCGCCGATGGTTTCCTTCTTGACGCGCAGGCCGGTGATGAACGCCGCCAGCATCACGGGCGACCACTCGCCGGCCATGATCTGACGCATGATGTGCAACATTTCGTCGTGAAAAATCTCGCGGTGCTCGATGGTGCGCAGCAGCGCTTCTTGCGGGGTCATTTTGATCGTATGGGGCATGGATGTCTCCGAAAATAGTCAATGAACGGGATTGTCGGGCATGGCTTAGTACACGGCCGACCCGGCGGCCTGCACACCCGCCGCCACACCATTCTGCTCACGGAAAAACTGCCGGATGCAGGCCAGCGCATGGTCGATGCCAGCCTCGTCCACGTCCAAATGAGTGACAAAGCGCAAGCCGATCAGGCCGGTGGCCAGCACACCGTGCTGTTCTAGGTGCGCCAGCAAGGCCGGGCCACGGCCATCGGCCACATCGACAAACACGATGTTGGTCTGCGCCGAGCGCACGCTCAAGCCGTTGATACCCGCCAACCCCAGAGCCAGCCGCTGCGCCAGCGCATGGTCTAGCGTCAGCCGCTCAACATGGTGCGCCAGCGCGTGACTGGCCGCGGCAGCCAGCATGCCCGACTGGCGCATGCCGCCGCCGAGCATCTTTCGCCAGCGCAGCGCGCGCTTGATCAGATCGCGCGAGCCGCACAGGGCCGAACCCACCGGCGCACCCAGCCCTTTGCTAAAGCACACCGAAACGCTGTCGAAATAGCTGGCAATGTGGCGCGCCGCCGCGTAAGCATCCGCGCCCGCTTCCGGCGTGGCGACCGCTGCGTTAAAAAAACGCGCGCCGTCCAGGTGCGTGGCCAGGCCGCGCTTACGGGCCAAATCAGTCGCCTGCGCCAGATAACTCAGCGGCATCTGGTGACCGTTCCAGGTGTTTTCCAGGCACAGCAAGCGGGTTCGGGCAAAGTGGATGTCCTCGGGCTTGATGGCGCCAGCGATGTCGGCCAACTGCATCTGGCCGTCAGCACCCTGCGCCAGCGGCTGCGGCTGGATGCTGCCCAGCACCGCGGCGCCGCCGCCTTCATAGCGGTAGGTGTGGGCGAGTTGGCCGACGATGTATTCGTCGCCGCGCGCGCAATGGCTCATGAGGGCGCACAGGTTGCTTTGCGTGCCCGTGGGCATGAAGAGCGCGGCCTCCTTGCCGGTGATGTCGGCGATGCGCGCCTGCAAGGCGTTGACGCTGGGGTCGTCGCCAAACACGTCGTCGCCCACGGGTGCGGTCATCATGGCCGAGCGCATAGCCGGTGTCGGCTGCGTGACGGTGTCGCTGCGCAGGTCAATCCTGCGTGGTTGGTGATCAGACATGTTTAAACGCTTCTTGGTTTTAAAAAGTTCGCCAGCATGGCGTGGCCATGTTCGGTGAGGATGCTCTCTGGGTGAAACTGCACGCCCTCGATGTCAAAGCTGGTGTGTTTGATGCCCATGATCTCGCCGTCATCAGTCCAGGCGGTCACTTTCAGGCAAGCCGGGCAAGTAGCGCGCTCAATCGAGAGCGAGTGGTAGCGGTTGACCGTGAACTGCGCGGGCAAACCGGCAAACACGCCTTCTTGCGTGGTGGTGATGACGCTGGTCTTGCCATGCATTAGCTGCTGCGCCCGGATGATCTTGCCGCCGAACGCGGCACCAATTGCCTGATGGCCCAGGCATACCCCCAGAATCGGCACTTTGCCGGCAAAGTGCGCTATGGCCACCACCGAAATTCCCGCTTCAGCCGGTGAGCAGGGGCCGGGGGAAATGACCAGTCGGTCGAGCTCACCGGCCGCCAGCCGCGCGTCGATTTCGGCTAGCGTGATTTCGTCGTTGCGCGCCACGCTCACCTCGGCCCCCAGCTCGCCCAAGTATTGGACGATGTTGTAGGTAAAGCTGTCGTAGTTATCAATCATCAAAAGTTTCATGGGGCTTTCTCCGCAAAGTCATTCAAGGCGCGGCCTGGGTTGAGGTGCCTGTGCAGTGGGGGTTTCTGGCATGGTCATCGGTTCAGCGTGGTCGAGCGTGGGCTGGTAGACCATGTATTGATCCCGTCCAGCGGCTTTGGCGGCATACATGGCCACATCGGCATGGCGCGACAGCGAGGCTTCGTTCAGACCATGTTCGGGGTACAACGCGACCCCGGCGCTGCTTGATATTTGTACGCTCTGGCCGATAGGCAAGTGAAAGGGCACACGCAACGAGGCGTGTATTTTTTGAGCTACCTGCATGGCATCCTGCGGCTGGTTGATGCTGGTCAACAGCACCACAAACTCATCGCCCCCGACACGCGCCACGGTGTCTGATTCGCGCACACAGGTGCTCAGCCGGTGCGCCACCGCTTGCAGCAACTGGTCGCCGGCGGCGTGACCATGGCGGTCGTTGACCGGCTTGAATTTGTCAAGGTCAACAAAGATCAGGGCCAAATGGCCTTGCTCGCGCTTGACCTTGGTCACCGCCTGATGCAGTCGGTCGGTCAGTAAACGTCGGTTCGGCAGCGTGGTCAACGGGTCAAAAAAGGCCAGCCGCTTGATCTCGTCCTCGGTGGCCTTGCGCAGCGTGATGTCGGTGTGGGTGGCCACGTAGTGGGTCACCAGGCCAGCGTCATCGCGCACCGCCGTGATGCACAACCAGCACGGAAACTCCTCGCCGTCCTTGCGCACATTCCACACCTCGCCCTGCCAACTGTGGTGCGATACCAGTTTGGCCCACATGGCCACATAAAAATCAGCGTCGTGGCGGCCTGACTTGACTAGCCGCGGGTTGCGCCCCACGGCTTCCTCGGCGGTGTAGCCAAAGAGCGCGGTAAAGGCCGTGTTGACCCGCAAAATTTCCACTTGGGCATTGGTGATCAGCGTGCTTTCATGCGACTCAAACGCTGCGGCCGCCACGCGCAGTTCTGCTTCTTGCGCCATGCGCTGGGTCACGTCTTCACTGGCTCCTATCAGACGCCGCGGCACACCACGGTCATCGGTGTGCAGCGCCGCCCGGTTGTGCATGGAGCGCACCTGGCCGTCGGGCCGCGTGAGCTGAAACGTCAAGCTGAAAGGCTTGTTGTCCCGGATGGTGGCGCGTGTCGCTTCGCGCATACGCTGGAGCTCCGGCGGGGTCAGCAACTTGATCCAGTCATCGTTACGGGCGCTGGCTGTTTTGGGGTCAACACCAAACAGCGTGAACATGGTTTGGTCCCACTGGTAGTTTTTATTGATTAGATCAAACTCCCAGATGCCCACGCCGCTGGTCTCGGTGGCCAGCTTGAGCCGTTTGGCCGCAACAGCTTTTTGGGTGCGCTGCCTCTGGTACAGCGACATGCCAAACAGGCTGATGAACACCAGCGCCAAGTAGGCGCCAACTCGCATCAGTACATCACCATACCAGGTTGCAAAGATTGGCTCTGGCGCACGGGTCAGGATCACTTCAAGCGGTTTGTTCATGACCAGCGCGGCAGGAAGAATGGTGCGCATCACGCTCAGGCGCTGGTCGGTGTTGAATACCTGCTCATCGTTCATATGACTTGCCGCCGGGTGCTGGCGCAAGTGCTGCCCCAGCAAGGTATTTGGCGCCAACAAGGCCTGCTCGGCAGCGGCATCAAGCGCAGGCGCACTGCGGAAAATCATTCCGTCGCCGTGCACCAGAATGGCCTGCATGTCGTCGCTGTAGCGCACTGAATCGAGCAAAATATCAAGGTCGATCGGGTCCATGCTGGCCACCACAACACCAGCAAACTGCCCCGCATCATCAAGTAGCAGGCGCGTCAGGCTGATCAGGTAAGTGTTGAGCACGGACTGGTAAGGCGGGCTGACATACAGTAGCTTTGGGTCAAGGGTCTTGAGCGGCACCTGAACATAATCGCGCTGGTAAAAATTGCGCCCCAGCAGCTCGTCGCGGTTGGAGAAGGTGACGTTGCCCTGCGCATCGAGCACTGCAAACGTGCGCACCGAGGGCATGGCAATTTCCATGTTGCGCAGGGTTTGCTGCCCCTCTTGCCAGCCCGCCGTGCTGCTCTGCCAGCGCGGCAACGCGTTTTGAATGGACATTAGGCTGCGTTGAATGGCGCTGAGCTGACGCGTGAGGTTGGCCTCGATCGCCTTGGCCTGGGTGCTCAGGCGCTCCAGCTCGTGGGTCTGAATGCGCTGGTGTTCGTCGGCCAGGCCGAGCCCCATCAACGCCCCCACCGCTGCCAGCGCAAACGCCAGCAGCAGCCATACCTGCGCGTGCTGCGTTAAACGCTTCACACCAAGCCTTCTTCCACCAGCTCGGCGGCGCGCAGCAGGGCACGCGCCTTGGCTTCGGTCTCACGCCACTCCATCTCGGGCACGCTGTCGGCCACCACCCCGGCTGCCGCCTGCACGTAAAGCATCTGGTTTTTGATGATGCCGGTGCGGATGGCAATGGCCACGTCCATGTCGCCGGCGTAGCTCAGGTAGCCGCAGGCGCCGCCATACAGGCCGCGCTTGGTCGGCTCCAGTTGATCGATAAGTTCCATGGCGTGCACCTTGGGCGCACCGGTGAGCGTGCCAGCGGGAAAGGTCGCCTTGAGCACGTCCATGCTGGTCATGCCGGGCAACAGCGTGCCCTCGACGTTGCTGACGATGTGCATCACATGGCTGTAGCGTTCTACACAAAAGGCGTCGGTCACCTTGACGCTGCCAATTTCGGCAATACGGCCAATGTCGTTGCGCGCCAGGTCGATCAGCATGACGTGCTCGGCGCGTTCCTTGGGGTCATTGATAAGTTCCACCTCGGCGGCTTTGTCAAGCTCTGGCGTGGCGCCGCGCGGGCGCGTGCCGGCCAGCGGGCGGATGGTGATTTTTTGCACCGGCGCGCCGTCTTGCAGCACCTGCTCCTGGCGCACCAAAATCTCAGGGCTGGCGCCCACCACATGAAAATCGGCGCCGTCCGCCGTGGCACCGCTGAAGTTGTAGTAATACATGTAGGGGCTCGGGTTGAGCGAGCGCAGCGCGCGGTACAGGCTCAAGGGGCTTTGCGTGTAGGGCTTTTTGATGCGCTGGCCCACCTGCACCTGCATGAAGTCGCCACTGGCGATCAACTGTTTGGCGCGTTCTACCGCCACGATGTAATCGGCCTTGGCAAAGTCGCGCACGGCAGGTTGGCCCGCGCTGGCAAGCACCTGCGGCGCGTGCACCGGTTGGTCGAGCAGATTCTTCAACTGCGCCAGCCGTTCGGTGGCGCGCGCATAGGCCTGGGGTTGGTTTGGATCGGCATAGACCATCAAGTACAGCTTGCCCGACAGGTTGTCGATGACGGCCAGCTCCTCGCATTGCAGCAGCAAAATATCAGGGCAGCCGAGCGTGTCTGGCGGGCACGAATGCTGCAATTTTTTCTCGATGTAGCGCACCGCGTCGTAACCAAAGTAGCCCGCCAGGCCACCGCAAAAGCGCGGCATGCCGCGCTGCAAAGCCACCTTGAAGCGCTGTTGGTAGTCGGCAATAAAGTCGAGCGGGTTGGCTTGCGATGTTTCTACCACCACACCGTCGGTCACCACCTCGGTGCGGGCTGCATCACCAAAACCGCTGGCTCTAAGGAGTGTGCGCGCGGGCAAGCCAATGAAGCTGTAGCGGCCAAACCGCTCGCCGCCCACCACTGACTCGAGCAAAAAGCTAAAAGGCGCGCTGTTAGCCAGCTTGAGGTAGAGCGAGAGCGGTGTTTCCAGGTCTGCAAAGGCCTGCGCTACGATGGGAATGCGGTTAAAGCCCTGGGCGCTGAGGGCATTGAATTCAGATTCGGAAATCACAGTGACATCTTTCTATTGAGGGGGCTGAACCGTCAAAGACCTGTTCGACACCCCGGCAGACAAGACGTTGCGCAGGGTCAGGCCAGAACGGGCAAGGCTAGACAAGCAGAGCAGGCATGCCAGGGCCAGGCTCCCCGGTTGCCGCAACCTGTGATTTGAATTTGATGCATGAACATGCAAACAGTGTAGCAAAGATGTGGCAATTAACCAGTGCTGGTAACCCGAGCTATTCGGCGCTCACCGTGTGGCTCTCGCCCATGATCATTGCCAGCACCGCTTCGCCATAAGCCTCGAGCTTGCGCGTTCCCAAGCCGCTGATGTGCTGCAAGTCAGCCAGCGATTGCGGTGAGCGCTCGGCAATGGCGGCCAGCGTGGCATCGTGAAAAATCACATAGGCGGGCAGGTTGTGCGCTTTGGCCACTTCGGCGCGCCACGACTTGAGGTTGATGAAACGCACCATGGCGTCTTGACCCAGGCTGGCGGCAGCCGGGGCAAGTGCCGTGCGGTTGCGGCTGCGCTTGTCGGGGCGCTGGCTGGAGGATTGGCGAAGGCGCACCGGCACCTCGCCACGCAGCACCGGGCGCGAGTCTGCGGTCAGGTGCAAGGTGCTAAAGCCCTCGTTGTTGTGCACATGTAGGGCGCCAATGGCAATGAGTTGGCGCATGACTGCGCGCAACTGGGCCTCGGTGTAGTCGGCGCCCAAGCCAAACGTGCTCACGCTTTGGTGCCCGCGCTGCGTGACCTTGTCGGTCAGCTTGCCACGCACGATGTCCATGGTGTGGCCGGCCCCGAACGAGACACCGCTGGTTTGGTGGAGACGGTAAACGGTGGACAGCAGCTTGCGCGCCGCGTCGGTGGCGTCCCACACGTCGGGCGGCTGCAGGCAGTTGTCACAGTTATGGCAATCAGTGCTTTCCTCGCCAAAGTAGCGCAGCAGGCGCACGCGGCGGCAATCGGTGGCCTCGGCCAGGCCCAGCAGCGCGTCGAGCTTGCCGCGCATGACCTGCTTGAAATCTTCTTCGGCCGGGCTCTCGTCAATCATGCGGCGCTGGTTGACCACATCCTGTAGGCCATAGCACATCCAGGCGTCAGCGGCCATGCCGTCGCGCCCGGCGCGGCCGGTTTCCTGGTAATAGCCCTCGATGTTTTTCGGCATGTCCAGATGCGCGACAAAGCGCACGTCGGGCTTGTCGATGCCCATGCCAAAGGCGATGGTGGCCACCATCACCACGCCCTCGCCGCGCAGAAACTCGTTTTGATTGGCCTGGCGCACCTTGAAATCGAGCCCGGCGTGGTAGGGCAAGGCATGGATGCCGGCCTGCGCCAGCATGTCGGCAATTTCTTCCACCCGTTTGCGCGACTGGCAATACACCACGCCGGCCTCGCCCGCATGCTCGCGCTCGATAAAGCGCAAGAGCTGGGTGCTGGCATCCTTTTTCTCGACGATGGTGTAGCGGATGTTGGGCCGGTCGAAACTGCTGACAAACTGCCCCGCCGCTTCCAGCTGCAGCCGCTCCACGATGTCGGCGCGCGTGAGCGCGTCGGCGGTGGCGGTGAGCGCCATGCGTGGCACGCCGGCATAGCGCTCGTGCAGCACCGTCAGCGCCCGGTATTCGGGCCGAAAGTCGTGCCCCCACTGGCTCACGCAATGCGCTTCATCAATCGCGAACAGGCTAAGTTGGCCGCGTTCATGCAGCGCGTCGAGCTGCGCCAGAAAACGCGCCGTGGTGACGCGCTCAGGCGCGGCATACAGCAGCGTGATTTCGCCGCGCAGCAGGCGCTGCTCGGTTTGATAAGCCTCTTCGCTGTTCAGCGTGGAATTCAAAAACGCCGCGCTCACACCGGCCTCGTGCAGCGCGCCGACCTGGTCGTGCATCAGCGCAATCAGCGGCGACACCACCACGGTAATGCCCTGCCCGGCGCGTTGACGCGCAATCGCCGGAATCTGGTAACACAGGCTTTTGCCGCCGCCGGTGGGCATCAGCACCAGCGCGTCGCCACCGGCCACCACATGGCGGATGATGTCGTGCTGCGGCCCGCGAAAACTCGGGTAGCCAAAAACCTCTTGAAGAATGGACTCGATGGACAAAATGATGGCTATCTATTTGTGATTTATTTGCAGGGGCTAACGGCTGAAAATGCTCACGTCCCAAATTCATGAACTGGTGTGGTTCGTGATGCTGCGCCGCTATTGTCCCACCGGGCGTGAGTTGTCTGAACTCGAATGAGGCGGACGAGATTCAGGGGACTTGGCATCGTCAGGTACGCAGCGTTACCAGTCATAGGATTTAAGACCGCAGCTGACTCCAGAAGGCTGTCCGCGGTCAGACGACTTTCCGATTTGCCTTCTCCAAACCTGTTGTTGGTCTAGGCACTGAACCCTGCTTCCTACACTACATGCTAAGCGCCAAACTCAACTGACATATTTCATGAAGCGACCTAGTGTAAAGAGACATTAAACAATGACGTTGACCGGAACAGCGGTGATAATTACTGAAGCTGACCACTCGATGGAGTGAATCCTTAACTTTTGACATCCGGGGGTAAAAATGACTTTTGGCCCATTTCTGCTGAAGAGCGTGGAAGTTACAGACGATAGTCTAGTCTTAATACTGACCGATGAAAAAAATAATATTTTATTCAGGCCCAAGCGTTTTCTTTCTTTCGCGTATTCTGCTGAATACCAAGCACATGCAGAAAAATTGGTTGGGAAACTGGTAACAACTGAAACTGCAAACGAGCTTAAAAATTCACCAAAAGAATGGTGGAAAAGTGTTCGCGCTTACGTACCAGACAATATCAAATAACCTGAATCCGTGACCTCAAAAAGTCAGCCACCGGTTTTCTCCTGAATTGCGGGAATATTATCCAGAAA
>Ga0100402_1006423_pt1 | contig 11687 bp, 9 predicted proteins | sample CryGeyme20150102_FD_80419 | JGI IMG/M metagenome (GOLD analysis project Ga0100402, IMG submission 80419) | Groundwater microbial communities from Crystal Geyser aquifers in Utah, USA - Crystal Geyser metaG 2015-0102 | ecosystem: Environmental > Aquatic > Deep subsurface > Groundwater | place...
AACCCCAACCCCAACCCCAACCCCAACCCCAACCCCAACCCCTCTGTTTCAACTTAAAATATGGAATCATTAATCAAACTTCAAGCCTCATAAAAACGATTTATATAGCTTATTTTAATATAATTAGTAATGTTAATGCTCTCTTTACATCTTAGCTGCTTTATATGATGAAGTCATCATGATCTTTCTATATTACAACAGTTATGAATATCATATTTAAATATAAATAGATAAATAAAGATGAAGTAATAACAGACTTAAAATTCACTGAAATGGCGAGAGTTAGGAATTGATTTCGAGAACTATGATCCAGCTACTTATGAGTCCAGGACGTTCACCTTCTCAACTGATGATACATTGAAATCTGTTGAGGTTCAGGGGAAACATAAGTGGATCGAACAAGATGCTGCATTCAACAGATCTGTTGATTAAACATGCTGGAATCATTTTGGCCTCCGAAGACATCAATAGCCGTTAACCGATTAGGAATGCTAAACGATTTGTCTGAGTGCTCAGAAAGTAGCCTAAAAGACAGGAATGAATTACCGTGATCTCTTGGGAGATAACCTTATCGAGCAGCAATACTTGACCTACGACAACGTATTTTTCTTTCTTTTCTTGAAAATTCTTTTTGTCAACGCCCTCACCATGGTCCTAGGCTATGCCATTCCTTCCCTTTATCTCTTCGGCAAAGGCACTCGATATCTGGACGTAAGCCAATTAGGTTGTGACAATTTCTACTGCCAGTTCATCGATAGATTTTCTACATTCAACGAGGAGCAGCCATAATCCACATTCATTATATTGGAGTATTTAGGATTAGGAATGATCGCAATTCTCCAAGTAATTTTTTACTTGACCTGGAAGTACAACAAAGAGATACGATAAATGATAAAATATGAGGAAAGGTGTTTCTAGTGTTCCTTGCTGATCAAGGGCTTACCTGAGGGAAAGTACTATGAAGAGGATCTGCTCAATTTATTCGAGCAAAAGGCCAAAGTTCAGTCTTTTTAATTGAAAAACATCAACAGGTCTGATATATGTCAGGTAGAAAATGATTTGGGACCTGAATCATGTGAGATAGTGTTAGTCACCAAGCACAGCATGTCATTAAAGGCAAATAGCAACACCTCTAATCATAAGCCAAATACATTCCGTATTAAAGCTATCCAGATATTATATGACTTGAGGAAAGTTTCATAGATGATTGAAACGATTCATGAAGCAGTCAAATAGATCTGGAGTATCACAGAACATGGAATACATGAAGACAAGGACGTAGTCTTTGTTTCTGCTGAAAAATAATACCGAGAGCATAAGCAGAAAATAATCGATCTTTACACTTAGTTGAAGAAATGGAGAATAAAATTTCTGGAAAATAGTTAAGATCGAAAGCTGTATAGTTTGGGGTCAGCTTTTATTCATTTCTAAACGAGATAAGCTCGAGATAAGCTTCTCAAACTTTTATAAAAATTCTATAAAACAGAGTGGATTAATTCGTGGGGAAGTGTCTAACCCATTATTAGAATACCTAACAAATAAGTAAGATAAAGATAGGCTGTGAAACTTGATGACTATGAGTTGAAGGTTGGGTTGGCACCAGAACCTGAGAATATTATGTGGGAAAACGTTGAAAACACTTCTTAGGAGTGGGCTAGTGAACACAAAAAATGCAGAGTTTTCATGGTCGTTGTGCCTATCATTCAGCTTGCCATAGTATTTGGGCTGGAGGTTCTTAAATAATACCTTTGGAACATTTAGTCAACACTTTTTATTCTCTCCTTTCTGGTCAACTTTGTTCTTATTGGAGTCAACCAGATCTCCTTTTTCTTCCTTGAGCTGGCAGTCGGGGGACAAAGTCTCAGATTGGCTACTTCTTACGAAGTCTACATCAATTATGTTGGCTTTGCGACCGAAGCCTTAAGTTTGACGCTAGTTCCTCTTCTTGTTCAATTTGCATGGTACGATGGATATTTCGGCCAAGGAGCCCTTGCTGGAGAGGCCTTTGAATATCAGCTGACAACTCTTATCTCCATGCCTTTCTTTTTCATTGTTACTCCTGGATAAATATTCACCAAAATATTGATGAGCTGGCACAAAACTCGAAATTTTTTGATGAGAAGGAAATTCAACAAGGAATAAGGATAGCGGCTTAAAAATCTCTATGAAATGTTTGAAAAACCAGAGTTCGAAGTATCAGAATCATATGCCTTTCTTATGGCTAACTTTCTGCATACAACCTGCTTTTGTATGTTGACACCTATCATTATTCCGATGTATGCCTTGCAAATTTTTATCTTTTACTGGGCATGCAAGATAAGAATGGTCAAGTTATGCCAATTTCCAAAACTGATCCGTCGGTGGTTAATGGGCATAGTTTTTGCGAATTTGCTGGTCTCACCCCTCTTCTTTGCTGCTGGCTGTCTAATCACTTAACACGCTTACAATAAATACGTTGTACTTTTGGATAGAGTTCCACTGGGAATTTACTTGACTTTTGTCTTGTGGGCTCTCTTCACGTTTTTGTCATTAGTAATCGATACAAAGCTGGAAGATAAACAGATATTCACATGCCTGAACTATGTTGACAACTTCACCTCTTTGAAAGATCTGTAGACTCGCCGAAATAGATAGTATCCCACCGCCAGCACGAGCTACTATATTCGAAGTAATATTCTGAAGTTACTTGGCTTTGAAAAGGCTGTTACTGGGACTGTACGTAATCAAAAAGCTGAAGAACTATATGAGTCCTTTTGTCAGGCTGAGGTGGGTAGATAAAACAAAGTAGGGGAAAAACTGGCAGAGATGGAAAATGTCAAGTGAGGGTTATATGATGATGATACAAACTTATTAGAAAAAAATCATTTATAAGCATCCTCTTGTTCTTATTTGATCCTTTGCTTGTGGTTTATTAAATCTTTCTTCAACCTTTTCTTGATACGCACCAACTCTTCATCTTAATTTATTTCTTGCTCTTCTTCAATTTTATGCTTTTCTTATTCAGGTGAATCAGCATTTTTATGATCCGTTTGACGGTATCTTGACTCCTCAACTTTAAATACATTCGGATGCAACAGACTTTTGTATGGGTTCATTGAGTTGAAGAGCGATACTTCAATCTGATTGTTCTAGTCTATTTTTTTTGCTTTTATTTTCAGGTGATTATTCCCTCTCTGATATCCCTTACAATCAAGTTGAATCAATTCCCAATAGTATCTGCATGTTCGAGCTAAAGCAAGAACAATGCTCAAAGCTATCAGCGCCTGCAGCAGAAAAAGCATGTTAGTTTATTGGTCAAAAGATATCTAAGTGTAATTGTTGATCAAAGATAGACTCACAGAATAGATCATCGCTGATTCTTAGCAAAGAAGGCAGATGTTAGAAAAAATACTCCTGTAAGGCCGATAGACTAAAATCATGAGGCAATATATGAACAAAATAACTATAATACTCCAGATAAGATTGGAGCTTTGTAAGTAGAGATAGGTTAGCACCAACATAGAAAATAGTATGACTTGAATCAAGAAAAAACTTATGTAACCTTCTTTTATCTAGTTGACCCCTCCAATCCTCTACTATCCTCCCTTCTGGCCCAGACCAACTACTTAAATACCCACCACAATTCCTGTCATCAGCCAAGCGGTTGTCATGATAAGACTATTAACTCTGTTTGCAAGAGTATATACCTGTTGATGACTGGAAAGGTCTATATATGAGGTAAGAAAGAGCATAATAATATTTAGTCCAACTAAAGGAAAAATCAGGCAAGTGTAAAGATAGTTGATTGGTCTGCTGAAAGTGTAGGCAATCTACTCGATATCATTTGTAGTTTATTCCTTTTATTTATGTTTTTGCTTTCTGAAACTCATTGCTATCTTGATGATAAGCGTCATAACCATAACAGTTGCCATCAGAGTCAGCCACACAATGTTACTTTCCACAAACTGCCAATATATCTCATACTCCTCTCTGAATGTACCATCGTAGGAAGATTGATAGAAAAACTAGCGATACCCACTGACCCAAATCAATTTCTTGATGGCCCCTCCCAGATAGCTAGGATTCGAACTGAGCCCATAGCTGAAGTAAACAACCTGTGCCATCACAATCAACTCGAGACTAATCATTTTGTGTCTCAAGCTGATGACAGCTGCACCTAAGAGCAGATAAGACAGAATCTTAAAGATGAAGCTGATATTTTTTTTGATTGTGAGGTTATCCACTGTGATGTATACAAGTTTGCCACTGCGGGATGTCACGTTGAAGATTAAATAACTATTTTCTGTGTCAATGAGGGTAGGATCGTAGGTGATGTTGACCGAACAGCTGACAGCTTCAATATCTTCAGTAAAATCAGCCTTGACTGTAAGTTTACCACTAGAGTAATCTGCGCTCACCATGGAGATTCCATCAACATCGCATATCAGTTGAGTCTGTGAGTTGAAATCCATGTTTTTGAGAATGAACAAGTCAGGGACCAACTAAAACACCAGAACTGCCCTGTTCGTATCGTCTTCTTCCCTTTCCGCATAATTGAGAGACATGTTCAGTGGCACACCTATATAAAGACACTGACTTTTGCCCTTATAATAATTGGTGCATCTGAACATAGGCTCAATCTGGCAGCTAGATGAACAGCCATCAAAATCAACCCGATTGCCGTCATCACAAGAAGTTGTGTCCATTGATAGCAAGGCTCCATCTCCACAAATTTAGATACAAGCTGACCCTGTAAGCTAATAATGCTATTTGCACTGACAAGACCCTTCTTATGTGGGTGTGCTATTAAAGTTCGCTGTCAAATTACAGTATCTACATATTATTCCTTTTTATGAGTCTTACATCGGCACCATGCAACCAAAAATAGTGTTGCAAATTCCATTCACCAGCTAACCCTGCTTACAAACACACAGCCCATCCACCTCCTTGAAGTATGTCTGATTGCACACACTGCACACTATATCACCTGCTAGATCTTTAACTGGTGTGACGCAACCGTCTATGGTGGTGCACATGCCATCAATCATGGTTCCCTCAATGCAGAAGCACTTACCACCCTCTATGTAAAAGCCACTTCCACAGTTGTAGCACTTAGTTTCCGTGCATCTATTGCAGCCAACCATCCCAAACATAGTCTCACATTGTTCAGCTAAACATGTTATTTGATAGTTGATAACTCCCAATGTGAAGTTAGTGTCACATTGTAGGCAGCCATCAATGGTGCATAGCCCACAGTTGCCTAGTCCGAAGTGGATCAGGCATTAATTAGTAGCACAATAATGATTTCCAGCCACCTGAATGTCAAAAAAATCAGTCATGCATTGAATACAGCCATAGGCCGAACATTCCTGACAGTTATTTATTCCGAATATGAATGAGCATTGAGACGTGACGCATAAAGGCCAACCGTTAACCACTTTGTTGTAAAAGTTCATATTGCAACTGAAACAAATTTGGGCTGTACATTATGCACAGCTTCGGTAGTTGAACATGGTCTGGCATTGGTTGGTCACGCATATCTTGCTGCCATTGACTGTCTTGAAGTAAAAATTGGGCTTGCAGGTCAGGCATTACTGTTCGATGCATTCTTGACAATAATTGTGGTTGAGCAAAGTATCACACCTGTTAGTGGCACACATCAGGTTAGAGTTGACAGTTATTAGGTAAAAGTTGGCCTCACATTGTAAACATTCCTAGGCAGTGCATTCTAGGCAGTTATAAAAGTCATAGGTGGTGTTGCAACCTGTCTGGGTGGCACACTGGACCCGGCCGTTGGCTTCCTTCTCATAATAACTAGTGTTACAACTCAGGCAACCCTCAGAGAAACACTCAAGGCAGTTTGATATGTTGACCAATGTCAAACAATCAGTTGTGGCGCACACGACACTTCCATTGAGCATTTTTGTGTAGAAATTATCAATGCAGTTGATACAGTCATTGTGTTTACACTACTAGCAGTTGGTTAAGTTGAAGTATGTAAAGCATAGATTAGTGACACAGATGGTGGTATTTGCAGTGTTGTACTGGTAAAAATCGACCTGACAGGATACACAACCATCAGTATAGCAGGCTGCACATTCGTGATAGCTTAAGGGTAAGCAGTCAGTGATGACGCAAATGTCTGTGCTGTTGACATTCGTGAGATTGTAGCCAGCCGAGCATTAAAAGCATCCTCCAGAGTCACATTCTATACATTTGAGGTAACCATAGCTAGCGTTACATATCTTTTCCTTGACGCAAAAGAGGGCGTAATCGAGTTCTATCTTATTACTCTTACCACTTCGGGAAAGACGGGAATTTTCCGTGATAGGAGATGTACTGATATCGTACCAAAAGAAAGCCTACTGAGTATTTGTTCTCAGGAAGAAGTACCATATCCCCAAAAAGCATAGATGATTGAAGGCATCCCCAGCTTTGTTGTAGCGACTGTCGATAGTGATACTTGGTATAAAGTCGTTAGTTGTGCTAGTCATAAAATTCGTCGATTATGATAAAGATTGAATGTAACTGTTATAATTGATCGCAGGGCTGGAATCAGCATGTGTTTTGTTGTAAAGAATCAAAATAACTGACATCTAATAAATTTTTTTTTGTGAATATCCCCGGTCAGCTTTTATTTGGATTGTGCTCACAGAAAGCCCATTTTTACTGAGAGTGATCTATGGATCCCATCCACCACCTGTTGCTTCTATTCTGAAGTCTTTGAAAAAGGCTTAAACACCCATATCACCCACGTTTGATAGGGTTCGGGATAGAGAATGTGTATACTGCTCAGAAGAAGAACCCCCCGAAGTATTTATGCTTGTCATCGTATGACCTCAAATATTATAGTTTGTACTTGATGTTTCGGCCCATATCCAGGAGGAAGTTTTGTCCGTTAGTACCACGTGGAAGGAAACACAAACCATTTTTACATCTTGTAGGATATTGAATTAAATAGTATCTCCGGTCGGGTCAAGGATGCTAAAAAGCACTGAAAACGCAACATGATCACCTACTCCCATCCTAAATCCAGCAAATACTATGGAGCGTTAATAAGTGATAATGTCATAGGAGGTTGGGTAGCTTATGAAAAATAGCTTGGGGTTATTGGCTGAGCTCTTTTAGTTCAACTAACCATCCCATAATTTAGCCTGATCTGGAATATCGATATGGTTACATGCTTGGATGGAGGCAGCACTGAGGCAGGCCATCAGTAGATATATGATGATCCATTTGTGCATAATGTTCATATTATATATTATCATGGATTAAATCAAAGACGATCATTAAACTTGTCATAATAGCAAAAAGTAAGTTATTCCTTTTGATTTATTTTTCAAGTTACACGGGCTGATAATTTGAATATAAATATCAATGAAGTTGAAACTCATCCTTCTTGGTGTGCTCATCTACTTTGGAGTTCTGCTATACCAAGCAGAAGAGCACTTAGAACATCTGGTGGAAGCCCACACAGCCGAAATCGTATACGAACATTACAATTAAAACAAAACTACACATCCCGATCATATCGCGGTCAATTGGATGTCAGACCTTGACGACAACATGCTCATATCCAACCTTACCATCCCCGGATCTCATAACACAGGAACCTACGCTTGTCCTAGCGTGTGCATTATCAACCAGTGCCAGGCATGGAATGTCAAGGATCAACTTATCTCAGGAATTCGCTACCTAGATTTCAGAGTCAATGATAAGGAGCCCTTAACCATTTATCATGGTCCCTTCGTAATCACTGAGCTTTATCCCATGATGGAGCATGTTGGTTAATTTTTGAGAGAAAATCCAACTGAATTTTTGATAGTTTCGTTTCAACTTTAGTTTGGAAGAAAAGATCCACACAAGTTCATTTTGATGGAAATGGAAAAAGCAGGTATCGAAGGTGTTTTCTCTACGAGAATTCCCACAGTTGGCGAAATGAGAGGAAAAGTCTTCATCATCGCTGGGGTGGACGTTTACTTCCCAGACACATACAAAATTGAAGGATATTACGGCATTTGGGATCTTCCATCTGCATACATTCAGAACATGTTCATCCTATTCCCTTGGGATGTCAAGTACAAGAAAAGCATCATCACCGAAACTCTTCAGAGATCTTGTGATCTTCATCGATTCAAGATCAACTTCTGGACTGGAGCCTTTGCAGTGCTACCCTACATGTTCGCCAAGATCGGGAAGGGTCCCAACAAGATGAACTTTGATTGGTTGAAGGCCAACAGAGGGCAAAAATGTGTGGGAATCAATATCATAGACTTCCCCTCTCACACCCTTATAAAGGAGTTATATATGACCAATTTCGCGTAAACTGATTTCTGATACAAGTCATTCTTATCATTCCTTCATATTTACCTTCCATTTTTTCAATACTTACTTTTTATTAACACATGAAAAGTATTCATGTATTTGATATAAATCACACATTCTGATAAACACTTGATAACATCATGAGAAAGGATAAAACAAAAATAGTTATACCGTTGCATGAGTTCAATGACCTACTAAAAGCTCTTTCCAAACACGACCTGAATTTGGCTAGCTAAAAGGTGAAAATCCTTGAAAGCTATGATGTCCAAATGAGGGAAGTTGTCACTCTTCTTGAAGAGTTCATGACTGCCAATCAAACCATCGAAAAGTTACAAGTTGACCTTAGAAAATCTATAAATACCAATGTCGAGCTCCAAGATGAGATTGAAACATTGAAAATGTAAAAGAAGCCAAATCTCAACAAAAACTAACAATAGATCGCTTCAATGATCCAAAGCATAACACTTATATCAAAAGGCAAGTTTTAATAAGCTCGCAACCTCAAGAACTCAAAACAAGTTTAAGACATAATAAAAAATCAATGGGAGTATCACTGTCTCAAAAGGTACTCAGACAGATATAGGGGCCCTGAGAAGGAAAGAATAATCGAGCCTTTGAGAAGGTCGGAACAATTCATTCATATCAAAGGTCTTTTGACTATCCAAAGCTAGGAAATTAATCAGATTCATGAGCAATATGAGGAAGCTTTAAAAAGAGTTAGTTAATCTTGTATTACAGAAACATAATGGCCTCTGATTTCGAGAAGAAATAAAAGCCTGATTGAAGAAATTGGTCTGAGAAACAGCGAAATTGTCAGAGCAAAAACATTCAACGAGTATACTTAAATGTAATAAAATTCTGATCTTCCTGATAAAACAAAGCTTCGACCTGAAGCTTCAGTTCAGTCATGCCAGAAGAAATCAACATTAGCCATCAAGACAGAGGAGCTTGCCAGAAAAGAAGAAGAGTTATTGGATTCCAAAACTAAATTAAATTTATATTTAGTTCAATAGCTGTTGGAGTAAGTATAAGGTAGAAACAACAACAAAAAGGGTAAAATATACCAAGGCCTAACTCCAGAGTAAATAATTGAAAAAGTGGTCACCTTCTTGAAATCTATCAGGCCCTAAGCGAATCCTCCTGGAGAGGGTTCTCCCCAACAGAAGTTGTTATCGGGCAGCCCTGAGAGTAATTCATCAGCTATCCTTTTTGACAGGCAATCTGAGCAGTATGATTGCAATGTGAGATCAAAATCAATCGACAGCATACAGCTACTGGGAATTCAGGATTATATTGATAAAATTGAGCTTCTCGAACAGGTCAACAACACCTTACTTGAAGAAAAATAATAGTTAAACTACAAAATTACATAGTTATAAAATCTTCTCTAAGAAAAGAAAGCTTAGATTGGTCAACTGGAATCGGAGAATCAAAAAAGTAAAAATCGGAAGCGAAGTCTTAATACTAAGGCATCCAAGATTATCTCAGAAGTTGAGAACGAAGATAAAATCAACTAGCTATAACATTTTCTGAAGGTAACGAACATTTCCCTTTCGGAAATTCATGCCTAACCCAATATTTTTATGGAGTAAAACAACTATTTACACAAACGAAATCAAGAGCTCCATCTTTATATATAAAGGCTGAAAAAGGGACACTGTTAATAACTGACAATAAAAAACTCAAGAATTGAGCAACTTCAAAAAATTCTTCAAAATCTGAGAATAACCTTAGATTAGTATAGTATCTCAGAAACCAGCTTGTAAATGTCAAAAGGGCCATCCTGATAAGATGTTGCTCTGATCAATATTTCCTCTTTTTCTTCATCATTATTATTAAACTATTTCTGTAGGTTTACCATGGTTTATGCAACTCTTCTGCCTATCATTCATCGATTTCATACTGTTGAAGAAATTATTGAAATTCTAATGATGTTTATAATTCAAGGATTGTTATGTCTTAGTTTGGTGATGGCTCTGTTGAGGATTGCAATATTTTATTGGAAAGAGATATAACAATGTAGAGGTATGGCAGTCCAACAAACTTATAATAAAATTTAAAAAACAAAATCAAATAAAATGAAGGCCAGTATCAGTCAGAGCATACTATAAAAATTACCTCACTCAATGCAAAATACAATCCTAATCGTATATATGCTTCCTTACATAATAATCAACGAAAAGTTCCAGGATTAGTCCTTGAGAGATCCGAAATGTTTCGAGATGAACGACAGAAATAGCGTCAAGACAATGGTGGACTGATTAAGATCAACAATAGACTGAGAGATAGCTTGATAACCAAAAAAGAAAAACAAGTCAAACAGTATGAAATTTGATTTTTACATTATTATTTTCATTTAATTACAAATTGAAGTATATAGATTCATATAACACTTGGCAGTTTCACCCTGGAGGTGAGTTGAGGTAGACTTCAAAATGTTTCTTACCAGAAAGAAAAAATATGAGGACGAGGAGAGAATAGACCGACTGATAAAGGGGTCGATGAGGGCTCATATATAAAATGGTCCTGGAGCCAGAAAAGCGAGACTATACGTGGCTTAGAAAATGCACTAAAAAATGTCTCTCTACTAATACAATCGGTTCAAAGATATTGCCATGAGAAGAACCTTTCGAAATTTAGAGGATTTTGTTCATCGATTCTGTAATAAAAAAATTTAGCCCTTGAAACCAATTCAAGAGAACAAAATAAAGACTCCTATGCTTCAGTGCAGAGAGTGGATGAGTTAAGAGCATGCTGACACTTTTCTCCGGTTTGTTAGAGTGTAGTGCCTTGGCGAGAAGGTGGGCATCAACCCTAATCTAGCCTTAGGGGTATACGATATGCTGGTGAAACTGGCTAAAGATGCAAGCTATAAGAAATAGTTCAAAGGAGAATTGTAAGAGGAAAAGAAGAGGTTGTTATTCGAAAGCATTGCCTCTTTCAAAAGCCAAAAGGGAGGGAATGAAACAAAGAAGCAATTTTGCTTATAAAAAACTGAAATCGATATAATCCCTGACTCTGATGAAGAAAATGAGTGATAATTTATGAGATGTTATTTATCACTTCCTTATGTTGTCAATAGAAGGCATTTCCCATTTTGAAATACTATGTCATTTCTTCAAATACTGATTGGATCTATCGCAGTTGCGTCTTGGCTTTATCCACTCCTTCACAAACTTCCATTGATCTCAGAGTATAATTCAAATCGTCCATCTTTTTGTGGATTTTGACAGCACTAACCACAAATAGTTGTTTTAGGTTAGTTAAAACATCCTGCTTGAATTCCCAATTTCTGAGCCACATCTTGATATTTCTGACAAAGCTGCGAATGCAGTGGGTCTTCAGATTGCACAACTTCGACATTTATCCATCCTATGTACTGG
>Ga0100402_1006428_pt1 | contig 11681 bp, 14 predicted proteins | sample CryGeyme20150102_FD_80419 | JGI IMG/M metagenome (GOLD analysis project Ga0100402, IMG submission 80419) | Groundwater microbial communities from Crystal Geyser aquifers in Utah, USA - Crystal Geyser metaG 2015-0102 | ecosystem: Environmental > Aquatic > Deep subsurface > Groundwater | place...
ACCTCCTCATCGGATAAATCATCGATGTTTCTCATAGCTTTACTTCTGTTTTTTCCTTTAGCCAAACTGACATGAATTGGACTGAGGAAGCCAGCCACCCCGTCGGTTCTACTCATAGCATTACTATCTTTTTTGATGAAACCAAGCTAACTCTACTATTATTCACCTTTGAGAAGATTGAAGTTGCTGTCGGTGGCGTTATACTTGTGATCTGTGAGATATTTCTTGTCAGCCGATTTGCTGTCTTCGCCATAAATTTTCATTATTTCCTAAGAATTTATTTTTTTGCCTTTCTAAACCAATTTATTGAGTAGTTCCGCTTTTGTATCGTTGTTTTTTGAGTAGAGGCTAGCAACCATTTCAGGCTCGAGCAATTGAGCAATTAGTTTAGGATCAGATTTAGAGTTTGATTAGAAGAGCTGTGCCATTTTTTGGAAGTCAATGTTCTTTTCAGGATGGAACCCAAAAGCCTATGCAATTTGCTCGGGCTCCATATGATTCAGAGATTTTTCGAGAAGTTTGAGATCTGTTTTAGCATTCTCTGCGAGAAGATTGGAAAGGAAGGCAGGATCTATCGGCTGAGTAAGTAGTTTGTTCACAATTTTGGGATTACTCAGCATTTGCTTGAGGATTATTGGGTCAATCTTTTATCCATTTTTGAGCAAATTCAGAATATTTTCTCTGACTGCAGGATTTTCATGAGACATTGCAACAGCCAGCAGCTCATTAACTTCAGGATCAGCTAGTAGGGGTGCGATGTTCTTCAAATCAATTTTCTTATTTTTAAGAATCTCGTTGATGATAATATCGTTAGTTTAGGATTTTTCTCCAAAGAGTTGGTTAATCACTTCTGGAGGTAAATCACTGACAATTCTCATCAAAGTTTAACTGTCTGCTTATGCTCCAAAAGTTTAAGCGAGCTGTAATGCGATCTATGGGTCTTATAGAATGGGAGCTAACTTCTTGAGATTGATTTTTGGGTTGTTTAACAAAGAAGTTATGATCTTGTTGTTTGCTTCTGACTTCGAACCAAAAAATTGTTATATTATTTACTTTGGAAGGTCATTAGCCACTCTCACAAATGCCTCAGATGTCAACTTTGATTCCTCTCCAAGCATATTTTATAGTATTTTCTTATTTTACAAATCGTTCCCTCCAACTTTTTTAAGGGCCTTCAAGGTAGCCTCCTGAGCTACAGGGTCTGGATTGTCTCTCAGTATTTTTTTTAATTTCTGGGGGTCCATGCCATTCTAATCAGATAACAATTGTTTCACAAATTATGTAGAATACTTGCTATTTTTATCCAATAACTTATTTGCAATGTTAGCCGACACTATGCCTTCTTCTTTATCAGCTAACTTTTTTATGATATTTGCTGATTCTGGATCGTTTAGCAGTTATCGCATACGCTAAGGATCTGCTTGGGAATTTTTGCTAAAAATGGATTGAAGGATCTATGGATTGTTGCTACTACTGAAGAGGTTTTTAACAGCTTAGCGGTTGACATGATTGTGTTTGTCTATAACTGCATTGAGAAGTTCCGGATTGTGATGCTTTTAGACTCCAAAGGTTTAACTCATAAATGATGGATCTAGCCCATTTTTGCGAGACATATCTTAGAGTTTTTTGATAGCTTTGGCATCAATAGGTTTGTCCTCCACTTTTTTGAAATTATTTAGAAGCATAGTTCTGCTGTTTTTTATTGATTTTTCATCTTTTCTTTCTGCCTTTTCAATGGCTGCCAAGTCAGGGAACTACAATTCCTGCTGTTCATCCTCATCTTCCAACATTCTTCTGACCTTTTTCCTTTTCTCTTACTCTTCTTCCTCAGCTACTCTTTTCAACCTTTACTCCTCTTCCTTTCGTTTTCTTTAGTTTTATTCTTACTCTTCTTTCATTCTCCTCCTTTCAAGTTCTTACTTCCAGATTTCTGAGTTGATAGCATCATCGTCATCGTAAGGATTGAGCTGAGGAAATTTAGACAAATCTTCAGGTAAAGTTTTGACTCTTCTGGGAGGAGCTGCTGGTTCTGGAGGAGGTTCATTGAGATGCCCGAATTTGTTCACATTTTAAACACAGTTAACTTTCTTCCTAAAATAATCTTCCTTCTCCTTGTCTCCTAGCTCACTCCTGTAGATGGGTTTGTTATTCTCATCCAAAAATCGAAGACAGGAGATAGACTGATCCAGATTATTGTACTTAAGCCTTCTCAGGTAAGGCTGCTAGTCTATCATTTCATCAAAAAAGGACTCATCTTTGCTAGATATGTCTATGATCAGCAGAAGAAGCAGGACCAGGCTTAGAAGCAGCGTATCGATAGAGTATATCAATGTTTGGTCGTAATTTTGCTTAAGGTAGATAAGATATCCACAGCAGAAGATGAGAGGAAGGATGCTGAAGAGGATAAATCCTGCGGTGAACCAGTTAGTTCCAAGGAAAAGATCAGCGCCATTGATGAAAAATGCACTGAAGTTGTTCCGGCAGAAAAATCTAGAGTAGACCATCCGAAAGAACGGCAAGGTCAGTCCACTAAGAACCGCAATAATCCGATAGCTATACAAATTATACTGATTTCTCTCCTTCCAATGATCAAATCCGGAATCATAAACAAAATTCCTCTTGACCCACACGTTAAACACGATCCCCAGTATCAAACTGCAAAGTACTCCCATTAAACCAACCCCTGCTATTGTTGATTTTTGCCCAGATTATAAATTTATGTCATTCGTTGCAGCAGTGAAGATTAGCACTAACCAAGAACACCATAAAGTGATGGATAGGCCAGCTGCCAACCCAGTCACCATTTGGGTCTTTGGGTAGTTGCATTTAGAGTAAATGAGAACTATGGCCCATAGTAGGAAGGTGATCGAGCAAGGGAAGTAAACAATGTTGCCTAGCGTTGATTTTTTGCAACTGTTGGTAGATGCATCTGCAACCAGACCAGTTGGACAGTTGCTGAAACAACTACCAGTGTAAAGGTAAGTACCTCCTTTACATGAAGTACAATTTGTGATCGTTCCTGAACATTATAAGCAACTGGAGTCGCAAGGTGCGCAAGTCATGGTGGAAGGATCTGCTATCCCACCTCCAGGACATGAGGCATAGCATACACCATAGAATAGATAATATCCAGGTTGGCACTGAGAGCAGGTGGTTGAAGATGTGCAGTTTATACAATTACTACAGGTGATACATTGGCCGCTGATGTTGAAGTAGTTACTTGGACAACCAGCCGAACAACTACCATTGTATAGCACAGTGCCAGGAGGACAAGATGTGCAATTACCAGCTGATCCCGAACAAGTATTGCATCCACCTGTGCAAGCTATGCATTTCCTGGTAGCGTTATCAGCATAAGAACCTCCTGGACATGTGGTTACACATTGTGAAGAGCTTAAAAAGGAACCCAATGGACAGCTGTCACAGGTTGTTCCGTCGCTGCAATTAGAGCAAGTCGGCATACACCCTGAACATACTCCTGATGAGTTATAATATCCATTGTTGCAGTTAGCTGCACAAATGCTACCTTGAAGGACCTAAGGAGCCGTACAACTGGTGCAGGTTGTTGCTGTTGTTATGCATGTAGCACAACTAGGAGAACAATCTTGACAGGTTACTCCTGATTGGTAGGTAGTGTTAGGGCAGGTCACTAGACATTGAAAATTGTAAAAAACATAGAGAGTTGAATTACAGGCAGAACATACAGTAGATGAGGAACATGCCGTACATCCTGTTGGACAAGTGGCACACTGATTTGTAGTCGAATTAGGATAGGTACCACCAGGACATGCTCCACTTGTGACACATTGCCCAGTGATGGCATTCAAATAGTTTGTTAGACAAGTAGTACAAAAAGTAGCAGAAGTGCAGTATCCGCAAGGTGGCACACAGCCAGCACATGTACCACTATTGTTGTAATATCCATCTGGACATATTTGCAGGCAGGTGCTATTGTGGAAAATATACCCTGGAGCACAAGATTGGCAAGTCGTCCCCGAACTGTAATGGCAGGTGGCACAAGGTGAGACACAACTCTCACAAGTATTGCTGGAAGAATTGGCAAAAGTTCCTGAAGGGCAACTCGAATCAACTACACAACTATTGTTGTAGTAATAAAATGTAGCTCGACAGGAAGTGCAATTTGAAGTCGATAGACAGTTATCGCATGGAGACACACATGATTAACAGTTTCCATTGGATGCGTTGTAGTATGTGTTAGGGCAGGTAAAAACACAGGAGGTCTGGTAAAGCCATCGCCCTTAAACACAACTACTACAGTTGACAGAATCCAAACATTAGGCACATGGGGAGATGCAAGATTGACAAATGTTGGACGTGTCTGGGTAGTAAGTAGCAGGACAGATTGGGAGACAACTTGAATTTGATGAGAACAAATAGATAGCTGTGTTTGGTGAAGGTAGGCAAGAAGCACAGGCTGTTTGAACACTAACACATCTTTGACAAGGGGAAGTGCAGTAAGCCGACACTGTCACTCCGCTTGAAACACTAGCAACAGCACTACCATTGAACTGATAGTCCACAATAAAGCTAGGTGAAGAGACAGCAATGAAAGGCAGGGCAACGTTCCCCAAGACAACAGAAAAGCTTGAAAGTGACAGACCAACAGGAATGACTGTGAATGTAGTATTGCTAAGAGAGCAAGTGCCTGAAGTAGCAAAACAGGTTGTATTTGCGCTAGTAGAGAAAGTAGTTGGTAATGTGATAACCAACTATGTTAGGGCACTGTCAAAGGATGAATGCAGAGCGAAGGGAGTTGATATAGTCAGAGTCAAGTTGGAAGCCTAGTAGAGAGCAATTTGATCATTGTTATTCACAGTGATTGAGCTGATAGTATCAGCAGTGTATGTTTGCGTGACAAGGCTAGTAGTCTCCATCGCATATCCGCCAGAATTGTAAAACTATCCCTTAAAGCTGATGCCTAACCCGCTGACATCATAGTTGACAATCGAGGCAATCGATATTTGAGCAGTACTTTGGGGGGCATCATTAAAAGTAACCACTAAAGTAGTAGCATTTGATGTGGCACAACTAACAGAACTTATTCCGCTGACAGGTGTGCAAGCCAGTGAAACGAAAGACATGGAGGGATCAATTGAAAAGGTGAAGTAATCAGTTGAAATGTGAGGCACTGCGAAAGTGAATCTTAGAGTGTAAGTGGTTGTAGCGTGAACTAGAAGGGAACTAGGAGTCAAGGTAAACAATGTAGTGGTTGCAGGTGTCGTCATTGTCAGGATGAGACCGCTGTTGATGAAGTTTACAGTCCCTGATATACCAGCTGTCTAAAGAGCAAGGGAAGTTGTTGGTTGAAGAGATGGTGGATTTTTCAGACCTGACAAGGTGAAAGTAACAGCCCCTGCTGACAATCTTGAAGGGAAACAACCACTCAAAGTGACCACCAATCCACTGATTACCACCGTGCAACTAGCAGTGCTAAAACTGGCACTCACTAAATTCACACTTCCAATGGTGATAGCACTGTCAAATGTAACCTTAATAGAGCCACCACTGGGAATCGGATCAAGTAAGATAGCAGCCACATCGTAATTAGTAGATGCGTAGGTCACCAGAGAAACAGGAGTGATTGTGACATTGGTCAAAGATCGGGCTTGAGTGGTTATGGTCAATCCTGAAGAAGCAGTATCCACCATACTGTCTAGACCATAATCATAGTAAGTTGATATCTGGATAGAAGCTGTCGTCATGAGTTGGTCCGGATTAGTCACAGGATCAAAAGTCAAAGTAATGGATGTATTTGCAGCAATGGCTCCTGTTGACGTGAAATTGACATAAGAGTTGTTAACGATAGAACATGAAGATAAAGCAGAAACATCTGTTGAACAACTACCGTTGTTGGCCACAGCTATAGTCGAAGGAAACATTACACCCACAAAACTACCAGAAGTTAGAGCATTAGTTGTTGTGAATTTTACAGTATAGGTTGTGGCATCATTGATGAAATAAGAAGAAGCAATCACTGACAGACCAGTAAGAGCACTTGTGACGGGAGTCACTGAATAGCTACTGCTGTCTATGGGATAGTAGGTTCCTGAATTTAGGTAGAGAGATGTGAAAGTAAAGGTAAAAGGACGAGAGTGAGGAGGAGTCACCACGTTGAATGAGTTAAATAAATTTATGAAGGAAAAGGTAGAGGTAAGGTCAGTTGAAGCTACTGAGGAAAGTATCATTTAAGTGCTGTTCTGAGACGCAACTGAACCTGTAGTTCCAACAAAGGAGAGGCTGACAGTGGAGGGAAAAGCAATTCTGATATAGCCGGTGGATGGAAAAGGTTATTTTATCTGCAATCTCATCATTAGAGAATTATAGGCAGTTGTTATAGATGGTGAGGAAGTTAGGGAGAAGAACACAGAGGTGAAAGCGTTGGGAGTGGTCATCGTCAAGCTGAAACCTGTGCAATTTTGAGTCACAATTCCCGAGTTGATCAGTTGATAGGTGATAGGTCCAAAAGGATATGTATTCCATGGATTTCGCAAAGGAGTCATCTCCAAAACCACAGCGGTGCTCAAAGTTTTGTCACTAGTTACAAAACCACTTAAAGTATATGCTTAAGTCGAAGTAAAAGTTTGTTTGTTGCAGGTCAAAGAAGAGGCATCTGAGTTCTAAGCATAGAAAATAGGGTACTGTGATCCCTGAACAAGAAAAAGATGAAGCTGCATTGGAAAGGGTGTTGAACCAAAGAGGCATGGTCACCTGTAGAGTGCTGCCTGCTATTAGAGGAACAGTCGGTGTGAAGGAAATTGTTTTGCTGGAGTTAGCTCCAGTTATGAGACTGCTACTGGCCAGTGAACATGAACTCATCACTGAGGGCCAAAATTGAATGGTTGACTGGCCAGTACCCAATACGTTATTGGAAGCATCATTGATAGAAACCAGAATGTTTTAGGCTGCTCCCGTGCCACCTCCCCAAGGATTAGTGATTGTAAACTAAATAACCTGTGCGTTACTTTGAGGTTGAGAGAGGCCTGACTCGCGACTGTATTGGGATAGATCCCTGAATATGTAATTATATAGGTGGTTGAGGTCCCACTTCCAAAAGATGAAACAGTACATGTTCCATTCTGAAAGACTCCTGATGTACTGTACTAGCAGTTAGTCAGCGTGGATGCAGTGATGTTGTATCTGTATCCAAATTGAACGGCAACAGTGCTACCAGCGGTGATGGTGTTTGTTGGAAATGTAATATTCATCGCGTAATTGACGCTGGGAGTGAGTGTGTATGGATCTGAGAAGGTTGTTCCATTGGGAAAGGACAGTGTGAAAGTAGCATACACCCCACCGATCAAGACATTCCCGATCAACAGGAGAAAGAGCATTTCTTTCATGCTTATTATCGATATAGATTATATTGACCGCATAATGCACCACCTGATCTACTATAGCATACATACCCATTATCATTTTGAATTTACACATGAACACCCTCGAACTGACTGCTCTCCAGCAGCACATCGATACTTTAGCCAACATCAAACACACCAACAGTGATAAAGTCCATGCCTACCAGCATAAAATGCTGCAATTGCTCCTACAAGAAAAAACCACGAGGGGGATGAACGAGCAACTTTGTAAATAATTGGATAAACTGGAGAAGGAAAATAATCGGTTGAGAAGAGAAGTGGGAGATGAGAGAAGGAAGTGGGAAAGTGAAAGTAAGAAATGGACCTCCAAAGAGGAAAGGTTAAACGAATAAAATGAGCATTTACAGACGTAAGAAATGGGGGATGTAGGGAAGTGAAATTAGCATAAATGAGGAGGATGGAAGTTTAATAGCAAAGAGATTAGCTCACCACATGCTTGGAGTAACAGGTCAATAAGGTTGACAGTTTGGAGAAAAATAATGGGCAACTAAATCAATAGCTAGCTAACTCTAAGCAAACAAATGAAGACGACTAGAAGATCATCAATGAACTGAAATCGAAACAGAAACAGCTATAGACAAGAATTGGCGAGCTCTAAATCTAACTGAGACAAGCCGAGATAAAAGAGTAGCATAGTAACAAAGAACTCTCTAATTTTAGCTCAACAGTTGCAGAGTTGAAGTTAAAAATTCAGCAACTGTAAGCAGAACGAAATATTCTCTCTAACAAAAATAAATAGTTAGCCATCAACAATGAAAGAGTCAAAGCTGAAAACTTATAAAGTCAAAGCCAAATCAAAGGGTTAGAACAGTAAAATTAAAATTTGAGAGACAAAATGAGATAAATTCAAAGGGAGCTAATCACTTTGAAGGAAAAGAAAAAATCACTTGATGAAGAATTAGCCTCAGTTTAGTTGTAAAAAGAGTAAGTTTAGTGGTATGTAGGAATGTGACAGAGGCCAACAAAAAGACTGAAAAATAGCTCAAAAAAATCAGAGAAGAGCTGAAAAATGTTCATGACAGAGAAAGCTAACTATAAGACGAGAATACTGCTTGCAAGGAAAAGATAAAAAGTCTATAAAAATCCATAAAAAATGCTAAAAGATAGATTGAAGAGCTGAAAGAATCTCTCTCGATCGCCGAGTAATCCTCAGGGTACGATTTCAAATATTTAGCAATGAAGTGGCCAGAATGCGCAAGTGGTAGACAGCAGCCAAAGATCAACGCTAAAAAATAGCCCAATTATAAGACTAACTTTCACAGAAAAATTAGTCTCTCTCGAAGCTCAAGCAAGATCTATAATCCTCAGACAGAAACAGATACGAAACAGGCCTGCAGTTGGAGAAAACTACCAAGGAAAAGCAAGTGCTTTCAGAGATGAATTTGCAGCTTTAGTAAAGACGAGTATTGCTGGAAGGTGAAAGAGAAAAGGCTGTTGGAGTGTTGGTGAGAGAAAAAGATGTACTTTCCAGAGCAAACTTCAAACTTCTTCAGCTGATCTAGTTCAAAGAATAAGCAATCAACACAATAGTGAAGCATATCCACACATCCTCTTCATAAAAGCTAGATGTGAGTCCTTATCTTGGGGGAGATCGCTAGATATAAAAAATCCTAGTCCCTGGCAATCGTGACAAGTTAATGGACCCTCGTGAGCGTGTTAAGTTGCTGTCGGAGTGGGTGCGACAGTCGTGATTTGGATAATTATAATAATGAATGATAAGGGTGAACAACTAGCCGATAGCCTTATAGTATCTCTCAGACACTTACTCACCCCTCAGAAAAATAGTCATACTCTAGTGGGTTCAGGCCCTCCTCTGGCTTGTCTTTCTAATCACACAGTCCCTCTCATAGCTAGACATCTTTGGGATAGGATGGTGGTTCATGGAAGGGGTCTTGTTCGTGGCTATAATCGTGAGACGAAGAAGCCTGAGATACCATCCTGACCCTTCAAAGGGGGAAGTAGTGAAGTGGAGGAGGCAGGCCTGGCGTTGGTGGTTGTGGTGGCGATACACAAAGTTGTTGACTCTGATCGTAGCTCTTTTCGCCCTCCTCGAATAAATTCAGTCAATCAGCACTTAAACACCAAAGTACTTATCTTGTCTGATCATACTTTTAGAGATCCCGACCTCTTATTGGGTACTCATCCTCACAAATCGCATTCTCCTTCTCCTCAAAAGTACATTGTTTTGATATTTTAAGGACTAAACAGAGTGTTAAGCAACTTTCTGGTAGATTTTGGCGAGTAAGAACGAGAGGATGAGTATCGGGAGAAACATGTACCACCAATTGTAAAAATCATGCGTGATGTCTACTATCACGGCTGATCTTATATTTATGTTCATAGTTGAGAACATTTGTGTGAGGTAACTACAGTTGAATTGTGATAAATATTACTACAGCTTAAAAATAAGAAGTCAGCTAATGTGGGAGAATATCTATTTCTATCTCACTGATGGCATCCTCACTGCACCCTACGAATATTTCGCAGGATAAAAGTGCTACAACTACATTCCCTTCACCTACCATATGTTTGTTTGTCTCGCATGCCTCTTCATCTTTATCTTTAGCTTGCTCAGGTACAGTGGAAATGCAATCGCCAAAGTGCAAAAAAGAACCTATCTCAAACCTAACCTGCTGGAAAAGGTAGCTGCCGTGGTGGGTGTGCTCAGCTTGGCCTACACAACCTATAGCAAATTTAGCAGAAGAGAAGGACTATTCATGACCAACCCTTGTCATATCAGCTTGCTGGTTCTCCTGGTCTTATTGCTAGGAGACAATAGTAGTGATCGAATGAGGTGGTTACATACAGTCTATGGTGGATCCCTTTTTGGAGCATTTGCCGCCTTGGTGATTCCTCATCTGGAAGGACTGGATGTAGTTGAAATAATTGCCTTCTTTGCCTAACATGTCCTCATATGGCCACTAGGCCCACTGATCCTTTACCGCCGCTATGGATTCAAGGTACCAGGATGGAGAGACCACTTGGTGGGTTTCGGATGCTACATTCTATACCACGTAGTTTTTTTGGTCCCTGTATGCAGACTAACAAAAATCAACGTAAACTTCCAACTATGTCCTTCCCCTGAAGAATGGTTCATTTCTTTCGGATACCACTACTATCTGATAGAGGTCTTTAACCTGGGCCTCATAGCGTATGGTATCAGATTATTCACTTTCTGCTACTGCTACATGTCAATCGGGCATTGGACTAAGGATCCTCCAAAAATAAAGTCTCTCTGACCTCAATCATTTGATCTCATATATTTAGTCTCAATTTATTTTGATATCAAACGTATATTTTAAAAATATTAATGCAGGGCGGACAATCAGAGGCAGTACTAAAGCAGGCAGTTGAGTAGCAATTGGATTTGATTCTGAAGATAGAGGAGGAGAGGAAAATGCTGAAGAGAGAGAATAAATTGCTGAAAGAGGAACACCAGAAGATGGTGGCAATCGTTAAGAAATATCAGACACAAAAAACTGATGCTTGTGTCTAGACTGATCCAGAAGAGAAATAGACAGAGGTTGAGAAAAAATAATAACAGAAAGAAGAGACTAGGTGTTTTGCTGTTCAGGCAGATATGTAACCTCCATCTCGAAACACTAGCAAATTGTTGTAAGCTCAGTAATTGCTCAAAAAACAGATTTTTCAGGTAGGAGCATGCCTTAAATGTGAATAAAATAAAATGTCATAATCCAACCGTTAACAACCCAAACAAAAAGGACAAAACAACACACAAGTCAGCAACTAAATTATTAAAATGGCAAAAGAAATATCTGCACTCAAGAGGCAACTAGTTGAGATTGAAAAAAGTAACAAAGGAAAAGACAAGTAATTGAGGGAACTAAAAAAATGTCTGGATGTCAAGAGCTAAGCTTTGGATAAGAGCAGGAGAGATTTTAATGAATTATCACAAATTTTCAACACTGATAAGTACAAATCTGTCAAAGTAATGGGAGAGGAGCTCAGCAGGACAAAACTTAGACTAGCTGTTCTCGAAGAGTAATCCAAGTATAGCCTCGACCTCCGTCGCACATTAGAGGAAGTCACACAATAATATTAGGCATATCGCTAGGATCGTGAAAGCAGGATAGACAGCCTGCTCTACGAACTGAAAGAGAAAGACTCTCGCTGCTAAGAAATTTCTCGTGAGATGGAAAGTATGAGACTGTAGGTTTCTCGCATCTGAGTTTGATAATTTATAAAAGAAAAAATAATAATGACCACGATTACCAATTTTGTTTAAGGCAACTTCATCAACAACACCAACAGCGAAGTAGAAAG
>Ga0100402_1006430_pt1 | contig 11679 bp, 14 predicted proteins | sample CryGeyme20150102_FD_80419 | JGI IMG/M metagenome (GOLD analysis project Ga0100402, IMG submission 80419) | Groundwater microbial communities from Crystal Geyser aquifers in Utah, USA - Crystal Geyser metaG 2015-0102 | ecosystem: Environmental > Aquatic > Deep subsurface > Groundwater | place...
CCTTTGTAAGAATTTAATGGTTTTTTGTGGCGTAACTTCATCAAACCTCAAACTGTCAAAGTGATACTCTTCACTAAAAATTAATATCAATATTATATTTAAACAACAACACCTAAAGCCCACCACCTTGCTCTCTCACTCCCCACCCTCCCTCTCCCCCTCCCTTCATTCACCTCCCAACTGACACATATTTGTTATATTTTTATCTGAGAGGAACTTGTAAATGGTGGTGACGGTTGCCGCCGAGAATTAACATATCATTCATGCATTTGTATCCATTTTTGAGACCACCCATTTATTTCCAGTTTTATAAAAGAACCTTACAATTATATTCCAGCTTAATCTTATATTCAATCAGTTATTGCCCTTTCATCCCACACTGGCGCCTCATACCGCCATCACTATCCACCTTTGTCCCCTCAGCGTCCTCATCCTGTAGCTCTATAGCACCTATTAGAAAAGTTTTAAGCCTCCGCAGGAAAAACACATAATGATTGGATAGTCTAGGATGATTCAGCTAGTCCTGATTCAGTAGGGTTTTCTATAAATTAGACATATAATCAACCCAGCATATCATTCGCTTTGTCATCAGTCCATTCCTATTGCGCTCTGAAGATTACGTGCTACATGCCTCTTTATCACTAGATCATCAGCATTTCTGACCGAATATGTATGATTCCTGATCCTTTTCTCAAGTTATTGCTGATTTTCTTTGCTGAGGGGTTATTTTGGAGTTGTGAGGTCTTTTGGGTAATGAAACGTTCCTATTTTGTTTGCTTAGAACAGCTGAATTTCCCTTAAGGTGTCAATAATGCTCATTTTTTCTAGATATGCCACAGATTTCAATACTTCCTGGTCTTCATGTTTTTGAATTTTGAGAACGTTGACCCCCTCATTTTCCTTTTCCCGATAAATAAACTCATCAAAGGTCAGATGTGGGTGAAATTTCTTCTTTGTCAAATACTTGAGCTCTCTATAGACTTTGAGTTAATCCTGAATCCTCAGTTCAAGCTATCTCTATCGATTGAGAGCAGCTTCATGATGAACCATTTTATTGAGCTCTTAGTTTCTCCTTTCCTTCAGGTAGTTTTATTGGGCCTAAAGAGCTTACCTTGCGAGTTTCTGCTTCAAAATTAATTAATTTTATACTTCCTGCTCAAGATAGAACTTAAATGCTGGATAGTAGTTAAATTCCATTGGTTTGAGATTCTCACAAAATACCTACAGGTTGACCTATTTGTAGTGTCTTCTGAGCAGGCTTTTGTATAAAATTTAAGCATCTTCTTGGCTAAGTTGTTCTGAATTTTGATAAAAGAAATGGAAAAGCTATCTTTTGCTAATGGCTCCTGTTTTAGATCTGTTAAGCTCCTCAAAAATTATGTATGGGTTCACCACTTAGAGTTACTTCCTCCAGGTGTCAAGAACGCGACAAGTTCGGATTATAACTGACAGTAATCCTCGAAACTGAGGCTCTCCTGTTGCTGAGCCATATGTTTTTTTTCCTGTTTTCTTTTTTTTGCTGAAATCATGTGTAGACATCTCTTGATTAAAATCCTCTAATGTAATGACGCCGCAGCGATGATGATCCAGCCTTTAGAAAATATCATATAGCTATCTTTCATTGCAAGCTACTTTTCCTTCCAGAAAGGTCTGAATTTTCTTGATGGTGATAACACTTTATGTTTGAGAGAGCAAAAGAAAGAGGGATTTTATGTTGAAGCTGGGGATGTTGAGAATATTTTTTTTAAGCAAATTGATGGTCTTTTATGAACTGACGATTTATCGAAAGAAGTTCAAGAGATCACCTACAAACATGCTTCTCATTATAACGAATAGTAAGAATATTATCTATCAATCGTAGCTACAATTTCATTTAACAATCACATAAAAATCATAACTTTTGTTTGATCTTTGATAACTTGTATAGTTTTGTCCTTCCTTGGTATATTGAGCATTATAAAATGGAGCATTTTGCAAACCAAGTTCTTTCCTCAGCTGGACAAGGGCAACGCGGAAGGTCATATGGACCTCAAGGATCACAAGGGCGAGGTCAATATCAACAAAAACAGTCATATCAACAGCCTAACCATCAATAGGGTACACCCCGCAATAATCTAAATGGTCCTCCTCATGGAAACCAACAAGGTTATAGAGACCAGCAACCCTACCAACAAAGACATAATTATCAGGGAGGTTACAATCAATCACAAGGAGGTGGAAATTGGAACAACCAAGAACAAAACTATCGAGGCAATTCAAGAGGAAATCGAGGTTATCAGAACTACAACCAGTCTCAACAGCCTCGGAATAACTACTCAAACGCTAGTGGAGGAGGCAACCGAGGATATCAGCAGGATAGCCACAGATACAACAACCACCAACAAAGCCAATATAATGGCGATGACTCCTTCCAACAGCAAGGAAGAAGCTATCAAGGGCAACAAAACAGAGGACCATATCAACATCAACAAAGAAATCAGAGAGGGCCTAGACAGTATAATAGTTGGGAACAAAGTCAAGGTCAACCTCAATATCCTCCTCATATGGAGAACAAATATCCTCCTCAACCGTATACTCCTGAATACCAGAATAATTCCGAGGAAATGATGGGCTAGCAACCTCAATACGAACAACCTTATCTAGATCAAAGACAGCTCAATCAACCGATGTAAAATCAGTTGAACAGGGCCTTCAATTATCAACATCAATAAGATAGAATAGGCTTCAATCAGAGAAACGATAGAGGAGGTTTCAACCAAAGGAACGACAGAGGAGGCTACAATCTAAGAAATGATAGGGGGGGCTACAACCAAAGATAAGGATACGGATATATTCAAGATAACAGATCTCGAGGGGGGTACAATCAGAGCAGAGGTTATGAGGACAGAAGGGAAAGAGCACCTCCTCGACAGGAACTGACAGAAGGAGACCTTTTCCAGGTCTTAGCTCAAAGAAATATAATCGATGTAGAAAACCATAAGTTGCTGCAAATTCCAAACGAAGTCAGTAGTAATCCAGCAAGAAATTATCTCTTGCCATCACAACCTCGCCCCTTGACTGATCGTATCAATCTAGATCCAATAGCCAACTTTGAAGGTGTGAAGAAGATAGATGTGACAAAATTCAGAGGCCAAGTTTAACCATTTTACAATTTACCAGAATTCCAAAGCAATGAACCTGAATAGTCGGTAAAAGGATTCAAACAGGCAACGGGTATCAACTTTGATGAATTTGAGCGTATGGGAGAAGAGTTGTCCAGAGAGATTGTAGCGAACTTTGATACCATTTTCAAATGATCTTGTGAGTATCACTATTGATAAATAAATTCAAAGATGGAGTCAGTTTTCAGGACTGTCAGTCGACAGACTGCCAAAATAATAAAAATACTGACAAAACTATCAGAAACCAAAACTGAAAATAGCTAGCAAATTGATCTAGCTTTATTCGCCGCCATCAAAATTGAAAAATGTATCGGGAAGTACATGGACTCACCTGACGTATCTGAAGTCATGGAGGTTGGTGGTCGCTAGCTTGGGGCTAGAGGAGTAAACGGGTGTTAGGATATGCTGAGCATTGCTTGGGCAAACATATAAAATTTCAGAGAGTCAACTGCCAAGTTATAAAGCAAAATTAATGTCCTCATAAACTAAAGCGAAAACAACTTTAAGAGGCACCATCATTCTCAATATTAGGTACCAATATATAATCATGAGCAGAGACTTAAGCCCGCTAAAATACATAGAAAGAAACAACCTACGTCAGAGCATGAATCTCGTTCTATAAGTTAGATTGATCATAGCATCTTAAAAATATCAAATCAGATCACAACACTTATGGCTCAAGATAGGAACAAGCGGGGTAGTAGGGAGGAGTCGGAAGTAGAAATGTATGGCAATTGAGCCTGATATTTTTATTTTAAGGTTGGTCGGTATAGGTGGGATATATAATTAAAATATGAAAGGGGTTATGTTGAATGCGCTTATGCTTGCACTGTGCCTATACCTGTCAGCATGCCAAAGTGGAGTTTCCTGGTCGTCTATCCCTTCCGTTCGTTGCGGTATTTATTCATTAATTCAGGCCAAATCACCACTATTACCAGTCTGACGACTAGTGCTGACACTTCGACCACCACCACCGACCACACTTCCACTTTTGACACTCCTCTTGAGGTCAATTCTAACCTAAAGTACGGGTTGAGTCTGATGAGTTACTAAAGTTGGATGACAGACACATTTTCATTCAACATTTCGATGGTCTCTTACAGTAACACGTCAGTAACTATTCGTTTTCAGGTCCTTGATAATACTTTTTTCACAAGGGCCAAAGTTCACTATATCATCGTGTGGTGGCCTGGAACTTTTCCTAATGATTACCTTTCTACCCCTCCTGCTCAGCCCCCCAATACATATAATTGCATCGATGTGCTTTTCGGATGTAATCATTATGTTTATTAAGGCTATCTAACTACCGATTTGCTCACAGGGACTGGAAACCGCTCTCAAATTGTTGGAGGTATTCTTCATTCAAATATGTACAACTTCAATTCATCATAATTGATAGTCAGCACTGCGATAGCTGGCCTTCAACTGACCAATAATGTGGGAGCAAACGACTTCGTCAAGGTGGAGTCATTTTTCAACAACAGCGATGCTATGGAACACAATGTGACTGCCTAGGAGAATAATTTTATCAAATTTGTTTGTGTAACAAACGTCATCATTGACCCAGCTGTCCACAAAGAGTATCAGAAAAGTATCATTGAATATCAAACCATGAACTTGAAATATGGAGGAACTGGACTTTAAACTATCACATACACCTAGAGATACGACGGCTACGATCGGCTATTCTTTGGCTTTTCACAGTTCAACTTGACCATGAGTTAAACCAGATGGCTAAACATTGAATCTTCCAATATTACCTTAGTTGGATAGTATTATCGCTATAATGTTGCCATGAATGAAGTCATCATTGAAATGCTTTTCTTTGCCTTCAGGACATGCACCGACCAAACTTAATACTACTACCCAACCAATCACACCTGCCTTAGTTCTTGTCCAAGCAACTCAATCCCCACTCCTATCGCTGCCAGTGTTGGTGGATCAGCTAACTATCTTCTCTGCAAACTATGCCACTATAGTTGTGATACATGTACTGTTGGCCAGGATGCTACTACCTGTCTAACATGTCCAACGAACGTCAACAGAACCAAAACTGGAAATACTTGTCCATGTGATACTGGATATGCTGACGTGGGGAATGCTCAGTGCTTGACATGTGGTGAAGCTATTCCTGGCTGTGTCTCCTGCTCGAGTGCAACTTATTGCTCAGACTGTGATAACATAACCTATGTTCTTAATACAGTCACCCATACCTGCACTTGTTCAAATGGCAGCTTTCAAACCTCATCATTTTGTCTGTCCTATTCGGGATGCCTTGAAGCCATTCTTTTCAACAACACCCTAGCCTGTATCACTTGTGATACTTCTCTCAATTACATCAAGGTCACTAGCAATGATAGCTGTGTCTGCAATGAAGGATACTTCCTCAACACTTCTGTTCCTGAGTGCTACGATGTCTGTGGAGATGGTATCACTGCCAAGGGACATTGCGATGACGGCAACTTAGACTATGGAGATGGTTGTGATGAAAATTGCAATGTGGAGAATGGATATCATTGTGAGACCTTGTACAATGGAAGCACTCCAGGTTTATCATCTTGTATCATCATCACAGATGTGACAATTACTTACCTTTATACTTAGAGGAAAATAGATAGCAACAAGTTCATCATGAAGTTTAGCATAAATCCAGCTCAATAAAATTTGACTGCTAATAGCTTCGATAGCAACAATTTTGTCACGAATATGCCCATAGAAAATGTCCAGATAAGATATGATCCTGATAAAGCGATCATCACCTTGGAGGGAGCCTACTTAGAAGCTTTAGAAGGAAGAGATTTCACCTTGAAAGTTTCCTTCACAAACGATCTATCTTTCTACGCAGATCCAACTGTCATGAGTTTTACAGCTACTGGCATTAATGCTCAGCTGACTCTTGATACCCAGACATCGTTCAACAATATATTGCCATATATCGTCATGGCAGAAGGAATCATCACAATTATTGTGGCCATTTTCGCTTCAGTAGTCGGTCTTAAGCTAGCAGGTATTGAGCTGTTCCTCCCAGTTCAACTTCTGTACTTCAGCTTATCAACTATCAAAAGTCAGTCTTCTTACAGTTCTTCACTGGCCAACCTAAAATACACTAATGGATACAGTGTCATCACAGCTTATGACTACCTTAGGACCTACGATCAAAATCCCTATCTGGTTGCCATTACCTATGAAAGCTAGTTCCTGATGAGCACCAACATCATGCTCGGTATATTTGTCTTTACCCTACTCTGGCTCATGATTCACACTTGCCGAATCAGACTAAAAGAAAGAGATCTTGATAAATTCCTTGAGATGAAAAAACCTAGAGGTGAGTTGGAAGAAGAGAAGAAAGAGGAAGTCAATAGTGATGAGAGTGAAAGAGGAGTTTTAGCTCCTAATCATGAAGAAGCATAAAAGAAAGCAAATGCAGATCCATATTCGATTGATGAAGAGAACGATCTAAGAGAAGACCATCACTATTCTCTCAAAATTTTTTCATTTGAAGTTGACAGAGTGTACTTTATCCTGTACATCATCCTCATCAATCAAATGCTTTTCGCCTTTACAATCATGTCTCTCAACTTGCCTCTTTCTACCTTCTACTTCCCTGAAGAGGTCAGCATCATTATTTGTAACTTCATCACCTTCATCCTCATGGGAAACATAGTGTTCATCTTTTATGACCAAACATCCAATAAAATGATCAACTTCACCTGCATCAACGATCGCTATGTCTATCTCTACCTTGTTTTCAACGTTTTAATCCTCATCATCACTGTTTACACCTTTGAAAATAGCTGGGCCATCTACCTCATTACTGCACTTACTGCTTCCTTCATTGTCTTGGTGATTGTTGAAAGACCGTATAGTAAGACTATATTATAGTTTGAAAATTTGGTAGCTCTTTATTTGGCGGTTATGTTGGTCGGCTCAGAAGTCATCCTTTGTGTCATGAAGAGTGCCTCCCTTGGTTAAAGCATGAATTTGGTCTTGACTTTGTTGATAGTTGGTCTCATTCTGATCGGACAGATTCTCACGATCATCCGTATTGTATTGAAAGTCAATTTCAAGAAAGCTTTTGACGATCTCAAAGATCCCAGAAACGAAAGGGAGAATGATAACAATAACAAGAAGAGAGTCAAGGAAAGGAATTTGGATTTGCTTGGAAAAAATGAGGTGGAGGAACTGCCTTCTGATTCTGTAAGAGATGGACTATATACTCCCAAGGATAAAATGATAGACTGGGAAGCAAGAAATACCGACGAGTACGAAAGTACCAAAGGCTTAAACAAGGAGAGTCGGGAAGAATAAGAGCTGAACAATGTCGAGAGAGAAGAATAGAACAAAGAAAGCAAATTCAATTAACTCTAGCTATTAAAGAAGAGACTAAGAAACACCCTCAAAATTAAGAAGGAGACAGATTCCAAGAAAAGAGATTGATTAATTCCCATAATTTTGCCGGCACAGTGTCCGTATATGAATATTGATAGCATAATGCTGATAGTATCAATGAAGAACATATAGAGGAGGATCAGTTGATCTAACGACTGCTTTCCTTCAAGAAGTCGTACATCATCACCGCGTACCATAGCTTCACATTATTGTTCTTGAACTTTGGATGGGTCGTAAACTTGACCCAATCGTATCTTACCACGTTTTTCAGAGTATCATAACAACTCAATGTAGCTAGACCACGCTCTCTAGCAAAATGTTTGATTGAACTTCCTTCAATATCGTTCAAGCCAAATCGTTCGAATGCAATATCCTCGAGGAAAATTGCATGGAAATGCCTGTTGATCTGATACTTGAGGAAAGCTCTTTTGAGATTCTAGAAGGGGAAGTAGTTAAATTGCAAAATTTTGAAGTTTCCCTTGAGGAACCAAGGATCTTTATAAGGCTTAAGCTATTTCCTGGTAATTGCACTAAAAATCCATCTGAATGACTTGAGGATCATTCTCGGGATGTTGAGGGTGAAGAGATTGACGATTTTGTTGATGGTTGCCGTTCCAGTAATGTAGTAGCCTCCCATGAAATCAAGCACCTTGATAAGCTAGTCAGAGGTAAAATTCTCATAGTTGAGGTGTTGATCAAGTTCATCGATGATTTCAAAGTAATCTTCTTTGAAGAACTATAGTCTTGAAAACTACATAGGCTGGAGGTTGAATTTGTGCTACATGACGTCAATAAGCTTATCTATTAAGTACTGATGGCTTTCAAACTGCTTCTGCTCTTGGTGCTCTATGCGCCTGTCTTCAGCAGTATCAAACAGGAAGAAAGATGGCACTGCGTTGGGGAAAATCCACACCAAAACAGGAATAGCAGCCTCAGCCAAGGGTATCATCACCAAAATCGAGTACGGGATAAACTTCAGAATGTCAATAATGATTCGCTTACTCTTTGAGATCTCGTAGCCTGTAAAATACTGCTTTTGCTTGCGACGATAGACATCAATCAACCACTTACTGTCGTTCCAGAAATCTTTTGATCCTTGCACCAATGTGTACTTTGCCTCTTTAAGAAAGAATTTGAGTTTGAGTCTCCAGGTTTTGCCTCCTGCTTCAAATATTTTTTTCTTGAGGTCCTCCATTTATTGATGATCGAGTAGACCATATCTTGGCGTGTAGGTGAGGCGATTGATACGTGGGGTCAGGAGCATCCGTTTGGCATTTGATAACATTTTTATAAAATTAGTACAGGTTTAAACAGATCTATTATATCACACTTTTTATGATGATTGCAGGTAACAAATCCAGCAGCGAACAACTCAAAAACATATGCCATACATCATCAGCCCTTTTTGAACACCTTCCTGGCACGTTAACTGTACTCATACTGATCTATTGAGTTCGAATCTACACTGTAGTCAAAACCGCTCTTGTCGAATCCCGACTCGCTTGAAGAAAACAGAGGGTTTCTGCGGGTCGAATCGCGAGATATTTGAAATTCATCCAACTATTCATCAACATAACTCTAGTTCTTGGGTTGTTGTTGCTGAAAAGCTTGAGGCATGAATTTGCTCATCAAAGAGCTCATCCCTTTGCCCATAGAACCGCCTCGAATTTTGTTTGCTCCCGATTAGGCCTGATCAACTACCTTTGCTTTCTTTTCCTAGGAGAATGCTCTTTTGGCTTCAAAAATGCTCTTTTTTTCTTGTTATTTGTTTACTTTTTCAAGAACTTTGAATTTTTACATGACATCTCCCAAAAGATCAGTAGCACCTTCAGGAGGTTTTTCTTTCTCAGGTTTGGCCTTCTTTTTGCTATCCTTACCTTTCTTTTATTCTTTTACATCGCTAGGCTTGCTACTAGTATCAACATTTGAGTTTGAGCTTGGTGAGATCTATGAACTTGGCTCAGCGTTAGCTCCAGAGTTATTTATTTTGGAAGGATGGTCAATAGAGCTTCCCTTCGGCTAACTAACTAGGTTTGAGGCGGAGTAGCTATTATTATTTATGGATTAATTCTGGCTGACAGACTTATCTGATGGAGTTTGAGCAGGTTAAAAAGGTCCTTGATTATTACTTTTGATTGATCCCTGAGTACTAGCTATAGGTTTCTGAGGTTAGCTCATCATATAGTTTGTCCGCACAGGTTCTTGTTTCTTATCCATGAAATTATTCTTCATAGGTTGCTGTTCCTTGACATTTCTAACTGCTCCAACTTATCCTGAAACCATTTGTGTAACAATGCTTACAAGCACTGCTTGGGCTTCAGGGTTTCTGATTTAGATCCTGAACTGTTCAGCTAAAGCATTTCTGCTGACGTTGTAATTTCTATTGATTTATTTCTTGAAAACATTGAGTGTGTGTTTAAATTTGAAACTCTCTAAAAACTCCTGAATCAAGTCCATACAAAGTGAAGCTGAATCAAGAATAAAGTACTGAGTGGGTATTGCCTCATCTTTTGAAGGAGAGGATGTTCATACTGGAAACCTCGGTTTTTGCCTCCACCATACTACTTCTATATGATCTGAGAGTTAAGGGATGTATACGTCGAAGACGTAACCTTTGAGTTGGGCTTGCATATTGCGAAAGTAGCCTGAACTTAAGGCCTGCTAATATACTTCCTACTGGAGCTGTTGGACAGTCTTCATAGAATATTATAATTATGAGGGGCAGTTTTGCAGTCAATCCTCATTCAGCTTCAGCCGTCTATGGCAACAATCCTCCCCATAGGATCAAAGTCTCCAAACGCTCTGAAAATCAAAATAGTGTTGATGATCTGCAAAAGTCTTCAAATCTAGCCGAAATGCTTTAACATGAAAAGGCAGTCGCTGAAGACTACCGAGAAAGGAACGAACGAAATATTGTTAAGTGCAGATTTTTATATAATAAGTTGACTGCTTTGGGAAACTTAGAAGGAGTACCTGAGATGATAGCTGCTGAAGTATCCTAAGTTGATATCAAAATCAAGGAACTGGAGTTTCAGCTGCAGTTCAAAAGAAGCCAGCAACTCAGAAAATTGAGAAAGAAAGTACATAATTTTTTGCAGCAGATAAACTTCTAAATACCAGAATAAGATTTGGAAAAGATTGAGGATTAAATTGAAATTGTCCTGTTCTTACTTGATATCTTTGAGGAGAAATTTAATGAGATGACAACTGAAAGAAAATAAATCGATCAACTTATAGCTAAACTATAAGAGAGCAGTCATATGGTTCAACCTGAGTAGATATAAACTTTCAGACAATAAAACTAATAGCTGATGGGAAAAATTAAATAGCTTGAGAGTGAGCTGTCCAAAGTTAAGAATTAGGACATGAAAAGATTGGAATTATAGCTTACAACTCGGAAATAAGTAGGAACAATTGAAAATAACTCAGATGTTAGGATGGCACATCAAGCACAAACTCTTGAAAAGGCCCACCATAGAATTGTAGATCTCGAGAGCCAAGTCAAAAGATTGTAGGAGAGGTACTCAGTTCTAGAGGGCAATCTTGATAGAGCCAGGAAGGAATAAGCTCGATGGAAATAGAGATATCGACTAATGGAGTCTCAGAAAGACTAAAGGATAAAATTGTTGGAACGCTCTCTCAATCAGCAACAAAGACATTGAAATTACGATCAGTATAACTTAATATGTGAAGCTATTTTACTAAATTTTATATTGATTGAACATGTAGAACCCTTCACAAATATTAATCCACAATCACCTCTGCAGATCCCCATCTATAGTGCATTTTCCAACAATCAATAGTCCCCGCTAACCCTGCATCATGAAATAAGACTAGTTTTGGCCAACCCTCAGGACAAAAAAATACAATCTTCTCAAGTTACATGAACTCAAGCATCACAGAGACAAAGATAGAAGGATGGGAAGATTGTCATTATAAAAAGACAGGCAAGAAAAAATCAGACAATAAGGTGAACAAACTTATCTTAACTCTTTGGCCTACTATCTGAGAAAACATGATGACAATCGGAGGGTGAGAAATAGCAGCTTTATGAACCTGAATGAACAGCTAAAAGAGAAAAATAGGTATTACTCGATTTAAAGGTGATGTTTTCAAATAGAATATCATA
>Ga0100402_1006431_pt1 | contig 11677 bp, 5 predicted proteins | sample CryGeyme20150102_FD_80419 | JGI IMG/M metagenome (GOLD analysis project Ga0100402, IMG submission 80419) | Groundwater microbial communities from Crystal Geyser aquifers in Utah, USA - Crystal Geyser metaG 2015-0102 | ecosystem: Environmental > Aquatic > Deep subsurface > Groundwater | place...
CATGGTTTCCAACCACGCGTTCACCGCCTCCTCGCTGCGCTCGGTGCGCACTTTGGCGGAATACGCAGCGAATGGCATGGTAGGAAATCGTTCGCGATGCAGGCGACGCAGGTTCACCTGATAGGCATGGAAATTCGGCGGACCCAGCCATTCGCCGGAGATTCCACATTTGGCGACGAGTTGAAAGTTTCCGGTCGGAGGGTCGACCTCGATGGTTTCCTCCTCGATGAACTGGTCTTTCAGATCGGATTGCCACAAGTGGCGGGTTGCCTCCTCGCGAGTGAGAAAAACGGACTCATCGAGCTTGCCCAGGAACAACGGGGCGTGAGACGCTTGAGCTTCAAATACCGCATGGCAACGGCCGCGCTCGGCAAGGAGGATTTTCGCCACATCGATAAGCGGATAGACCCGCGCCACATGAAGGATTTCCTTGCGAATGAGACGGATGGCCTCGACATCAGGCACAAGCGTCACACGCACGCCTTCTTCGGGGCCGACCTCCTGGTTGCGCGGCGGCACGGGGCGGCGATCCTCAAATTTTCTATCGCGTCCTTGGGACGGCCGACGTCCACCATCGCGCTCACGATCCCGGTTGCGGGGGGCACCCCGGCGGTCGTCACCGCCACGAGCATCACGGCGTTGTGGGCGCTCCTCAGACTTGGAATCCGGCTTCGACACCCGTTCCTGCTGGCTGCCTTCGGTGGCACGTGCCCATGCGGGTCCTAGTGCAAAACTGGACAGCAGATCATTCAAGGAAGGGGGCACGTTATCGCTCACAGCGTGCAGTATAGCGGGAGTTTTTGTAAATGACAAACTCGACGTTGATGCATATTCGCGGAAGTTTTTTGGTGCTGAAAAGCCGAAGCCACATCCGGTCCCGACCGTTGAGGATATGGATGAGGCGATTAAAAACATGGCTCGGAAGCGTTACTCCCGTTCGGTTTCATGATCTCGCTCGATACCAATGTGCTGGTCAGATACTTCGCGGAGGACGACGAAACTCAATGGAAGAAAGTTCACAGACTACTTGCGACAAGCGAATCATCCGGTGTCACAAAGGGTTTGCGGTTTCGCCGTGATTGACTCGGTCAAATTCGCTGCGCGGTCGAATCAGGCGGGGAGTTCGGGGAGAGCCGGGCGGCCGCGGCAGTATTTGGCGGCATCGGATTCGGGGAAGTCCAGCGGCAGCGGTTGTAGCGGCGGGGGTGGTGTTTGCTGCGGATAATGCAATGATTTCCTATTCCCGCGCCAACTATTGGCAATATACTGAGATTTCAAACCATTGAAAATCAATGCTTTACAGAAATTCCGACAACAATCTGACGTCTTCTGACGTCTTTTCCCGACAACAATCTGACTGACATCTGATGTGACTTTCCAGAGACCTTCGAGCTTGGCGGGTTTGTTATCGCGGATCCAGCCAAGTAAGATAAACTCATGCCAGCCTTATAGTTGTTCGCACGTGCAAACTATTCTTATATCACTTCATGCATCTAATGAGCTTCAGAGCTGCCGGCAGAGTCTTCGTCTGGAACCTCGACCTCTTCAGAAATAGTCGCATTCTCAACTCCGGCATCGATTCGTAGCTCGCTCAAAATCTCCTCGCGGTAGTTTCCTAGATCAACACCGAGAGAGTTCAAAACACGATTAGCCTCTCCATCATCGAGTTGCTGTAATCCGAGCAAGATGTGACCACTACCGACTTTAGGATGGTTAAGGCGGTTTGTTTCTTCGTCCGCTAAAACAAGCAGTTGCTTCACCCTCTCCGTAAACGGCACGTTGCCTAAAGGTTTCTTCTTATACCCTACCCTTCCATGTTTTCTGACCGCCTCACGAACAATAGCTAAGTTGAGTCCCATCTTGTGTAGGATTTTCGACGTTACACCGAAGCGAAGTCGTAACAAAGCGAGAAGGATGTGTTCGGAGCCAACATAGTCATGACCTAGTCTATATGCTTCCATACGAGCCAGCGCAATTGTCTTCCGACCGCACTCCGTGAAGTAACTGTCAGACTGAGAAATTTTCAGCCATTCAAACACCCGATATTTACAAAGTGATTTCCAGACTAAACCAATCCAATTCACGATCCCTGACCTTCTCCATTGAATTACCTTGCGTCAAGCAACTCGTAGCGTAATTCCGGACACCCAGTATGGCTATCCAAATTACTGCTTTCATGAGAATTGGATTGGCACCTTGGGTGTATGAACTTTTTGCTTGTGTGTGCCGTTATGCAAACGGATTTCGAATTTCCAAATTGCCGAAGCGGCGGCCTGACTGGAGGTCTTCGCTGTAGAGGGTTTTTGCTCCGCATTGTATTGCTGCTGCAATGATTAGGCTGTCGTAGATGCGGTATTGGCTTTGGGCCTGCAGGGTGAGTGCAGTGCGCCAGAGGGAGGGAGACGGAAACACGGAGCAGAGAGGTTCCAGAGTGGTACTCATGTATTCTGCGGCATCACTTGAGGTCATCGGGAGATCCCATTTGTGCAGGGCGACGTTGAGAAATTCCTGGACGACCTGCCAACTGATGGCACCACGACCCGAGCGGAGGGTATTGCCAATCAGGTCTTCGGATATTTTGCGCTTGGTGGGAGCAGTCTCGTCGAATGAATAGACGAGCACATTGGTATCGAGAAAGTAATCAGCGCTCATTCATTTCCTCTCTGGTGAATTTGCGCCCGCCGACGCGAACGCGCCCGTGCAAATGCTTCATCTGCTGACGGTAGGCTTGCTCTTGTAATTCGCCTTCGCCGAGTTGTTCGAGCCAATTTCGGAATAGCTCGTTGAGGGTGGTGTGCCGAGTGCGAGCGACGTCGCGTCCGCGCTGGATGGCTTCCTCTCTGGCGCTGAGGGTAATGTTTTTCATTTACACTAGAATAATGTGCGCGAGATTAGGTGTCAAGTCGGGGGCTATTCGAGGTTGGCTTCGCGTTCGAATTGGGCGAGAAGTTCGGGGAGGGCGAGGCGGCCGCGGGAGTATTTGGCGGCGTCGGATTCGGGGAAGTCCCAGCGGCAACGGTTGTAGCGGCGGAAGGCTTCGGGGATGTTGTTGGCGGTGCGGTAGCTTTCGCCGGCCCAGAAGAGGGCTTGGGCGGTGAGTTCGTGCTCGGGGAAGCGTTTGACGAAGGCGTCGAAGGCGGTGCCGGCTTTGTGGTGCTCTTCCTGTTTGAAATGGCATTGGCCGATGCGGAAGGCCATTTTGGGTGCCCATTCGTGGTTGGGGAAGCGCTCGACGAATTTTTCCCCGACGGTGGCGGCGACGTGGAATTCTTCTTTGAGGTAGAAGTGCTCGTTGATGCGCAGCATGACGTTGGCGACGAGGGGGTTTTTCGGGTAGGTGGCGGCGAGGGTGACGTAGGCTTCGAGGGCTTCGTCGAGTTCGCCGGCTTCTTCGTAGCATTGGCCGAGTTTGTATTGGGAATCGGGGGCGAGGGAGCTTTCGGGGTGGTTGCGGACGATGGTGAGGTAGGCGGCGATGGCTTCGTCCCAGGCTTTCATTTCCTGGGCGAACTGGCCGAGGAGGTAGGAGACGCGGGGTGCGTATTTGGGATTGGGGTAGTCTTCCTGGAGTTCGCGGAGGACGCGTCGCCCGGCTTCGAGTTCGGCGGCGGCTTGTTCTGATTTTTCGAGTTTGCGGTGGCCTTTGAAGAGTTCGAAGTGGCTTTCGGCGATGTGGAAGCGGGTCTGGATGGCGAGTTCCTCGTCTTTGAAAACCTTGCTGAAGGCGGCGAGTTGGCCATCGGTTCCGACGGCGACGGGGATGGTGGCTTCGATGATGTTGAGGCCGTCTGCGGTCTGGGGGACGTTGTCGAGGTAGCCGACGGTGATTTGGTCGCCGAAGAAGGTTTCGATGGTGCCGTCGAAGTTGCCGGGGGTGGGTTTGGCGACGGCGGCGAGGGGAAAGGAGCCGGTGAAGACGCCGCTGTGGGTGAGGGTTTCTTCGAGTTCGACGGTTTCGTCTTCGCCGGAGGTGGTGCGGATGCGGACGAGGGCTTTGTCGCGTTTTGGGGAGATGTCGAGGTCGGGATCTTCGAGGGCGATGAAGAGTTTGGTGCCGACGCGGGCGATTTCTGCGGGTTCGGCGTATTCGGAATCGGTGATGCGGAGGGTGGCGGCGGAGGCGAGGGTGGCGGAGGATTGGAGGGTTTCGGAGCGTGATTGGTCGAGGTATTTGGCGGTGATGCGGTCGGTGCCGAGGGTGTTGAGGACGGGGGTGCCGCCGCTCGTCCCGGTGGATATTTCTCCGACGACTTCGCCGATGATGGATGGGGTTTCGGTGGTGGGGATGATTTCGGTGGTTTCGCCGGTGCCGAGGAAGAGGGGGATTTGTCCGACGAAGCGGCCTTCGAAAAGGGCGGGGTTGCGCGATTCTTCGAGGGATTCGTCCGAAGTGGCGTAGGCGCGCGAGAGTTTGCAGACGACTTCTGCCTTGGTGCCTTGGGTGGTGGTGATTTCGACCGTCACCGTGCTATTGGAATCCATGGCCTGATCGGGGTCGATGACTTCCACGGTGAGGGGGAGACGGAATTCGACCTTGATTTCCTCGGCCTGCGGGTCGGTGGCGGAGAGGATGCGGGGATTGCCGTCAACGGGGGTTTCGCTGGCGAGGATGCGGAATTGGGCGTCGGTTGGGGAGTTGACGAAGACGACGGCTTCGCGCGGGGAGGCGTGGCCGGGGAAGGTGTTTTGGAGGTCGGTGTAGCGGAGGAAGATTTTGTCGCCGGGGGCGACGACGAGTTTTTCGCCATCGGGTTGGGCGGTGGTGTTGATTTCGGCATGGAAGATGCCGGTGGAGGGGCCGGTTTCGGTGGCGAGGTGGGTGACGGGTGGTTGGCCGCTTTTCTGGACGTCGATGTTGAAGGTGTCGTGCTCCGTGCTGACGTCCATGTCGAAGTCGGTGATTTCGGCGACGATGCGTTGACCGGGTTCGATGCGGAGGAGTTCCTTGCGGGAGCCGGTGACCGAGCCGCTGCCGGTGCGGGCGAAGTCGAACGAGATGGGAGTGATTTGGCCGTTGTGGTAAGTGGCGGTGAGGGATTGGGAGAGAAGTCGGTTCGGGCGGATGCCGCCGGCGGTGAGTTCGTCGAGGTAGGAGATTTGGACGGTATCGCCGGGGGCGAGTTCGAGGGTATCGTTTTTGGCGAGTTCGAGGACGTCCTGGGCGGGCGGGATGTGGGTGGCTCCGCGGCCCTGGAGTTCGATGTTGCTGACGGAGATGGATTCGCCGCGGTATTCGAGGAATTGGTATTCGAGGTGGCGGAGATTGCGTGACGGAATGGTTAAACGCCAAGTGTTGTCGATTTTTTCGATACCTGACAACTCGGTGGGTGGAGCTGGTTCGAGGCTGGGGATCGCAGCGAGATCGAAGTCGGCGGCGGTGAAGGGCTTGAGGGAAACGGCGGAGAGGTTCGGGTTTTCGCGGGCGCGGAGGACTTCGGCGGTGGGTTGTTGCGGGGTGGCGATGGAGAAAACGGTGAGGCGGTGGATGCCGCGTTTTACGAAAACGTCGACGTGGCGTGCGCCGGGGCCGGGGGCGAGTTCGAGTTTGCCGTTGAGCATCAGGGCGGTGGTGTGACCGGTGACGGAGAAGCGCATGGCGGCATCGCGTTCCTGGACGATTTCGCCGGACCAGATGAGGAAATTCGCGTCTTTGGATTCTTCGGGGAGGGTGTGGGTGAGGGACTCGACGGCGGTTTTTTCGGCTGGTTCGATTTTTTTGGCGATGTCGATGATTTGCTCCCAGGTGTATCCCGCAGTCGCGGGACTGCCTACGGCAGGGTCGTTGGCGGCGATGGGGTAGCGGCGGAGGTGGAATCCTTTTTCGGGGAAGGCGAGGGTTTCGACGGGTTCGGCGGGCGGGAAACTGGCGAGGTCGAACCAGAAGCGTCCGTCGTGACTGCCGCGGACGCTCATCCGGACGGGGGCTTCGTTTTCGGGATCGGGCGAGGTGAGGACGAGGGTATCGACTTCGCGCAGTTCTTTCATATCGACCGAGAGTGTTTTCGGGGCGGCTCCGTCGGGTTGGCTGCGCCAGGTGCTGGCGGGATACTGGTCGATGGCCATCAGGGGACTGTGGTCGAGGGCGGTGTCGGACGCGCTGGCTCCGGCGGGGAGTTCGCCGGTGCGGACGGTGCCGCGGAAAACTCCGCCGTGGCCGCTTTCTTCCTCGAGGTCGATGAGGACTTCGTCGCCGCTGGAGGCGGTGAGGCGGACGGCGACGGTGTCCGGCCTGGCGGTGAGGTCGCGGTCGCCGTCCTTGACCTGGATGTAGATGAGGTTGCCGGGTTTGATCTGGTCGGCGGGTCGGGTGGCGGCGCGGGGTTGTTCTTCGGCGTCTTTTTCGAGTTCGTCCTTGAGTTGGTCGGTGAAGGTGGCGCTTTCGCGGTCGATGATTTCGCTGCTGGCGACGGTGAGGGAGGCGTCGGAGGCGATGCGAAGGCGGGTGTTGCCGAGGAATTCGAACTGGAATTGGGATTTGAAATCTTCCGGGTAATCGACGGTGATGGTGTCGCCGCCGGTGACTTGGAGCACACCGTCGCCGGGATTCGCGATGCCGAGGATGGTGGGGATTTCGGTGAGGAAGATGCCCTTTCCGGCACCGCCGCTGGTGAGGAAGGATTTTTCTTCGTCGCCGCCGGGTTCCGTGCGGACGACGACCGGGATGCGGGTATCGCCGCGGCTGATGCCGAGGTCGGGATCCTGGACGACGATGGGCAGGGCGTTGCCGGGGGTTTGCCAGAGTTTGGATTCCTGGCCGAGGCGACCGACGGTGCGGAGGGTTTCGAGTTGCGAGAGGAAGCGTTGTTCGATGCCATAAACCTCGGCGAGGTTGTAGAGGGTCTCGTTGGCGAGTTCGACATCGGGGGAATTTTCGAGGACCGAGAGGAAGATGCGGCGTGCGTCGTCGTTGTTTTCCTGGCGGAGGGCGAGGACGCCGAGGAGGAAGTTGGCGCGGATGGAAACGACGGGGATGGGGTTTTCGGCGAGGTCGGTGAAAATTTCACCGGCTTGGTCGTAGATTTTCTGCGCCATGTAGGTTTCGCCGATGCCGAAGCGGGCATCGATGGCTTCGGGTTGGTCTTTGTGGATGTTGAGCACCGTGGTGAACTCCGCGCGGGCGATGTCGAACTGTGAGGCGCGCTGGTAGTTGCGGGCGAGGGTGAGCTGGATGCGGGCTTTGTCGCGGGCGTCGATGTTTTCGGCTTCGCTGAATTTCATGAGCCAGCCTCGGAGGATGTCTTCGGCGCGTTGGTGGTCGTCGGGTGTGCCCTGGGCGATGTGGGTTTCGGCTGCGAAAAGGAGGAGTTCGACGGGGAGGTCGGCGCGGTTTTCGTCGAAGAGTTGCTGGTTGTCGTAGTAGGCGACTTCGGCGAGATCGGTTTCGCCGAGGCGGAGGTGGAGGACGATCTGGAGGAGTGGGGCGATGGCGCTGTCGGCGGGGATGTCGAGGCTGATGCCGCCCATTTCCCCGTAGGCTTTGCGGAGAAGGGTGCGGGCGTCGGCCATCTGGTCGCCGCCGACGGAGCGGATGGTGTTGAGGAGGCCGTTAAGGATGGCGGCGGCGAGGGCGGGATCTTGACGGGCGAGGGAGGCTTGGCCGAAGGGGTAGAGGCGCTTCCAGGATTCGTGGTGGGAGTCGCAGAGGAGGATGAGGGATTGGGCGCGGAGGAGTCGGTCGAGGTTGCGGGGTTCGTCGGCGAGGAGGATCATGCCGGCTTCGGCGCTGAGTCGGCCGAGGCGGAGGTCGCGGATCATGCGGTAGATGGCGGCTTTTTTTTCATCGGCCATTTCGGAGGAGCCGCGGGCGGCTTCGAGCCAACCGCGGGCGGGCCATTCGCCGAATCCCCAGTCTTTGAAGGGATGTTCGGCGGCTTTTTTGTGGGTGGCGATGAGGATGTTCGCCATGGCGTCGAGGTTCTGCTGTTTGAAGTGGAGGCTGGCGATTTCGGCGGCGTAGATTCCCTGGAATTCGTCGACCGATTGGTAGCGGTCGGTGAGGAAGGCGAGGGCTGCATCCGGTTCCATGCCGCGGGCGACGCGGAGGGCGCAGAGGATGGCTTCGCGGTGGCGGGGATTGATTTCCATGCGCGAGCGCCACCAGTCGAGGGCTTCCTTTTCCATGCCCAGCTCGAACATAATATCGCCGATGCGAGCCGAGAAGGTGAGCGGGTAGCGGCTTTGCTTGGCGGAGGCGGTGATCCAGGGAAGGGCTTTGCGGATGATGGATTCATCCTTGATTTCGCAGAGTCTGAGCCAGTGATCGTGATGGACCGCTGCGGGGGTGATGCCGAGCAGGTGGTTGGCGGCCTCCAGGCGCATTGGCTGGTCGGCGAGGGTGGCGGCCTCCAGCCATGCGGTGGCGGCTTCGAGGTCTTTTGGGAACTCCTTGCAAAGCGTCCGGTAGTGTTGGGACGAGACTTCCTTGGATTTTCCGCCGAGGTGGTGGCGGTAGACGTAGGCGAGACGGGAGAGGAGATGGTGGCGGATTTCGGCGGACCATTTTTTGCCGAGCAGTTCCTTGCAGGCGCGGCCCGACTTGCCGCCGTCTTCGCGGGTTTGGCTCCAGAGTTTGGTTTCGGAGTCGGATTGGTAGTCTTTTTTGGCTTTTTGCCATTCGCGTTTGCGGTCCTTGTCTTCGGGTTCTTGTTTCCAAACGCGGGATTGGAAATCGGCGAGGTGGGGGAAGCGGCGGGCGCTGTCGGCGACGGCATCGAGGTGGCGGTCGAAGGTTTCCTGATTGGGTGAGGACTGGTAGAGGAATTTGACGATTTCTTCCGTCCATCCGTCACCGGTGGGGGTGTTGCGGAGGAATTCGAGCGCGGTGGCGCGGGCCTTGGCGTCATCCTTGAGGCGGTCGCGGTAGAGGTCGAGGGCGAGGACGGCGAGGAGGATGCCAGCGTTGCGGGGTTTGGCGGCCAGGGCATCGTTGAAGCCGCGAACGGCTTGGGCGTGGTCATCGCCGCACCAGGAGACGAAGGCACGGGGGAGGTCGCCGAGTGCGGCGTCGATTTTCATGACATCGATGGCGATGCGTCGGGCGTTGGCGAGGTCGTTTCTCCCGGCGGCGGCGTGGGCGGTGCGGGCGAGCGGGTCGTGGCGATCGTCCCTGGCGGGAAAGGCGGCGGCGTAGCGTTTGGCCTCGGCTTCGATTTCCGCGAGCGGGGATTTGGCGGCGATCATGGCGTCGATGAGGTGGCGGTGGCGTTCATCGTGTGCGGTGGTGAGCGAGGTTTTGAAGGATGCCACGGCGTTGCCGAATTGGCCGAGCTGGTGTTCGAAGCGGCCTTCGAGGTGGGCGAGGTGTTTTTGTTCGGCGGGGGTCAGCGGGGCGTTGCGGCGGGCGATGGTTTTGGCGATTTGCAGTCCCTCGTTCCATTTTTCGGAGCGGAGGGCGGCTTCCATGCCCTGGAAGCCGATGCCGGTGAGTTTCGAGTCGGGGGGGATTTTCTCGGCCATGGCGAGGGCGAGGTCGGCGGCTTTGGCGTAGGTTTCGGATTTGTTGGCGGCCATCCAGATTTGCAGGGCTTGGATGCCTTGTTCGATGGAGCCGCCGTTTTGCCAGATGGTGCTGCGGAGTTCGGCGGCGGGGACGGTTCGGCCGGTGCGTTGGTAGGCGGTGGCGAAGCTGTTGCGGACTTCGTTGGTCAGGGGGTGATCGGGGAAAAGTTCGAAAAACTGGCGGGCGGTGGTGATGACGTCGTCGTGTCGCGCGGCGGCTTCGTAGCCACGGATGAGATCGAGGGTGACCTCGGCGCGTTGCGGGTGCTCGGTCTGGGCGCGGGAGAATTTCGAGGCGGTGCGGATGAGACCGAAGACTTGGCCGTCGTTTTTGTAGATTTCGATGAGTTTGAGCATCAGCTCGGCGGTGGGCGGCGAGGCTTCGGCGGATTCTTTCAGTCGCGCTTCGAGGGTGGCTGTTTCGTTGCCGAAAAGCGGGAGGGCGAGAAGAAGGGTGAGGAGGAGGGTTTTTTGAATGGTCATGCCGTGATGAGTCCGCGAGGTTACCAGATGGTTACTGTTGGTAGGTTACTTGCGTTTCAAGTTTTTGGCGATGGGTTTGTGATGGACGGGCGAAGGCGGGATTTGGAGGGAGGGTTTCGGGGAATGGCGATTATTGCCAGAGTGCGGAGAGCGGGATGGCAAAATGCTTTTCTCCGAATGGGACGATGTCCTTGCCCGCGTATAAAACGATGGCGCATTGAAGGTCATTTCCGGTGGCCGCTTGCAGTTCCTTCAGGCCTTTGAAGTCGGCTGAATCCACGCGGGTTGATGTTTTAATCTCAATGCCCGCAAGGGTGCCGTCAGGTCGCTCCAAGATGAAGTCGACCTCCTTGCCGTCGCTGGTGCGGAAGTGGAGGAGTTTTGCCCTGATGTCTGAAAATGTGAGTAGTTTCAGCAATTCGGTGGCCACGAAATTTTCCACGACATGGCCGTAGAGGTGAGGTTTGTTTTTGCTTAGGTCATCGAGGTTCCAGTCGAGCAAATGGCATAGTAACAAGGTATCTATTAAGTAGCCCTTGGGGGATTTGACGAGGCGTTTACCGATATTGCGATACCACGGGCGCACATCGAAATTCAAAAACATGGCTTGCAGGATACTGCGATAACTTTTGCTGGTTACCGCATTCAGGCCCATGTCACGTGAAATGCTGGCATCGTTCATCAGGCTTCCCGCACGGGTGGCAAGGATTCTGAGCATCGCGGGCAGGAGATTGATTTTCTCGAGTTCGGCAATGGCTCTTACATCGCGTTGAAGAATCGTGGTCAGGTAGCCCTCGAACCATTCGTTGCGAACTCGCGCTTCTTGACCTGATATTTCAGGGAAAGTTGCCGCGCGGATAGCCTCATTGAGTGCAAATTTTGTTTTGAATGAGGAGAAGCTGCCCGCGAAAAGGTTATCTAGGAAAGAGCAATCACCGTTGAAAACCTCGCCGCTTGACGGGGGATAGAGGGTTTTGACACTCATGCGTCCGACCAGTGGATCGGAGAGCTTCGGGAGGGCCATGATATTGGCGGAGCCTGTCAGGAGGAAGCGACCGTTACTGTTCGTTTTGTCAGAAAGGCGTAGGTCATCGACCACTATTTTCAAGGTGCGGAACAATTCCGGCACCAGTTGCACCTCGTCGATAATGAGCGGGGAGTTCCGTTGGGCAAGGAAGGACTCTGGTGCGACTGAAGCAGCGGCCATTTGGGTGGCATTGTCGAAGGTGACATATTCGGCCGGAAAATCGGTCTTGGAAAGTTTTTGGACCAAGGTGCTTTTGCCGGATTGTCTGGGTCCATTCAGAAAGACAAGCGGGTTGTGCTTCAGGGCGAACAAAATGTTTGCAGTGAGATTTCGGTGAATGTGCTTCATGGCATGATCCTTGTAGATCTAAGCATGGACTTTTGAAAAACTAAAGTCTAGCTTTATTTTTGCAAGGGTTGGTGGGTGAGGGTGTTTTGTCAGGGTGGGTCTCCGTGGCTTCAATCCTGGGCTGGGGGCACAACCCCGTTGGGGTTGGGAGGTGGGGTGGGTGGTTTACCCCAGGGTAGGCCTTCGTGCCTCAGGCCAACCCTGGGCTTTGGGGCGGAACCCCGTTGGGGTTGGGGGATGGTTGGGGTGGTTTATCCCAGGGTAGGCCTTTGTGCCTCAGGCCAACCCTGGGCTTTGGGGCGGAACCCCGTTGGGGTTGGG
>Ga0100402_1006436_pt1 | contig 11666 bp, 8 predicted proteins | sample CryGeyme20150102_FD_80419 | JGI IMG/M metagenome (GOLD analysis project Ga0100402, IMG submission 80419) | Groundwater microbial communities from Crystal Geyser aquifers in Utah, USA - Crystal Geyser metaG 2015-0102 | ecosystem: Environmental > Aquatic > Deep subsurface > Groundwater | place...
AAACTAGTGGTGTGTGTGTATACAGAGCAGGCTAGGCACACGACCTAATAGAGTAACACCTAACTCCTGAGTCCTACCACAGGAGACAAGGTAAACTGCCGTAGTCCACCTGGGCTTAATTTGAAACCTCTCACACCACACAACACACAACACAAAACACACTCTTACTTTTGTCGCAGATTGCTCACATAGACCCTACATTAAGATACAATAATATAACAAAGGGATGAGCAGTGTCTATACAACTGAACCAGCCACTGCTGGTCGGGTGATTTTGGAGACAACGGATGGGCCCCTTGAAATAAGTCTCTGGTGCCGTGAATGTCCCCACACAACTCGATTCTTTCTTCAACTGTGCATGGACGGATTTTATAACGACATGATATTTCATCGGATCGTCAATAACTTTATGATACAAACGGGTGCTTTGCGTCACACTTCGTCCAAGGCAGTCGCTGTCCCGCTCAGCAGTCCGGATGCCGCGGACTACCGTAAAGCCGTACAGGCCCAGACGGCTCTGGATCGACGACAATACGAATTAAACTCAAGAATTCGCTTCAACCACAGAGGTCAAGTTGCCATGGCCTTGGGTGCGAAAGATACCGGCAACGATGTGGACGATATTGAAGATGTGCAACCGCAGTTCTTTGTAACGCTGGAAGATGCCGAATACTTGAACAATAAGCACGTGGTATTTGGGACCATTGGAGCGGGACCGACGATCTTCAATGCTTTGAGAATTGGGCGTACCGAGACGGACGCATCTACACATCAACCCGTAGATCTAGAGAATGCGACGCGCATTCTGTCAGTAAAGATTGTTGAGAATCCACTTCACGGTGATCTGGTACCCCAGTCCAAAGTTCCTTGGGCTCGAATTAATCCTGCCAAAGAAAGTACCGACGGAACGTCCTCGAAGAAGAAAAAGAAGCGAAAGGGAAAATTGGACAAAAATGTATTAAGCTTTGGAGCAGAACTTGAGGAGGAGGAAGAGGGCGACATGTCATCGAGTACTAATCATGATAAAACTGGCCATGCAAAGGGTATGCAAAGCAGCCATGATGTCGTGGAAAGCAAGGTCCTCAAAAAGGAAGTGGATAATAGTTTGAAGGATAGACTTCAGAGGGACAATCTTATGGATAGTAATAGTGATCAGGAAATGAGCAAGAAGAAGAAGCGTCTAGATGATGATGAAACAAGAAACAGAGAATCTTCTCTTCAATCTGCACCTGCACCTGCAGAATCAACAGTCTCACATTCGTTTTCGACGCGAAAAGATCGACAAGAGAGCAATCAAGCTGGTTCTTTAACTTGGGCAGAAAGCATACAAAAGCCAGCACTAACAGAGCAAGACGCATCTAAAAAATCTGGTGACAAGAAAATGAGTGCCGTCGAAGCCCGTCGGATGAAATATACAAAGGGGAAAAAATCGAAAAAATCTAGGGAAGAAGACACTCTCGCGAAGCTCAACGCCTTTCGATCCACAGTTCAAATGACAGTTGAAGAACGAAAGGCGTCTACGCTTTCGCAGCACGACAAAAAGGCGGATGATTCTTTAGCCGCAAGAATGGCGCGAAAAGCACAAGCTGCAAATAACATTAGAGTAGACAAGAATGTAGACCAGGCTCCCGCTTACAATGGCCAAGTATTAGAAAGCGATGATGAAAATGGCGATGGCAGCAGCGTTGTGAATGGAAGTGCAAAACGACAAAAATGGTTGGGTACGACGTTTAGATGCAGGCGACACATGGACCAAGATGCTGGGGGCAAAGAATTGGGTGGAGATGGGCGTGCAGCAGATGATTACGAAGTTGTAGACATGAAGGATGGAATATATCGACATCATCACCGGCATAGTCATCACAAGCAAGACAAGAAGAAGCACAAACATGAACATCATCGGGATCGTTGATAACAAGAAACAATACTGTGGAATTGCAAACGATAATCTATCTAATCAGGCGGATAGCTAAACAAGTTGTTGTGTAGCCACTTGGATAACCTGCAAAAATGCACTAGTGTCTGTTATTGTACATCTTACCCATTCGAGTATCTCTAAATATCTAGCTCAGCGAATCAAGCGTCTATCTTTTTTGAATAAGCCACCCTTCGAATGCTCATTGACAGCTTTGTTGATCTCACGCAGACTACTTTCGATCTTATCTTCATTTCGAGGGTGAAAGTCTGATACCACCCGGAGAAAATCTTCCGTCATGGCCACGTTGCCAAGAATATCAACGTGATCTGCGCTCTTGGGTCCACCTCGAAATGGATCATCGGTGGTGAATTCCTTTTGATGTTTGTACTCGCGGGTATACACTTTAGTACCGGATGGATTGAGACCAGAATCTTTGCGCTGCCAGGCATCGTTACAAATGTAACCAAGTGACAGCAGAGGAACACTTCCATCACCTTCTACAAAGCGCATTCCATGTTGAAAGTGGTAGTCTGGGTCGGAATATTCCGTGTCTACCACAAACGGAAGTTCGACATTGGGGCCAGGAGTCTGCTTTGTCACGCTATCATTGCCAGATGCAGCTGGAGAGGCTTCATTGTTATTGACCTTGTACATGTAGGCACGTTCCGTATCAAGTCCATAACCATACATGCAATAAATCTTCATGTTTGGGGCATGAGGGAGCGGAGTTAGAGTTGGGTCAAGCCATTCGACTTTGGCCTTGTTGCGTTGTTTGCTCTTTATGTCTCCGTAATTAGAATAGAGCTTAGCCGAAGACAAGTCTGGACCAGTTCCGGCTCCCCAGCTACGAAGAAATTGGAACGTCGATTCTGTTGTGTGGTTTTTCTTTTCTGCAAAGGCAGACACAGTGGCATTCAAAGAACCATCGCTGCTTCTAAGGCTAGCAATCGTTTCATTTTGAGCGACATCTCTGTGTTCCTCCTCGTTTACACTGTCTTCCGTGTGAACGCTTTCTTCGTTGCCCTTCACGAGAACCAATGGTACATGGTTTTCTGGATTGTCGTTTTTCGAGCTATTTCCGAGGAATTTACAAATTGGGTCCTCGGCATCGTATTTTCCAAGACACATATCTGCGCCCGTGTCCCAAATTCTGTCGCCTCCCTTTGGAAGCATAGCCCATAAAGAGCCCCAGGTATTGAACAAATCCTTCCGCAATTTACGGCCGAAAAATTGCTCGAGCATCTGGCCAATAGGGCCCATAATGAGAAGATCATTCATTTCACCGGAGAGAAGGGCCGAGGCAGCCTTGGGAACTCCCAAGTGACTGCCTGCAATATTAACGAACGCGTGGACGTGCTCATCGACCCAGTTTTTGCCACCACCTCCGCCTCCTTCCTTTTCCGGAGTTGTTACCCACTTGAAAAAGAAGTGCACCATTTGAGCACCCATGGAATGCGACGTCATGACAACTTTCTTACCAGAAGCTTTGTGCATGGCTTCAATTTTATATTTGAGTTTCGTCAGGAACCCATCCCTCTCCTCCAAGAGAGGAAAGGACAAGCGCCAATCGTACGATTCAATCGTCATGGTACTCGGACTGTAACCGAGATCTGATAGGTTCTCCAAGAGTTTTTCCCAAACCCAGTAGTTGGCAATAAAATAATCGGCTGCTTGAAAGCCTTGCGCTGCTCGCAACGATATACCGTCCGGATCCATACCCGTGTGTGGATCCAAGGCTATGTGTTCTCTCCAACAAACACTATCCGTGAGAAGCGCTCTGGCGCTTTCCATACCGGACCATATTTTCTGTCGAAAATATTTTTTGGCGCATTCTCTCGACTGCCAAACTTCGAGACCGCTGGTGACAAAACCGGGGATCATGACCACAGGATAATTCGCGGCTGCTCCTTCCTCTGCCAACAGGTATCCGGGCCTTTGCGATTGTTTAGTAGTGTAGGTCTTGGCCAGGGTTTCGTTATAAATGGAGTCAAATTTTTGTTGTAATTGCTTAATGGATCCAAAGTTCTCTTGTAGTTCTTGCAGCTGGGGCAAGACAGTCTTGGAAAACATGCTGGTGGGATCAAAGTCGAAACCTGACACAGTATCGTCAAAGTCCAGAATTCCCATGTGTTTCATCGAACTCGTGACTATGAACTGGGAGAGCCATAAGAACAAAAACAATCCAAAGAATCGAAGGGTCGAAAGACAATATCGGCGGCCGCGTAGACCATGGTACATGCCAGAATTGTAGTCGTCGTCACCAAAAATAGAATGATCACCTCCCTCACTTGAATCATCGTCACCATCGCCATTGGCAGCATCACCATCTATGACGAGAGAAGTCTTGTTTGGAGTTGGATCAGACTCTCTGGCAGAGCTTTCATCCGATACCGAGCTTTCGGCTTGCTTGTCGACTTTCTTTCGTTTCTGGGCGTGACTACTTTCAGTCGTGCTAGTATTATCATTGCTGCTGCTAGTATCTTTATCTGAGGTGTCCTTCTTGTTGCTATTGTTACTTTTGCCCTTCTTATTGGGTCGGTTAGTATCTTTTTTCCGTGTCATAGTCCCTACTATAGATTGGAAAATTGTTGCAAATAGTCCTGTTGCCGTATCTTTAGATTGTGTTTATACGAGTTGTGAAAATAATAATAATAATAATGAACGAGAAGAGTAGTCTAGTCTTCATCGATCGTCAAGCAAACAAGCAAGAAACAAACGAGTTGAAAGCTCGAAAAAAAAAATTCTTAGAAGCGGAAGGAAAGACGACGACACCATCCTTTGGCTTTTGTGCGACCATAGAAAAAATAATGGATTCTGTGGCAATCTACTGAATCGACCATTAGCTGTACCTGCTGGTACATCTGAGCAAGTCTTCGAAGATCCTATGAAAAAATCCAAGAAGCAAACTACCACTCCGTACCTAATATTAGTACTCTAGTAGCTTGCTAGCAGTAGCAGAGACTACCAGGGGGTACGGTACCATACTCCGTACTACTAGCTACTAGTAGTACCAGGGTAGTAGACTAGTATTAGCTAGCACTAGCTACCAGGTACTCCTGGTACTAGCTCTACTACTCTAGTAGTAGAGGTAGTAGCTACTACTCTACTACGTACTGTAGTACTCTACTGATAGTAGAGGACTAGTCTAGTAAGTAGTCGTGGAGAGACCAGAAAATAATAAAATACTCCCAGTATTATGAAAAGAATACGAATAGTATACTACTCTAGTACTGTACTCTAGCTAGTAGTAAAGTTGTGCCTGACAAAGTTGGAAGTCCGTAATAAAACAAATCCGAGTAGAGGATGGAAGAGTATTTCTCGTCCAGGCACTCTGTTCTATTCTTGTTCGCAATTTTTTTTGTCAGTTGATATGTTTGAGATGAAAGCCACTCTGTAGTAGTAGATGGGTTGACTTACTACTAGTAGTAGTAGTAGCTAGCTACTGGTATTTCGCGTTGTAGCCCTTTGGGTTACACCTTTTACTCGTACATGTACAAACCTTCACAAACCTTCCAAAAACTCACGAACATACAGAAACTTAAACATAATACATACTAGTACTGTGGAGAAATAGGGCTTCATCACGACGCCTTCCTCAAAATGCGACGAAAACATGACTACTACTCTACTTGGTACGGTACTGGTACCTGTCTCGATTATTTTTTATCTTGTTTTAGCTAAGAGAATCAGTGCGCGTCTCCATAGGTAGGTACGTTTGTCGTCTGGACTGCGCCAGAGAATGGATTTAAAGAGAATAATGATGTTAGCTATTATTAGAGTCTACTAGTACTACTAGCTACGTACTAGCTAGCTAGAGTAGCTACTACAGTCTAGTTGTAATCTCAAAAGATCGGCAGCAAGCAACCAAAACGCAAGAACTGTTGCAGAAAGTCCACCATCAGCCATAGATCATAGAGTACACATATTATCATCATTCAAATGCCCTGCAGCTGAGAACTGATTCACTCAAACCTTTAAACAGTCCAGTCACTCATTTTTGTCAACATTTAACATCGCTATCGGGCTGAATCGTCTGCCTCTCGAAAACTACCTTTACTATTACAGGAGAGCTGTTTTTTTTTTTTTGAAGATTCCACACATCCACTTTGGCTGCAATTGCCAATTGCCTATTGCCTTGACCTGTCCTGTCCTGTCCTGTCCTGTCCTTTTCTTCCAGCCTGTTAACTGCCACACGCAACGAAAAGAAGCGCAGCGCGATAAAGCGCAGCTCAACAGCACTATGATCATGATCACACAACCAAGCACCAGATGTTGCAGCAAATTTGTATGGAAGATTGCAGTGGTGCTTTGCCAGATTTCTACATTAAGTTCCGGTTTTCTTACTACTTCTCCGGTTCCTGCTTATCGGCAGCAAACTGCGATTCCGCCCGTGAGGCAACCAAACGATTGTGGAATGGCATTGGACGTTCGAAATCATAATTCCTGGTGTCGACACAGGCTCTACACAACAACACCGCTCCTGATGACTACCAAAGAGGGAATGTGGCCCTTACGGCTTCTGAAGCGAAAAAAGACATCGAGTCGGATTTCACCCGCTAGGACATCATCCTATCTGGCGACCATGGACAAACGACGAGGGTATCGCCGAAAGTCATTAGGAGGAATTGCACAACTCGTCAACAATACGGACGTTGTCATGACTCCTCCAGAAGTTGCTACTGCCATTGTTGGAATGTTTTCCTCTCAAGCTTTCAAGTAAGATATGATCGGTTTTTGAGTTCTGAAGCAATGCTGTTATGCAGCCACATACTTTCCTTTTTTTTTGAAAATCATGTCGCACATTGGTTAACTCACTCACTTACTTACTTGTCTACTTTTATTAATTTTTTTGTCGTTGCACAAGAGATGATATCAAACGCAGGAGCAAAGTTTATGCATCCGACTGGACAGATGGTTTCAAGGACATTAAAAAGGTTATCCCCGCCATTCTTTTTCTATATTTTGCTTGTCTGTCGCCAGCAGTCAGTTTTGGAACCATTGCATCACAAATCACCGATGGATCTATAGGGATCGTTGAATTTCTAATCAGCTGTGGATGCAGCGGAATGGTACGTCCTTGTCGGAACGTTGCCCAATCGTGTGAACACCACTATACTTTGTGTTTCGTCTCACCAGTATCAATTTAATTATTCGATGTCGCTCGCAGCTCTATTCTGTTTTTTGCGGACAGCCAATGTCATTCATTGCCCCTACTGGACTAACGCTCGCATTCATATCAGGTCTTTTTCGGTTTTGTTCGGTCAATTCACTGCCTTTTTTCCCAGTCTACTCTTGGGTTGGATTATGGACATCCTTTTTCTTTGTGGTTTTAGGTCTTGCGGGTTCCAGCCAACTCATTCGATATTGCACGCGATTTACAGATGAAATTTTCAATGCGCTCCTGAGCATCAATTTCATCTACGAAGCTATCTCATCCCTGAAACGAAACTTCCAACAGGCCGACCCTATGAATCTGACCATGCCATTTGTGTCCCTGTTGTTGGCAATGTCGACATTCTATTCAACTATGGCTGTCACTGCCTTTCAAAGCAGCAAATATCTAACGCAGAAAGTCCGAACATTTGTCAAAGACTTTGGACCCGTCACAATCTTTGTCGCAATGGCTTTATTCAATCAACATCCCTGGCTTCGAAAATTTAGTGTCCCGACGCTGAATGTCCCGAGCTCTATCATGCTGGCAAAAGGACGAGATTTATTCATTCCCCTTATGGACGTTCCGATCACTATTCGCCTTTTGTGTAGCCTCCCAGCTATCTTGTTGACAGCTCTCTTTTTTATGGACCAGAATATCAGTGTGCGAGTAGTCAACAATCCAGACAATAAACTCAAGAAAGGTTCAGCGTATAACCTTGATATGGTTGCCTTGGGTTTGATAACTGGAGGTAAGGTAACAATTGTGAAGATTGTGAGAGATAACATGGACTAATTTGGACGGCTGCTTACTGTATTGTCATGACTTTGTATTGTGTAGGCCTCTCCCTTGTCGGGCTACCCTGGATGTGTGGAGCTACCGTGCAATCCCTGAATCATGTGCGCGCCATGACAGAAACACGCTACAACAAAGATACAGAAGAGGCTGAAATTGTGGGTGTAACAGAGACTCGTCTCACAGGTTTTATGGTTCACGCATTGATAGCTTCCACGGTATTTTTGCTACCACTTCTCAAATTTGTGCCCATTCCGGTTGTAGCTGGCGTCTTCCTATTCCTCGGCAGGAAGCTCATGTCAGGAAATTCTTTCCTGCAACGTGTACGTGACTCTGTCGTTGAATCCGATCGGCTGGAATCAGATCACCCTATACGAATGATCGGCCGGACGCGCGCAAACATCTTCACTGCCATACAAGCTGTTTGCTTGGCTGGTCTGTGGGCTTTTAAGGAATGCAATGCTACGGCAATTTTCTTTCCGAGTGTCATTGGCATGCTGATGGTCATCCGCTCCTTACTGCTGCCTAAATTCTTCAGCACCAAGGAACTCGCTGCTCTTGGTGAGGTTGGAGACGGGGAACTTCACACTCAGAACGAGCTTGACGCTGCTTCAAGTCGTGCATAGACCACATGCGCCTGTTCCCAGCAAATAGTCAAATAGTACAGTCATTCTATTTACTTTCAAATAAAATACTGCACTTCTTGTAGCTAGCTAGCGTACTTCTTAATTCCAAAGCATCTATGTTAACCTCGATGACTGCAGAGCGTGTTCAATATCTTCTTGTAAAAGCACCATGTCGAGAGATGTGCTTCTGTGAACTGCAGCGAGACAGGCTTCGTGGCATATTCCCTCCACGTCTGCGCATGTTGCTCGCCTCTCTGCTAGCTTCATCGCTAAATCATCAAGACGGATCGTTTCTGCGATTGGTACCTTTGCCAGATGGAGTTGCAGCATGGCCCGGATGTCAAGTTCACTGGGATTTTCCAATTCGACATGTTCCTCGAGTCTTCCCGGGCGGAGGAGTGCAGCATCCAAGTCTTCAAGACGATTCGTGCATGCTATAACCAAAACACTGTGCTTGCGCTTGTCACTGGAAATGCCATCCATCTCGTTCAGTAATGTAGACAGCAAACGCGACATAACTTCTGTCCCACCTTCATCACCGCCAGCTCTGTTCGTAGCAACTGCATCAATTTCGTCAAAGAAAAGGACGCAGGGTGCCGCAGACCTCGCCCGTGTAAAGAGTGAGCGAATGATGCTTTCTGACCCTCCTAACCACTTGTCCATTACATCAGCAGCTTTCACATTAATCATTGGCAACCCCAACGACGATGCCAAGCATTTAGCTGCAAAGGACTTGCCGTTGCCAGACAAGCCGTGAAAGAGGACACCTGGCGGTGGCGACAGATTCATAGGCACAGTGGGCTCATCCTTATCATCAAAGTCAATCGATGTCAGAAAGCGTCTCCATGGCCCCACGACGGTTCTCAAGAGGCGTTTCTTTACCATTTCATAACCACCAAAAGAGGACCAGCTCAATTCGTGTATTTTTGCCCAATCACTGGTGTCCACTATGGGATGTTCCCCATCGTCTGTCGTGACCGACAAGAATAATTGCGGCTTGCAGACATCAACGCTTTCTAATTGAAGAGGTACATAGGTCTGAGCCGCCTTTTGTAAATCATCCCACTGCAGGTTTACACTCGATATGTTTTGGCCCGGTATCCATCCTCTGGCGGTAGAACTGGTCCACGCCGCTGCCAAGATACGACACAAGTCTCCGGCAACACAGCCGACCGTTACAGGCGACAGCGCTTCGGCCCATTTTTTTACTACTGTGTCTTTTTCGTCATTATCATTAACACTGAAATGGCTTTGTGTCATCAAGGTCGGGAGTAGCTTTTGAAGAATGATCTCGCGTTGACTCTGTGTCGGAGGAAACATGATGAGTTCTTTCTCCAATCGCCCCGTACGGGTAAATTCAGGCGGCAAATTGGCAGTCGATTGTGAAATTCCCAGAATGGCGACATTTCGACCATTCTTGTGTGATGCTAATTCGTCAATAATTTGCAAAACAGAATTCTGTACGACTAGCATTTCTGGATCTGAATTGATGGAAACAGCATCCTCTTGTAGTGTCGTCTCTTGTGTCACAAAGATATTCAAGTCATCCAATACGAGCAATTGGAATTGATCCGGTATTGTCGGCAAGGGCGGACGCAAAACATTTACCAAATCAGATTCACTAGCCCAAGATGCTTGCAGGATGAGATCTTGCACGGATACCCAATGAACTGCTGCTGCTGTTGCCGTTGCCGATCCAGCGAGCCGATAGGCCACACACGACGCTAGATGGGTCTTGCCAACCTGGGAACTTCCCGTCAAGAGCATTCCCGAAGGAGCGGCAGGTCCAGTTAACGTTACCATTTGGAGGAGCTGATTGACAAGTCTTTCGTAGCCCGGACAATCCGATTGCCAAGCTACCATGGCTGAGAAGTTGTCTTCTCGATCGTTTTTAAGTGCCTGATTTCTCTTGACAAGGTTTTGTTTGTTGATGTTATTGTCGTCGTCGTTATTGTCGTCGTTGTCATCATTATCGATTTGTACGTGAAGAGTATAGTTGCCTCCATTGGAAAGCTCATATGCGATATCATCATCTGTCGCTGATCCTTCTGTGCCAGTCTCTTGTATATTGTCAATGGTAACAATGGCCATGCCTTCCAGTGTCGATAAAATCGTAGTAGTTCCTTTCATGATATATTTCCCTTCCAAAAAGAAAGACAATATCGATTGTAATTTAGCACGATAAGCATCATCATCATCATCATCATCATCTTTGTCACTTTCACAGCAATACTCGTGAAGTTCCTCATCGATGTAGACCAAATGAAGTGAGATGGAAGATCCTCGAGGCAATTGTCGACAAGAACAAATTTTTCTAGCCCTCCAGCAAGAGGACAAATCCCGGCCAAATACGAATGAATCGTTCATCATCGCAATACCCGGAAGTGATAGCGGCGAAACAGACACGGCTATCGATTGGTTGTTGTTGTCGTTGCTGTCATCGTTATTAGGAACATGAACGTCGGATTTGCTTGGATCATCAGTGTCCAGATTGTCGCTGTCACAGTCGCTGTCACAGTCGCAGTCGCAATTGCCAATGGCAGCAAACGACGCCACCAGACATTCGTACATCAAAGGATGAATAGATACGCTGGGTCTATTGTTGATGACCGACATTCCATCATCTGTATTATCTTCATTGTTTTCACTGTCATTTGCAATAACAACCTGAGCCAAACAACTTGTCAATTGTTGCTGTTGGTGGGATTGTTGTTGTCGTGGTGGTGATACTACTACTACTACTACTACTAGATGGATGAGAACAAGATCCCAAGCTCGGACCTTTAACGCTCTCGCAGAGGCTTCATTCTCAACGCAGACACAGTCCAGCAAGGATTCGTCATGATCTGTCATCTTCTGTCTGCTACAAAGCTGCTGTTCATTGAGTCGATTGGCTTTGAGTTACTGCTTGCTTTTGTTGCATGTTCGTTGGTCTTGTTGTTACCATGTTGTTGTTTGAAAGTAAGATGTGATGGAACAGAAAATAATTATTCGTGGTTTTGTGCTTCGTACGTCCTCAAGTCCAATAGGGTTAGAATTAATTTAATTTTTGTTCCGAGCGAACGCTACCGCGTTCTCTCGACTATGCCAGCTCTCTAGGGCTACGTTCGGCTAGGTAGGGTGGTTTGGAGAAACTCGGCAATTTACTAGGGCCGACCTTTTCTCCGTTCCGAGG
>Ga0100402_1006438_pt1 | contig 11666 bp, 10 predicted proteins | sample CryGeyme20150102_FD_80419 | JGI IMG/M metagenome (GOLD analysis project Ga0100402, IMG submission 80419) | Groundwater microbial communities from Crystal Geyser aquifers in Utah, USA - Crystal Geyser metaG 2015-0102 | ecosystem: Environmental > Aquatic > Deep subsurface > Groundwater | place...
AGAAAAGAAAGAAATTGAAGAAACATTAAGCAATCATTTAGTTAACTACTACTCAATGACTAATTCAAAGAGCTTCGATACAAGTTCCGGCGATCAATGGGAATTTGATATTAGAGCGAAGGTTAAAGGTAAGCCTAAAGATTAATATCATTTAGTTTGAAAAGAAATAAAAAAAACACCTCTTTATGAGGTGTTTTTAATGCTGTCCATTTTAATTTGCTAATAAATTTATTCTTCTTGCAAAACTTGTGGAGGCCAATGGATATGAACTAATCCGTTTGATCCCCCACCTTCATAGATTTGAAGTAATTCATTATTATCATCTAAGGTTATGCCCCATCCATAATGGACATTGTTTACCAATTCAAAAATTTCTTGATTTTTGAGAACCTCGAAGTTCATGGTCCAATTAATAGTGTTTGGTCCATCAGAATTGGTTGTGACGCAGTTAGCTTGGATTTCAACAGTGTCTTCATTTATTTTTGTTACACTCATTTCAAGTTTTGAGTTACAAAAATTAGAATTTCCCAGAACTAATGCTTCTGTTGCAGGAACAAAATATGCTTGCTGAGGTCCACCACAAGCGGCCAGTAAGAAAGACAATATTAACCAAATTATTTTTTTCATTTTTCACCCATATGAGCAAACAAAATGGACAGCACTTTAAACACACACGTCATGTTCAAAGTGCTATCCATTTAAGAATATTTAGCAAATTTATTAAAGAACAGGTTCCAATTATTTAATCAATTTATACTTAGCATTTAAGTACTATTAATCAAGTAAAAGTGGGTAGATTATAGCATGGATTTCTTTGTATATATCAAAAAGCCACTCTTTCAAGTGGCTTTTTATGTTTACTTCGAGATTAACGATTATTTACTTAAACGATCGTTGATTCTTTGCATGACTGCTGCAGAAATATTTTTCATTTTCTTCAACCCTCTTGCACGTTTTCTTAATCTTCTTTTTTCAGTCTTTTTAATAGTTCTGACTTCTGAAGGTTTTTTGTAGAATCTTCTATCTCTAGCTTTTGCAACAATATCAGATGCTGCAACTGCTTTTTTAAATTTCTTGATGACGTCGTGTGAACTGTCACCAGATTTTGCTTTAATAATGATAGGCATTGATTCTCACCTCCTCTCCAAAATAGGCGTAATTAATAGAACATTTTCAATATGCCAATTGTCTTGTACTCTTACGTTACAAAACAGACCTGAATTATACCATGATAGAAGTATTTAATAAAGTTAAGCTGATTCTCTAAGTTTTTTAGCTAGTATAGTTAATTCATCATTATCTGCCAGATGTGAATCATTGGAACAAATGTAGCCAGGGTACATTTCGTAGTAGTCTTTTTTGGTTTCACTTTCAATGGGTTTCCAATCAGCAATCGCTGTCCCATGTAGAGGATATAATTTTGCATGTAAATGATCAACCCCAAAGCCTTCAAAAACCATTCCACATCTGCCAACATCTTTGTAGTAGTTGGTTAGAATATTTGCTGTTTTTTTTGTTGCAATAATGATTTCTTTTAAGACTTCATCAGATTGTTCAAAAGCTGAGCTTGCATGATGATCTTTAGATATTACTACAGTTGCACCAGGTGTATTAGGGAAAATTGTTAAAAAGGCTAAATGTTTTTCATCTTCATAAACTTTATGAGATGGAACTTCACCGGAAACAATTTTACAAAATAGGCAATCATTATCTTTATTCATGAAGTGATTCCTTTGCTAGATTAATAACTTCATCTAGAGTTAATGGGCTTGGAACTTGGCTTGTATGTTTTCTTGAACCATTAATAAGCATTTTTCCTGAATTATGATAGAACCAATGACCAATCTGATCAGCTTTTATAACTGCTTCATACAGATTCTTAAGTGTGACTTTACTATCAGGTCTTAATTTTATTCTAACGTTGCCTTGTTTTGGATCTTTTTTAATTACTAGCTCATAGCCTTGTTTTTGGGCTACCTTAATAGTGTCATCATTTCTTGTTTCAAGAGCAAGACATTTAACATTTCCAATATAAAATTCATGTCCTTTTTCTTCGATTACTTCTTTTGCTTTTACTTGTTGAGTAAGCGCAGCATATGCAGCATCTAAACAGGTCATACCAAACTGCATTTGTGAGTCATCATTGTGTGGATCAGTAAATTCAATTCCTCTAATGAGTTCATGAATCATCATTGTATATTTATAATCTCCAGCTTCATGCCAATATATTTCTCCAAAATGATCAATCTCAGTAATAAAATCTGAAATAATTTGTAAGGCTTGGTCATTTTCAAGTTCATTGTTTCTCATGCATACAAAGTCATAGACTAAAGAGGTTGCACAGACATGTTTGCCTGCCATTTCAGGTTGATGATGATCAAATCTTCCTAAACCAGTATCTACATGAATTACATCATGGAGTTCGTAACCTAAATCATGGGCTTCATCAATAGAAATTGTTTGACCTGGATTAACAAAAGTAATTTGTGCATCTGCATATTTGTTTGTTTCAAATCTTTTTAACATCCATGTTGAACCTATTGCATCTAGATCAGGGGCATGGTGGGTGACTATAAGTTGTTTTGACATATAGCTAGAGTATATCATTAGCTGGCGTTTATGTAATGTTTTGATATAATCAAAATTTGAAAATTCTTGGTAAATAAAAACCCACCGCAAGAACCATATTTAAGTAAATAAATAGGAGTCTCACAGTGGGTATCCTCACCGGGATGTATTAGTAATATACGAAATTATACAGAAAATAGTAGCACTAAAAAAAAGCGATGGATAGAGGTATAACTTTTTTACATGGCTAACTGAATAAATATATATAAGATAATATATTGCATATTTCTTACATAATAATTATTGTAGTATTTGCAATAATAAACTTAAATAGAATTTAAATCTTTTACCAAAGCTTAATTATAAGTTTCCATATAATTTTGAATTGAAGTTTAATAATCCAGAACGCTGCTTTAAATGGAAAGGTAATTAGTTGCCAAATGATTGGAACTCTATCATCTTCTCCTCTAACCCATGCTGATATGACTAAATATTTTTTTTGATCTTTTTTATATGTAGCAACAACATGATATTTTCTACTACCTATATCTTTTATATATTTAACTGAGTTGTTTGCTTTACTTATTTTCTTATCAGGATAATTAATCGTGTCATAGATAGAATAGTCACTAATACTCCTTGATTTGATCCTATCATAGGCATGATTGGTTAAGATTATGTTTTTATATGTTCGTGACATTTAAGACTATCTTAGTAAGCTTGAGCAAATAACCATCTATGACTTGCTGGCTTACCACACTTAATACATGTTCCACTCTCTTCTTGAACTTCACCATCAGTAGATATAAAAGGTAAACATCTTGTTGTAGCTTTAGTTTCCTCTTTAATTTGTTTTTCACATTCTTCTGATTCACACCAAAAGGCTTTGATATATCCTCTACTTGATTTCATTATTTCTTGCAGTTCATTATATGAATTTACTTCATGAGTTAATTCACTTGTTTTAGCTTGAGCTTTTTTGAACATTTCTTTTTGAATCGTTTCTAATAGTTCTAGAATTGTTGATTCAAGATTAGTTAATAGGAGAGTTTCTTTTGTTTGATTGTATCTAATTGAAGCACTAATTTGATTTTGATCTAGTTCTCTTTGTCCTAGAACCAAAGTAATTGGAATGCCTTGAAGTTCTGCGTCATTAAGCTTCCAACCCATTGATGCTTTGGTTGATAAGTCTTTTGTTACTCTGATACCAGCCTTTTTAAGACTATCTGCAATCTCTTTACACTTATTAATTACTTTATCATCGTTGCCAGCAGGTACGATCATTACTTGAGTTGGTGCAACTTTTGGAGGCATAACAACACCATCATCATCACCGTGAGTCATGATTAAGCCACCAATGATTCTGGTGGATAAGCCCCAACTGTTTTGCCATACAAATTGAGTTGTATCATTATCATCTTGAAAACTAATGTTAAATGCTTCTTTTTTAGAAAAGTTTTGACCCAAATGGTGACTTGTTCCTGATTGAAGTGCTTTTCCATCAGGCATCATAGCTTCTATGGTAGTAGTAACATCAGCACCAGCAAATCTTTCACTCTCACTTTTTCTTCCTTTTACAACCGGGATGGCTAGGATGTCTTCAGCTATCATTCGATATGACTCAAGGGCTTGATACATAGTTTTGATAGCTTCATCTTTGGTAGCATGGGCTGAGTGTGCTTCTTGCCATAGAAATTCTGTAGTTCTTAAAAAGAAGCTAGTTCTTTTTTCCCAACGAACTACATTGGCCCATTGATTTAACTTAATAGGCAAGTCTCGGTGTGATTGAACCCATTTTGAGTACATATCATACATAATAGTTTCAGATGTTGGTCTAACAACTAGTTTTTCAGTAAGCTCTTCTCCACCTGCGTGAGTAACAACAGCAAGTTCTGGGGCGAATCCTTCAACATGATCTGCTTCTCTTTCAAGAAAAGACATAGGGATGAAAATCGGGAAGTAGGCATTTTTAACATCCATATCATCCAAATAAGTTTGATAAGACTTTTGAATATTTTCCCAGATACCATAACCATTAGGTCTAATAACCATACAGCCTTTTACTGGTGAATAATCTGCAAGCTTTGCTTGTTGAATAACTTGAGTGTACCATTTACTCATATTCTCAGATTTAGGTGTTAAATTTCTTTTTGCCATATTTTCCTTTAGTATAGTTTGGCACAAAAAAAGCCCTGTGACAAACTACCAATTAATTTGTAGTTTGTAAGGGCCATAAATATTGGCGGTACCACCTTACTTCTCTTAATTGTTTCCAAATAAGACTTTGTAGCTAGATAAACTAGCTTGCATTATTACGTGTTAGCTTCACGAACTTGTTAGGGATTTCTCTTGTCCAAGTCTATTCCTAAAAATAGCTACAAGTTAGGGGCTTGTATTGTTGATAGGTCAACAGAATATTTATTATCTATCAGGATTATATGTTAGTTATTGATTATTAGCAAGGTATTTATTTGTCCATCCAAAACAGATATAGGCAATCATCATACCTCCAATAATGTCAATTGAGTAATGACCTCTTGAAGTGAGTAATGCAAATACTTGGATGATGAAGAAAAATAACATTGTAATTTTTAAACTTCTAAATGTCTTTGGAACTAGTAAATAAAATAAGAACTGTGCTCCTGCATGCCCAGATGTAAACATTCCATTCTGAATAAATGGAAAGATACCATAAGGTTGGTTTGGATTTGCAGGTCTTCCTAGTGGAGTGAGGGGAATAATCAAGCCTCTTAATAAATTAATTAAGGTAAGACTTATGATAATTTCTTTTAAAAAATTAACAGTGAATTTTTTTCTAAGTACAACAATAAAAATAATAATTGAGATTATAAAAGTTGGATCACTAAGGTATTGAGTCCATTCCCAATATGGGCTAATGCTAAACACTAAATCTGGAACTATTGGTCTGTCGGGAAAGTATATTCCAATAAATTTGCTACCAATTATATTAAGCAAGGCTGCAAATAAAAACCAAACAATATATGGAATTAATGATTTGTATTTACTAAAGATATTAGTTATTTTTATCACAGCTTGTTGAACACCTTACATCCAGTTCTTTAATGCTTTAACAAATAAATCAGATGTATCTAAAACTTTAATCTTTTCAGGAAGATCCTGATGTGAAATAGAATCGGTGATGATGACTGAGTTTATACTCTCATCATTCATTATTGTTAGCCCATTTTTTGCAAAAATTCCATGAGTAACTAAAAAGTGAACTTCCTTTGCACCATTTTCTTTAAGGAATTTTGCAACTTCTACAACAGTACTACCGGTGTTGATAATATCATCATATATTAAACAAACTTTTCCTTCTACATTTCCCGAAATACCCAGAGGAGTTACTTTTCCGGTAGATAGATCTCTATGTTTATCAACATTAGCTAAATCGAGTTTAAGCTGATTTGCTAGCACTCTTGCTCTTTTAAGACCCCCAAAGTCTGGACTCACTACTATTGAGTTTTTTGAATCTAAATTCTTTTTAATGTATTTTTCAAATAATTCTAGTGGAGAGTAATGATGAGTTGGAATTGAAAAGAAACCAGGAATACTAGTGTTATGAAGATCAAGTAAGTGTACTCTTTTAACATATGCATTAGAGATTAGATCCGAAATAACTTTTGCAGAAATTGGTTCACCAGTTCTAAAAAGTTTGTCTTGTAATGAGTAACCCATCCAAGGAAGAACCAGACTTACATGTCTAGCTCCTGCCCTTTCAAGAGCATCAGCAATTAATAGGAATTCAATCACATATTCATCAACTGGATTTGAGAATGATTGAACTACGACAACATTTTCTCCATTTAAGTCTTCTTTAATCCAAACTCTTTTTTCACCATTTTTAAATTTACTAATTTCAGCATCAACAAGCTTGAGATTTAGTTTATTTGCAATTTTAAGTGCTAAAGCACGATTAGATGTTCCGGAAATTATTTTCATATTTCCATTGTAGCACTATTGATTAATAATTTTTTAAGCTCTATGATCAGGAGAGTTGATTAATCCACACTTTTTGTATTTTTTACCACTTCCACATGGACATGGATCATTGCGTTTAATCTTTGCTTTTGCAGTTGCTGTATTAACTTTATTACCAGTTTTTGCTTTTCCTAAAACAGCAGCCAAATCACTAGTAGAACCAGTTGTGGTTTTAATTACACTTTTTATATTTGGTGTTGATGAAGAAACTTCTTGAGCTAATGTATCACTAGAATCTTGTTTTTGTTCAACTGCTTTTGAAAGATCAATTCTAGGTTGAACTGGTCTTCTATTGGTAAATTGAACTCTATAAATCTTGTTTGCAATAGTTGATTCAATTGAGTCAATCAATCCTTCAAACATAGCAAAACCTTCTTTTTTATATTCAGAAAGAACTGTACGTTTATCACCTCTTAGCCAAATGCCTTGTCTTAATGAATCCATAGCATCAATGTGTTCCATCCATTTTTCATCTAAGGTTGAAAGTGTAACAATCTTTTCAAGATCTTTGATTTCTTGTTCACCTGTAGCTTTTTGTTTAGCTAAATAGGTGTCATGGGCAACTTTTTGAAGTTTATCAATGATGACTTGAGAATCTGTTTCTTGACTGATATTTTTGACAAGTTGCTCTTGTGAATCAGAGTTAAATGGAATCATTTTACTAAATTCTTTAATTAATGCTCTATACTCTTCTTGAGTGAATCCTTGTGGTGCATGAATGCTTACAATATTTGTAATTTCACTATCAACATACTGCATAATTTGATTATGAAGTGTTTGAATTCCATCTGTATCAGGATCCATGTCCGTTTCAGCTTGAGTAAGTAAACGTTTTCTACGTTTATAAATAATATCTCTTTGTCTGTTAATAACATCATCAAACTCAACAAGATTTTTTCTTTGATCAAAGAAAAAGCCTTCAACTTTAACTTGGGCAGACTCAATTGATTTACTGACCATTGCATGCTCAATTGGTTGATTTTCTTCAATTTTAAGCATTTCCATGACTTTGGCAATTTGTTCACCACCAAAAATTCTCATAATTTCATCTTCAAGGGAAACGAAGAATTGAGATGCGCCTGGATCACCTTGACGTCCAGCACGGCCTCTAAGCTGATTATCAATACGTCTTGATTCATGTCTTTCTGTACCAAGAATATATAGTCCACCAAGAGCAACTACTTCATCATGTTCTTTTTGCCATTTTATTAAGGCTTTTGCATAATCTCCAATTTTGTAGTTTTTTGGATTAACCGATGGTGGTAATGAAACCCCTAAGTCCTCAACTTTTTTCCAGTCTGCTTTAGTTGCTTCATTTTTAGTTGTCGTTGCTTTTCTATAATCTTTTAGTTCTGGCTTTGATCCACCAAGAACAATATCTACACCACGACCAGCAATGTTGGTTGCAACAGTAATAGCACCTTTTTTACCAGCATCAGCGATGATGAAGGCTTCTTTTTCATGGTTCTTTGCATTCAATAATTGATGATCAATCTTTTTGCGTTTAAGGAAATTTGAGATGATTTGGTTATGTTCAATAGATTTTGTCCCAATCATAACTGGTTGGCCAATTTCATGAAGTCTGTGAACTTCTTGAACTATTGCAGAATATTTACCTGCTGTGTTTTTATAAACAACATCAGCTTTATCTTCACGTATTACTGGAACATTTGTAGGAATTGGTAAAACTGATAATTCATAGATCTTACCAAATTCTTCAGCTTCTGTAACGGCAGTACCAGTCATACCACTAAGCTTTTCATATAATCTGAAATAGTTTTGAATAGAAATAGTTGCAAGTGTTTTTGATTCTTGTTGAATTTCAACACCTTCTTTCGCCTCAATAGCTTGATGTAGACTTTCTGAGTATCTTCTTCCAAACATTAATCTACCTGTGTGTTCATCAACAATGACTACTTCACCTTCTTTAACAATATAATGTTTATCTCTTTCAAATAATGCTTTTGCTTTAAGTGCTGATTCAACATGATGAATTGTGTCAAAACTTTCTTCATAAAGATTTTTAACACCAATCTTTTGTTCAATGCGTTTAACACCCAAGTCAGTTAGTGTTGCACTACGTGCTTTTTCATCAACTATATAATCAACTTCATTTGTTAAGGAATTAACCATTTTTGAGTATTGTGTGTATTCTCTGTTAGATCCAACATCAGGAGCAGAAATAATTAAAGGAGTACGAGCTTCATCAATTAAAATAGAGTCAGCTTCATCAACAATGGTATAGTGATGTGCATTTTCTACTCTTTGGACCATTCTATCTAATGTTTGCACCATGTTGTCACGAAGGTAATCAAAGCCAAACTCATTGTTTGTTCCATAGGTAATATCACAAGCATATGCTTGTTTTCTAGTTATTTCTTCAAAATGTTCCAGACGTTCATCGCCCCTATCGCTACTATCTATATCTGGATTATATTTTCTTGAATGATCATGAACAATGACAGCTGTTGAAAGTCCTAGGAAAGTGTAGATTTGACCCATCCAACCAGCACCAAGTTCTGCTAAATAATCATTTACGGTAATAAGGTGGGCGCCTTTACCCAAAAGTGCATTTAAGTATAAAGGAGCTGTGACAGTAAGAGTTTTACCCTCACCAGTTTTTTGTTCAGTAACACTTCCTTTATGTAATGCAATTCCAGCAATTAACTGAACATCAAAATGACGCATTCCCAAAACTCTACGTGATGTTTCTCTAACAGTTGCAAATGCTTCAGGTAGAATTTCGTCAAGAATATCTTCTTGTGCTTTACCTGAGTCCAAATCTTCTTTAATAATCTTTTTAAACTTATTTGTTTGAGCTGCTAATTTTGCATCTGAAAGTTTTTTAATCGTTGGTTCAAAATCATTTATTTGGTCAACTATTATTTGATATTTATCAAGGGTTTTTTTATCCTCATCGAATAAGTTTTTTATAAATTTAAGCATATTTTAACCAATCTAAAAACTGATATTTAGTCTAATGAATTAGCATTGTAGCAAATTTACTGCCAAGACGCTAGTCGATTATAGCCATAATAAATTATTTTCCAATAGTCTCTTTTCCCATGTATGGAACTAAAACTTTAGGGACTTTTATTGTTCCATCAATTTGTTGATAGTTCTCAATTATTGCGGCTAAAAGTCTAGGTGTAGCTGCCATAGTATTGTTTAGGGTATATACGTATTTTGTAGTGCCATCACTTGCTTGATACTTAATATTTAATCTTCTGGCTTGAAAATCATTAAAGTAGCTAGCTGAGTGAGTTTCTCTATATTTATTTTGACCGGGGAACCAGGTTTCAATATCATATTTCTTACGTTGTCCTGCTCCCATATCTCCAGTACACATTAATAATACTTGGTATGGAAGTCCAAGATCTTTAAGAAGTTGTTCTGAAAAGCCTGTCATTTTTTTGTGCCAAGCTCTTGTTTCTTGCTCATCAGCAATTGTATAGACAACTTGCTCTACTTTATTAAATTGATGCACTCTAACAATTCCTTGAGTATCTTTTCCATGGGTACCAACCTCTCTTCTAAAACAGGGTGAAAGGCCACACATTTTTATTGGTAAGTCTTTCTCAGTTAGTGTTTCTCCCATGTGATATGCAGTTAATGCAACTTCAGAAGTACCAGCCAAGATATCACCATCTTGAGTATAATAATGATCTTCTTTGCCCCAAGGAAGGTATCCAGTTCCCCACATTACTTCTTCATTTACTAAAATTGGAGCTGACATTGGAGTAAAACCTGCAGTGTTTAAAAGATTAAGTGCGTATGCAAGAACAGCTTGTTCTAACAAAAGACCATCACCTTTTAGGAAATATGATCTAAATCCGCCAATCTTCACAGCTCTTTTGGTATCAAGAATATCTAAATCTTCCATAAGTTCATGGTGTTGTTTGGCTTTGAAATCAAATTTAGTTACATCTCCAACCACTCTATCAACAATATTTCCATCTTCATTTGTTCCCACTGGGACATCATCCGCAGGTACATTAGGAATTTGGTACATTAGTTTTTCAAATTCTTCTTGAACAATTTTTTGTTCAGGTTCAACTGCTTGAATTTCTGCTTTTATTTCTTTACCTTTAGAAATTTGTTCAGGAGTTGGTATTCCTCCTGCATGAACTGCTTCTTTAATAGTCTTTACATGGTCATTACTTTGTTTTTTTAAAGCATCGACTTTGACCTGAAGTTCTCTTCTCTTTTTATCTACGGCTAATAACTGATCTACTATACTTGAATCAAGTTGTTTATTTTTACAAGCTTTTGTTACTGTATCGGCGTTTTCGCGAATGTAGTTAATATCTAACATTACGATCTCCTTTTTTTGTATTGATATTTGGGTATAAAAAAACTCCCAACATACCAATACTATAATTGATATATATGAGAGGGTCTATTAGTAGACGGTGCCACCTCTAAATTTACTTGTTCCTGCTATCACGGGCTTACCCGTCTTGGTTTTTTACCCCAAGCAACATCGATAGTAGCTAACTATCTCAAACGTTTTTATTATGAGTATATTATAGCACAAATATGTTTTAGATTATTTTTCTAACAGACTAATCAGTTCATTAGCTTTTTCATCAGTGAAATCACCATCGGCCAACATAGCTTGAATATCATTGACTGTTAAAGTTGCATCTTTTTTATCAATACGTCGTTTAGCTATTTCATGTTGTTTTTCTTGATAAATTTTTGTGAGTTCTTTTGCCTGGTCTGAGGAAACAGCTTTGCTTTTTTCAAGATTATGAATATTAGTAATCTTGAAATCACCAGTCAAAAACGGAATCATTTTGGATATTGCATATTCATAATTTTTTAATTGAAAAAGATCAATAAGTTCTTTTGCTTGTCCAGGTGAAACTCTTTTTTCAGATTGAAGTTGTTCTAAATCATCAAAACTTAAGTAAAGTAAAGAGTTATGATCATTAATACGTCTTTGAGCAGATTGAAATTCGTTTAATTGAAAAAGATCAATAAGATCTTGTGCTTGTTCAGGTGAAACTCTTTTTTCAGATTGAAGGAAATCTATCTCTTTAAAGGTAAAGTGCATTCTAGACATAGGATCATTAATTTGTCTTTGAGCAGAT
>Ga0100402_1006447_pt1 | contig 11654 bp, 11 predicted proteins | sample CryGeyme20150102_FD_80419 | JGI IMG/M metagenome (GOLD analysis project Ga0100402, IMG submission 80419) | Groundwater microbial communities from Crystal Geyser aquifers in Utah, USA - Crystal Geyser metaG 2015-0102 | ecosystem: Environmental > Aquatic > Deep subsurface > Groundwater | place...
ACTTGGTTGGTTTGCAGATTTATCGGTAAAAGTCACCACATCACCCACCATAATGAACGAATCGCTGGCCGTAAAGTCAGCAATAGGAGGGTCGGTGGTATTAATATTTGAAATATTGATATAGTTATTCCAAGTTGAATCGCCCGATCCATAGCTATTGGTAACCGTAAGCTTCACAGTATACGTATTGGCCACTGTGAACTTGAGTTGTGGGTTCTCTGAATTGAGGGTTGTTCCATTCTCTAAGGTGAACCCAGTAGCAGGGGTCAATTGCCAGGTCCAGCTTGTTGGGTTATTGTATGCTTGACTCGTCAACTGTACCGGAACACCAACATTGGTCGCACTTGGTGAAGCAAAGAAGTTTGCCTTTGGTCTCATGTCGATTTCACGAATGGTATTATTATATGAATCGCAAACATAGAGGATGTTTTTCGCCAAGTTAAAGGCCATCAGTTGAGGTTTGAAAAAACGAGATTCCGTTCCTTGTCCGTCTGCATATTCTGTCGAACTTTGATATTCGCCACAAATGGTGGTTACATTACCGCTTCCATCAATCTTACGAATAACATTGGATTGGGAGCCGCCGCCTTCACTTACATAAACATTTCCATTGGCATCAACAGCCAAGCCAGAAGGCGTATTGTATTTAGCCGTGGATGCGTTTCCATCAGCATGACCCGTCGTTCCAGAACCAGAAAATGTAGTAACCTCTCCTGTATTGATATTCACTTTACGGATTTTATTGTTCCATCCATCCGCAACAAGGAGGTAGGTATTGTCCAACATTTCAACAGCTAAGATATTATTGAATCGAGCTGCATCACCTATATCGTCTACATCACCAGTTTGTCCGGCTTTACCCGCTAAGGTAGTAACTACTCCACCTGGAGTAATCTTGCGAATCACCTCATTGTAATTGTCTGCCACATAAAAATTACCATTGGCATCAACAGCGATATCGACTGGTGCATTAAAGCGAGCAGCTGTCCCAGTTCCATCTAGGTAATCGCCACCGCTGTTTACACCTGCAGCTTCTCCAGCAAAAGTAGATACTTGCTGGGTTTCGGTATTGAATGAAATTCCATTTAATACGCGAATGGCATTATTGTTAAAGTCGCAAACATAGAGCTTACCATCTGTGCCGACCACCATACCTTTAGGGGAATTATAGCGTATTACGCTTCCAGAACCATCAATATAGGATGCGCCGCCAAGTGTTGGGTCACCTATAGTTCCTGTTTTATTGTATACAGTGCCAGGCACATACACACTTATACGATGGTTTGTGGCGTCTGAAATAAAAATACGGTCGTTGCCATCAATTGCAATACCATAGGGTTCGTTAAAGGGCACAGTGCTAGCGTCGCCATTATATGGCATGAAGCCAGAGTTTCCTTTAATACCGGCAGTAGTTCCAACAGTCTGGGCATTTGCCATACTAAGCAGCCCGATGCTGGTGAGTGTTAGGATGATTTTTTTCATAAGCAGTAATTAGGATTAATTGTTTATTAGCGCACCTGACTCCAGGTACTGATTCACGTTATTTTCTATTTGGGTATGGACATCGTCATAGCTGCGGCGAACAAAACTTTCACCGGTTACTTTTTCATACAATTCGATATAGCGGTTGGTAACTGAATCCACAAACTCGTCGGTCATTTCTGGTATCTTCTGATCTTTTTGACCCGAAAATTCATTCTCTATCAGCCATTGACGCACGAATTCTTTGGAAAGTTGTTTTTGTGCTTTACCTGACTTTTGATTCGCCTCGTATTCCGCCTTATAGAAATAGCGCGATGAATCAGGGGTATGCACCTCATCCATCAATAGGATTTTACCTTCGAGGTTATGTCCGAATTCGTATTTGGTGTCCACAAGGATAAGACCCTGTTCATCCGCAATTTGTGTCCCGGCCTTGAATAATTTCCGGGTATAACTTTCCATTTGTTCCAAATCTTTTTTCCGAACAAGTTTTTGTTCGAGGATATCCTGCATGGAAATATCGGAATCATGACCACTAGTTGCCTTAACAGTAGGCGTGATGATTGGGGTTTCAAAACGGTCGTTCTCTTGCATTCCCTCTGGCATCACAACGCCACATACTTCACGTTTTCCATCTCTGTATTCGCGCCAAGCATGTCCGGCAAGGTATCCTCGAATTACCATCTCTATCATGATGGGCTTGCATTTATATCCAATCGTTACGTTCGGATCTGGGGTTGCAATTTTCCAGTTCGGAACAACGGAGCTCGTTTTATCGAGCATAATCGCAGCAATTTGATTCAAAATCTGCCCCTTAAAAGGAATCGGTTTTGGCATCACATGATCAAATGCTGAAATTCGGTCGCAGGCAACTATGGCCAAATACTCGTCGTTGATATTATATACATCGCGGACCTTTCCCCTATGGAAATCCTTCTGATGTTTGAAGAAAAAGTTGGTGGCTATCAATGAGTTTGTCATATTACTCTTCTATTTGATCCTTTTCGTAAGCTTGAATTATTTCTTTTACTAATTTATGTCGTACGACATCGTTTACTGTCAATTCGGCAATCTTTATTCCTTTTACCTTTTTCAAGATACGTACAGCACGCAATAAACCGGATTGATGCTTTTTAGGCAAATCTATTTGTGTTAAATCTCCAGTAACAATCACCTTGGCACTAGGTCCCATGCGGGTTAAGAACATTTTTAACTGCATGTCGGTAGCATTCTGCGCTTCGTCTAAAATTACAAAGCAATTATCGAGGGTTCTCCCTCGCATAAAAGCCATAGGTGCGATCTCAATCACGCGTGATTCAATGAGGGCCTTGAGCTTGTCAACTTGAATCATATCATCCAAAGCATCGTAAAGCGGACGCAAATATGGATCTACCTTCTCTTTCAAATCGCCAGGCAAGAATCCTAGACTTTCACCTGCTTCAACAGCCGGGCGTGCCAAAATAATGCGTTTGATTTCTTTGTTCTTGAGTGCTCTCACGGCCAAAGCAACGGCAGTATAGGTTTTACCGGTTCCTGCAGGACCAAGAGCAAAAACAATATCGTTTTTCTCCACGTATTCAACCAATTTGCGTTGGTTGTCGGTCCGTGCTCGAACTACGCGTCCATTCGGTCCATGCACGATGATTGGGTCATCCCCAAATTTTTTACGTGCAGGACTTAGAATTTCTCTTTTCTCTTTTTCTTCCGCTATGATTTCCTCATCGAACAGGGTGCTTACCTGAACTGTATTGAGTAGTTCATGAAATTTTTGTTCGGTTAATCGACCTACTTCTCGGGCATATTCGACCAATAAAGCGAGATCGTCACTGAATTTATCAAGTTCTTTTTCGTCTCCCGAGGCCTTCACCACATTTCCTCTGCTAATTATTTTTAACTTCGGAAAACGTTGTTGGAGTAGCTTCTGATGGTGATTATTGGTACCCCAAAGATCAACCAGACTGACTTCATCTAAAATGATGCTTTTTTCCTTCAATGATTTCTGTGCAAATTTGTGCCTCAAAAATAGACTAATTCTCCTTACAAATTGGCGACTGTAACCCTCATATCCGACCTTGGTGTAGATAACTACGACCTTGCACGCTTTCGTCACCGACTGAAAAAAGAGATGTCGGGCGTCGACTTCGAAATGATTACCGCTTCGATTGCGCGTCATGATGTAGTGGAGGCAGCCTATGTTCTGGATGCAGTGCTTGCAGATTTTGAGGCCGACACCATCCATATACTTGATGTAGAATCGGATATGATGCGGCACGGTCCTGCCTTGGTAGCACGTATTCAGAATCAGTGGGTCATCTCTGCTAACAATGGTTTGCTGAGTTTATTGAAGAATGGATTGGATGGCGTTTTTGAAGACAATGAAGGCCACAGTGACCGTGGTGCTACCTTCTCATTGCTTAACACTTTTTTGCCCCTCGCTCAGCGTTTGGTATTGAAAGGAAGTGCAGGATTAAAAAAGGCGGAAGAGATCAAAGAAAAGGCAGGACTGGCTCCAGTAATTACGGAAAATGCCATTCGAGGAACGGTAATATTTGTGGATAATTTCGGAAATGCCATCACCAATATCAACCAAGAGGACTTAGATAGAGCCTGCGCCAACCGAAAAATGTCCATTCGCTTAAACCGACAAAACACTCTAAGCAAGGTGAGCAATTATTACGGCAATGTACAAGTAGGTGAGGCCACTTGTGTATGGACGAACCACGGCTACCTCCAAGTAAGCCTCTACCACGGCGACGCGAGGCGAATGCTTGGCCTCGAAAAAGGTAAAATGATAACCATAGAATTTGAATGATTATACGCATAGTGAAAATGAGCTTCCGAGAGGAAGAAATCGATACGTTTAAAGAAATTTTTGCCAACTCGAAAGATGCCATTCGCAGTTTTCCTGGCAATTTGCATGTAGAAATGCTGCATGATATCCATAACCCAAGCATTTGCTTCACCTACAGCTGGTGGGAGAATGAAGAAGCCCTTAATGCCTACCGTCACTCAGAGCTTTTCGAAAAGACCTGGGCAGCAACGAAGGTGCTATTTAACGATAAACCGCGGGCCTGGAGTACGTTGAAGCAAGGGGAAGGGGTTCCGCGGTGAGGAACTTCTACCCCGTCATCCCGAGCGTAGCCGAGGGAAGAGGGGCCTTCGCTGTCAAAAGATGATGAGTGAGGAGATCCACCTACGCTAATCGCTACGGCGGACGCGGTGAGGAGATGATGGGATGATTTTTTTGCGCCTTTATTCTGGCGAAAGCAACACTATTGCGCCTCCGCGTCTCCGCGTCAAAAGAGGGAATGACCCATTAGTAATTTCGCTCCCCGAAAATGGCACTTCCAACCCGAATGAGGTTACTGCCTTCTTCGATAGCAATGCGGTAATCGCCACTCATGCCCATGGAAAGGGTGTTTATGTCCAGGCGGTCATGTCCGGAGAAATCGGATTTTACTTTGTCAAATAAGTGCTTTAAACCCCTGAATTCACGGGCTACTTGACCATCGTTTTCGGTGAAGGTCGCCATTCCCATAAGTCCATGAATTCTGGTATGGGTGAGTTCGTTCAGGGTGTCGGATTTTAAGATTTCATATAATTCTGCTTCATTCAATCCAAATTTGGTATCCTCTTCGGCGATATGCATTTGCATTAAAACACCAATTTCCTTGTTTGCTTTTTGTCCTTCTTTATGAACTTCCTTGAGCAGCTTTAGACTATCGATACTATGAATAAGATGAACAAAAGGGGCGATATATTTGACCTTATTTCGTTGCAAGGTTCCCACCTGATGCCAGCGAATTTCCTTTGGCAGTTGAGCTTCTTTTTCTGTCATTTCTTGCACCTTGTTTTCTCCAAAATGGACTTGTCCAGCAGCAAGGGCTATTTGAATCGCGCTGATTGGCTTGGTTTTGGAGATAGCGCATAACTGCACATGGGAAGGTATTTCTTGAAGAATCTTTTCGAGGTTTTCTGCGACAGACATCGTGCTTTATATTAATATTGCTTGAAATGAAAAGGCTACTATTGCTTGCAAGTATAGCGCTAATACTGGGTTCTTGTCAATCAAACAACGAGATTCCTAAAGATGTTTTGCCCCGCGAAACCGTGAAGAAAATTTTGGTGGAGGCCAATAAAGTAGAAGGAGCGCTTAAAGCCAACTTCATCTTAGGCGATTCTGCTAAACAAGTTGCCCCAACCCTCTATGCCGAAATTTATGAGCGCTATGAAACCACTGCCGAAGAATTTAAAAAGAGCATAGATTGGTATTTCGAGCACCCGGAGATTTTAGAGGAGATTCAGAAAGAGGTGGTTGCGAAGCTGCTGGAAGAGGAACGCTAGTTTTTGGACGATAGGCCATAGTCCATGGACCATGGCGAATTGTTCCGACTTTACTTTGATGTGGGGTTCCGCCTACGCTTCGTACCTCCGCTATGGCGGACACAGGAGGAGATGAGGGGTGAGGAATGAGGAGTGAAGAGAAAAAAAAGTGACGAATTAGGAGAATTTAATTGCGCCTCTAATCTGGCGAAAGCAACTGTTTTGCGGCTCCGCGTCAAAAAAAAATGTGAGGGAATGTGGATATGATGGGATCCACCTTCGCATACGCTGCGGCAGCCGCGGTGAGGTGAAAATTACGCCTTAGCGCCTAAATGGGAATGTATAGCCGACAAATTAGGCTGTCCAAGCATGAAGACCTACATTGGGGCCAATCGGAACATTTTCATAAACAATAGCCGACAACATGGAATTACAAGAACTCATTTTTTGGATTAAAAAATACATTAAGCCCTATATAAGACCTATAATTATTGGTTTTTTTGCGCTGATAATAGGATTCTCCTCCTTTTTTCAAGTAGGAGCAGAGGAGGTGGGAGTGATTACCCGATTCGGGGCGTATAAGCGAACTGTCGACCCTGGATTGAACTTTAAAATTCCTTTTATAGAACGGATACAAAAGGTAGCCGTGGAACGTCAACAGAAATTAGAATTTGGTTTTCGGACCACCAAGGCAGCGGTTAAATCGAACTATACCCGCGATGGAGTGGAAGGTGAATCGCTTATGCTTACTGGCGACCTGAACTTAGCTGATGTAGAGTGGGTGGTACAATACCGAATTGATGATCCGTATAATTATCTTTTTAAGGTCCGAAATCCTGAATCCACCTTACGCGACATTGCAGAGGCGTCTATGCGACAAATTGTAGGTGACCGTACCGTGAATGAAGTTTTAACAGTTGGTCGCTCCGAAGTGGCAGCGCAAACCAAACTCTTAATACAAGCGCTGTGCACCGAGTATAGCTTGGGCTTAAAAATCGAACAGATTGTCTTGCAAGATGTGAATCCTCCTGAGCCAGTAAAAAATGCCTTTAATGCAGTGAATGAAGCGCAACAGGAAAAGGAAACACTGATAAATCAAGCGAAGTCTGCCTACAATAAAGTCATTCCAAAGGCACGAGGACAGGCCAAAGAAACTATCCAGAAGGCGGAAGGTTATGCGACGGAAAGGGTGAATAATGCAGAAGGAGAAGCCACGCGTTTTACCAAGCTTTATGCAGAATATGTGAAAGCACCTGAAGTAACACAGCGCAGGATTTATCTAGAAACCATGGCGGAAGTATTGCCAAAACTGGGAAACAAGATCATTGTCGACGAAGACGGTACCAACGTATTACCATTGCTTCAAATGCAATTGGGAGACAAAAAATAGTCAGTAGCAGCATCATACAAAATGACTTTTAAGATGAATCAGAAGAAAATAATCATAGGAATCGTTGCAGCATTGGCTTTGGTCATCACGCTGGCGCAGTCCATATACATTGTTAACGAAGAAGAACAGGTTGTCATAACCCAATTTGGTAAACCAGTTGGAGATGCCATCACAGATCCAGGCATTTACCTCAAAGTGCCGTTTACACAGACCACCAATTATTTTGATAAACGGTTTTTGGAATGGGATGGAGATCCGAATCAGGTACCTACCAAAGACAAGAAATATATATTTGTCGATACTTACGCCCGCGGGCAAATTATTGATCCACTGCAGTTCTATAAGCGTTTAACGAACGAACGTGGCGCTCAATCCAGACTGGATGATATCCTCGATGGAGAAACCCGTGACTTTATTGCCAACCATTTATTGGAAGAAGCAGTACGTTCCAGCAATAGAACGCCGCTCGAATCAGGTATCATCAGTGAGATTATCGACGATACCCTGACGAATATCCTCGTAGGCCGTCAGAAAATCCAGAATATGATTCAGGAATCGGCCAATAAACAGGCTGCTGACCTAGGTATTCGCATCTTAGACTTCCATTTTAAACGCATCAACTATGTTGAAGACGTGCGTAAACAAGTCTATGAAAGGATGAAAAGTGAGCGTTTCCGGATAGCCGATAAGTTTCGCTCAGAAGGACAAGGAGAGGCCTCCCGTATCAATGGAGAAAAGGAAAGGGAACTAAAAACTATCCAATCCGAAGCCTTTAAAGAAGCCGAATCTATCAAAGGAGTAGCAGATGCAAAAGCAGCCAATATCTACGCTGCAGCTTACAATAAAAACGCAAGTTCGCGTAAACTCTAAGCCTTTCTAAAGTCAATGGAAACTTTCCAAAAGACCTTCGATACGGAGACCAATATTATCCTGACTACAGATAGTGAACTGTTCAAGTATTTGAAAGAAGCGGACTAAATAGGGGCAGTATTGTTTGAAAGCCATGTGGCGTTTTAATTCCAATTGAATTGCAGAAAATTCAGGTGAAGTATTTCGCATGATTTTGAAAACGAAAACCTAGCGAAGAAATTGGAAGCTGTTATACGCTTTAACTTGACTCATTAGTTGCGACGTTCGAAGGACTTTTGCTTTCTCAAATTATGACGGGTAAGGGATAAATTGGTTTGCTTACACATCTCATACTAACACAAAAGCTTCCTTGGAACCAATCCAAAGAAGCTTTTGTAATATTAAATTTCGCGGGTGCTGTGATTTACTGCAAGTACGCCTTCGCGGCTGCTATTCTGCTTGTATTATGCGATTTAAGTGTGCTTATCGCAGAGCTAAACTGTCCATTTACAAATGAATACCCCGAACGTTCTTTTCCAGCCGACACACTCAGTAGAGCTTCTTGTCCGCTGTAGTAAGTGCTCATTTTGCTTGCTTCAAAGGTGGTTTCTATGAAGTTTTTAACATGGGCTTTATATTGTGCTTTGTAGGTATCGTCTGCGATAAGGAAGCTGATTAATGGCCAATCTGAGCCTACTTCTGTCATGCCAAATGAAAGGGACCCTCCCTGTTTACCAGTTTGAAAGGCTTCATTATTATCCCAAACTATCCATTTGATTAGTCCATCTTGTGGATCATGATAGAGGTAGTAGTTATGCTCCATTCTTCCGTAGGTATCCCAGTTTTGAATGGTATTATTCACAGCAAGGTATTTTAAGAAACCGTCTACGTCAAATACCGACTCCAAATCAGATCTCCACTGAGCGGCATTGCTCGTACGGGTGGCGGCATGTAAGAAATTATACATGGTTTGAATATCGCTTTTGTCGTTTATGTCTTCATTGGTTTTTAGCTCAAATCCGTCCAAGGTAAATCCATTGGATGCGAAACTAGCACCATCGTCTTCTGGTTTGTAGCAGTTTCCTGTTTTGCTGCCAAAATTATCTTTTAGGAAGGTGTCAAAAACTACCTCACACATGGTGTAAACGCCATAATATTCAGACGTTCCAGTTCCTTGGTCAATCCAAATCTCGTAGTAAGCTGTCCGAACAGCGGGTACACCAAACTCTCTGAATAAGGTATTTGCAGTGCTTTCTCGTATCAGCGAAGGATCATCGAAATTGCTGCTCATCGACAGTTCTTTAAAGCCATAGAAACGCTGATTGCTGATGCCGGCATATGTGTCTTCAAACTCATCAAAATCAAAGCGTAAAGGCAACTTCCCGCTCCTGGCTCGTAAGGATGAATTGCCCTTATAACGTACTCCGACATGTTTCCATACTAAACCATTAAAATAGATGTCGGCCGGAAAATAGTCGGGATTCTCGCTGCTAAAGGTTCCTCCTGGATTACCGCCCCCTGATGTTTTATCTGCAAGGTCTTTTTGCATTGCGCTCCATTCCGCAGCGGTAAAGACGATTTCAATTTTGTTGACTTTTGAATTATCGAAAACGATATCGTAGTCTGCCGCGTAACCTTTGTTGTGCGAGGCTAGGCCACCATTGACTTCTCCATCCGGAATAAAAACTTGCTTCTTGCATGAGTATACGGTAAACGCAAGGGTCAGTACCACTATGATTTTTACATATTTTGTTTTCATTTTCTGCTTCTTTAGAATTCCTGTTTTTTTACATTCAACGATGCGTAATCTTCAGTGCTTAATCGTTTCTGGTGCTTCTGTTTTTTGACTTTAAGGTGTATTGATACGTAAACCCTGCGATATGCGTGGTTTTTGGATAGAGTCCAATAAGCTCATGTTCCATTCTGTAGAAAACGCCTAACTCGCCAATGTTTTTGATTTTATAATCCGTTTCGAGTGTGAACCTTAGCTTATTAAAGCCTTCATCATTTGAAAAGTTATTGAAGATTTCTGAGGAAAATTGGGGATCCAATTTCCAGTTTTTTATGTTGTATTTGACTTCTGCCATAAATCGAATGGTTCTATCTTTTTCATCTTCAATAGATAATTCGTTTTTTGCTTGATAGCGAATTCGGTATTTGAGTGTTAGTCGGTTGATATCGTGTTTGAACCCCAAGTCGGCATTCCAGCGAAAGAAGTTCTCGTAACCTTGCTTGCCACCTTCGGTATCGTTATTCCGAATAAAACGAGCTCCATAAGCCGCTGAAAAATGTTGTCCAAAACCTTTTTTTAGCTCAAATTCCGTGAAATACTGGTCGATTGTGGATGCATTATCCTTGAATCGAAATTGTTGCTCTAGCCCCATGCTCCAGTCTTTATTCATTTTATACTTGAGTTTGGCGGCAGACCATACCTCAAAATCTCGAACAGTATAGTATTCTCCGTCTTGTGCGCTAGCCGTACCTATCATTGCAAGCATTAGTAGGGACATGACCCACTTTCTTATATGTGCTTTTCTCATTGTTCGGTATAGTATTTAATTAAAATATTTGTTGAATCTTCTAAGAAATCGATGTCGCCAATTTCAATTGCTTGGATGCTTAAGCCTGTTCTGTTTTCGAGGTCAGCCTTAAGGATGGCATAGTTCTCTGGCTTTATGTTTTCTATGATTTCATATTGGATCTTTTTGGTTGAAATACTCTTTACGATCCAAAGTTTCTCCATAATATAGAGCGCAAGAATTACAGCTGTATTAGCGCCTATAATTTCTGCGTAGCTCATTTTCTGATTGGCTAAAGAATTGATCACAGACACACCGATAATGACGAAGAGGTAAGTCATTTCTTTGATAGGTATAGCATCTGTGCGGTAGCGTATGATTCCGAATATGGCAAAAAGTCCAAGTGCCATTCCGATATCGAGTTCGTATTTTTTCAATGTAAAACAAAGAAAGAACACGATGATACCTATCATATAGTAGGTAAATAAGTAGTCTTTCCGTCTTGCCCCAGCGTAGTATAACCATCGAATGATGAGTGTGAGGAACCCAATATTGAGCACAAAACGGAATGCCATTTTGTAAAAATCATCGTCAAAGAGGGGTATGTTTAAGAATTTGTCCATTTATGCGACTAATTTGGTGATTTTAATAAATTTCGGTTTGAATTTGTTTTGTTTCAATTCAGGCGAGTTTGCTGCCATACCCATACAATACTTGCTAATACTATATGGATGGATTCCTTTTGCTTTGAGTGTAGTGTAAAGCTGTGAGTTACGGTTGAGTCTGGCTTGTTTTAATTCAACGATAGCAAGTCCAGGATAAAAAGTATGCCCGTCAAACGCCAAGTTAGTATCGAATGTGACCCGTTCTTTTAAGTCAAGTCTCACTAAGGTAAATCGATTAAATCTATTGGAAATGGACTGCAATAGTTCGAAGTCTTGACCGGTTGTATTGCACACAAATTGGTGAAATTCATTTTTCAGAAGTTGTGGTGCGTCTCCTACTTTTATGCGGTTTTTAATTGTGTTACCGTAGCTGTCTTTTTGCTTAACTTCAAGGTAGCTAAGATTCGACTCAACATACTTGCGAAT
>Ga0100402_1006448_pt1 | contig 11653 bp, 8 predicted proteins | sample CryGeyme20150102_FD_80419 | JGI IMG/M metagenome (GOLD analysis project Ga0100402, IMG submission 80419) | Groundwater microbial communities from Crystal Geyser aquifers in Utah, USA - Crystal Geyser metaG 2015-0102 | ecosystem: Environmental > Aquatic > Deep subsurface > Groundwater | place...
GCTCAAGTTGAGCAATGTAATTCGCAGCGCCAAATTTACTTAAAATTGAGGAACTTATCTTGCTTGAATCAAACTGAGCATACTGTTCTTCTAATTTTAACATAGAAGTGTTTATTTCTTCAGCATTTTGATTACAAATGAATCCATAATCATTAGAAAAATAAGATTCAGGGCCACCAGATTTTGTAACTACAGCAGGCATTCCCGTTGCTAGCGATTCAACTATGGCCATTCCAAACGTTTCCGTTCTACTAACCGAAAGAAAAGCATGATGTTGATGCATAAGCTTAATTATTTCATCTCTTTTGGCTGTAGGAATATATCTTACATTTGTATTTGAAACCTTAATATACTTCTCTAAACCAGAACCAACAACTGTTAAATGTAAATTTGGGCGCAGATCTAATAAACCTCTAATCAAATCGGCTCCTTTTTTGGGATCATCATAGCCAATATGAAGCCATCGAAAAGGCGACGGATTTAAATTATTTGACCGTAAAGAAAACTCACTAGAAATAACATTATCAATTTTGATAACATTTTTCTTAAAGTTTTCTTCCATTAACACTTTCAACCTTGAATTTACTGAACATAAAAAAGCTGCTTTATTGTAAATAGGAGCCATTCGATTTTTTTCATGCTTTATTTGTTCAGATAAAAAAGAAAAATGTTCAATAATTCCAAATGGAATTCTTTTTTGATCGGAAATCTTTAGCGCTAATTCACCAGCAGGAAGTGAACATTGAGCAATGATTAAATCTGGTTTTCCCCAATCATTTTCTAATTGTTTTAATCCCCTAATAGCTACGGTTTCTAATTTCTTTGAATTAAACTTCTTAAAGCGATGAGATAAAGTCGTGCTTGATTGAAATAAAGTAAACACATCATTTTTTAGAAACAATCCATCTTTTTGAAAGCGGATCCTTTTTTCTTTAAGGCTCAAAACAGAACAATTTAAAACTGCTGTTGAGTAGTTTTTTGCTAAAGCCTCTGCATGATCGCGAAAAAAAATTCCATGATGAGGTCTATCCAAACTCGGATAAAACGTTGTAATGTATAATATTCGTAGTGTATCTTTAAGCATGAGCTCAAAATATCCTAAAATCTCGATAATAACACCCAATTTTAATGGTGAAACGTATCTAGAAGAAACAATTCGTTCTGTTTTAGATCAAAATTATCCAAATTTGGAGTATATCGTTATTGATGGAGGGTCAACTGATAAGAGTGTAGAAATAATAAAAAAATATGCTGACAAAATTCATTATTGGGAATCGAGCCCTGATAATGGTCAGTCTGACGCTATTAACAAAGGTTTAAAACGAGCAACAGGAGAATGGGTTGCTTTTTTAAACTCCGATGATTTGTATGTTGATAATGCTTTGCATAAAATTGCAACAGTAGCCATTCAAAACCCTGATGCTCAATGGATTTGTGCTGGAATTCAATTTTTTAATGAGACCGCAAAGTTTAATATTAAGTTTGCAGAATTTTCTGAGAAAACGACCATAGCGGATTGGATCGATTATACAGCTTCTACTCCTCAGCCCGGAAGTTTCTGGAAGCGAGAACTTCATGATACTGTCGGATATTTAGATTCCACTTATCAATATGTATTTGATACAGAGTTTTGGATTCGACTAACTAATCATAAGACTCGATTCTATCACTTAAATAGTGTAATTGCCCATTTTCGTTTACACGATGCTAGTAAAACAATGACATCTAGAGTTCCTTTTTTAGAAGAGCAAAGATCCTTCTTAAATGTATTTGAACAGAACATTTCAAAAAAAGAGAAAAAGAGAGTAATAACTAAGTTGAACTATTTACATGCTGAGTCTGATGTAAAGCTTTCTCCTGAAACTAAAAGTTTGTCTAAATGGTTCACAAGTCTATATTTAGCTCCTAGTATTATTAAGAAACGGTTTTTTTGGGGCGCATTAAAACGTATCATTAGCTGATATGTGTGGAATATTCGGCCTTATTGATTTCAATCAACCTATCGATAGAAAATTATTTAAAACTGCAACGGACAGCCTTTCTCACCGAGGTCTAGATGACTCTGGCTATTATTTTGACAAAAACAATCCCATAGCTCTTGGTCATCGTAGACTTAGTATTTTGGATACCTCTCCACTTGGACACCAACCCATGTTCGATAAATCTGGCAGATATGGTGTAATATTTAATGGTGAAATATATAATTATCCTGATTTAAAAAAACGATTACAAAATCAATACAATTTTAAAGGAAATAGCGATACCGAAATTCTAATTGCAGGGTTTATTCATTGGGGAATCGATTATTTGGTAAATATAATTAATGGTATTTATGCTTTTTCAATTATCGATTTAGAAAAGCATGAGGTTTTCTTAGTGAGAGATCTAAACGGAATAAAGCCATTATATTTCTTACAAAAGAATGGACAACTTATGTGGGGCTCTGAGATAAAATCATTAAAAGCCTATGAAAATCAACTTACTATAGACAATACAGCTGTCTATGATTTTCTTACTTATGGTTACATCCCTCGTCCTAAATCCTATTATAAAGAGATCAAACAAGTTGAGCCGGCTTCATATATGCATTGGTCTTTTAACGATCTTGAGAACCCGAAATCAGTAAAATATTATTCATTTACCCCATTTGAGATTCAAAAAAGTATTTCAAATGAAGATGCTCAATTTGAATTTAAACGTTTAATTAGCAAAAGTGTTGAAGAACAGTTAATTAGTGATGTTCCCGTTGGGTTTTTTTTAAGTGGTGGAATAGATTCTTCCATTATTACCTATGAAGCTTCCAAATTCAGACAACCTCTTGACACATACTCTATTGGATTTGATGTTTCAGAATATAGTGAAACTGTATTTGCTCGAATTATTGCAGAACAAATTAAATCAAATCACCATGAGAAAATTGTTTCTGAAAAAGATGCACTTGATTTAATCAACTTATTCCCAACTTGGTTTGATGAACCATTTTCAGATACCTCAGCAATGCCAACTTATATTGTTTCACAATTTGCAAAACAGAATTCAACTGTTGTATTAACTGGTGATGGAGGAGATGAATTATTTGGGGGATATAATTGGTATCAGCACTTTTACAGTGATTTTAAACAACCATTACCATATAACAGTTTTAAAAAATGGGCTATTTCCCATAAAAAAGATGCTAATTTTATAGGTAAAATTGCACGTCGTCTATATCCGTTTTTTAGAAATGAATATGAGTTTTATGTTGAACTCATGAACGGTCTAATTCATTCTGAATTAGACGAATATAATTCCATTTTAGCCATACCAAAAGATTATGATCCGTATTGGTACATCAAGCAATTTGATGAACCTGATTTACCAATACGTACTAGATTTCAATGGATAGATTTCAACACTTATTTAATAGATGATATTTTAAAGAAGGTAGATAGAACTAGTATGGCTAATAGTTTAGAAGCTCGAGTTCCTTTTCTTACTAAATCAATTATTAACTTTGCCTTCAGTCTTCCTGAAAATGTTAGATTTCAAAATAATATGCTAAAAGGAATTCTTAGAGAAGCCTATGCCGATGTTTTTCCCGATGAAATTACTAAACGAGGAAAACGGGGATTTAGCATTCCTCAGCATAAATGGGGAAATCTCTTCGATTCTAAACAAAAAAGACCTAAATTAATCTTCGATCGATTTTATAGAGATTAATAAGAAATGGAAACAGTTTTAAAAGAAAAAGACAAGAAAGAGAAACCCTATTATGATGCTGTAATCTGTGTTAAAGACATGGAACAGTTTATTGAGGAAACCATTCAAAATTTGTTAAAAGCCGATTTACCTCCGAAGACAATTTGGATTATTGATGATGGAAGCTCAGATAAAACAGCAGAAAAAGCCGCTAAATTTGAGCAAGTTACCCTTATAAAAAATGGAAGAAATAAAGGGAAATCCTATTCTAGAAATCTTGGAATTACATCCTCAGAAGCTCCATTTATTCAACTCATTGATGCCGATGATTTAATCGCTCCAGAAAAAACAAGTGTTCAGCTAGACTATCTGATTCAACATCCACAAACTGATGCCGTTTATGGCGATTTACAGCATTTTATTGTAACACCACTTGGAAAAGAGTTTCGTCCAATTTTAACGTATAATCACGTCCCTGATATGTTAGGGCAGTTAATTCAGAAGAATATTTATGCTCTTCATAGTTTTTTATTTCGCCGATCGTATTTTGAAAAAGCAGGCTTAATGGATGAGAGATTACCAACATCACAAGATCGTGAACTCTGGATTAGAGCTCTACTAAGTGGTTGTAAGGTTGATTATTTACCAGGATGTTTATCTTTTTACAGGCGACATGAAACGTCAACAATTGCATCTCAGCAATCAATTGTTGCTAACTTTAATGCGCTGTCTGTATCAATTCATGCGAAAGTACTCTATTATTTCAAAGGTCGGAAATATGAAGAGTTAACTAGAACTTCGATACGTATGTTAGCGCGTAATAAAAACAGATATTTATTGCCAATGTCTGAAATCGATAGCCTCATTCATTTAGCTTATTCAGATTATGGTAAACTGATTCGTTTAGAACAAAACGAATTTTATAATGCACTAGAACAATTAATCGGTCCGAATTTCACTGAACGTCTATTACGCCCAAAATTCTGGTTAGATCATAAACTAGGCCGTTACGAAATAAAGTATTGAGAAGCAAACTTCGGATTTCTGAGAAATTTAGCTAGTAACGACGCTTTTAAAATCTCACCCTTCGTGATCAATGAAATTCGAAAATTGAGTGTTCAATCGAAGGGCTGAGTGTGACAGTATTCGGTACTAATTGAACTTTAGTCTAAATTATTAAGAGGGTGGTAAACTCTTGTTTTTTTAACATTTTTAGTAATCGACCACCTCTCGGTCTCCCTCCAATTTGAGTTCAGTTTTTTAAACTAATTTCATCTTGGAGGGAGAGGTTAGTTCCGAGTTTTGCGAAAAGAATGAACCTAGGCATAACTCGGCATCTCTCCCTTCGGTGGATTTGAAATTTTAAAAGTTCGATTAATCAATCGAAGGGAGGCGTAGGGTGTTAAATTAGTGCTACTAAACACAAAAAAAGCGTGATGCTTTCGCACCACGCTCTAACTAACTAACTAATAAAAGTCGATTCTATGTGTCGAATCTAGCGTTCTTCAGCAAGTGACCATTGTTCTGGTGAACGCCACATACTAGAAAGCATTAACTCGCGCATAAAGAAGAACTCTTTAGGAAGTTTATCATATAATTTTTCAAATAATTCTTCATGCGAAAGAATTTCTTTTTTCCATTGTTCACGATCAATAGCCATCAATTTATTGAAGTCTTCTTCACTGAAGTCTAGACCTGTCCAATCAATATCTTTGTATCTTGGCATCCAACCAAGTGGGCTTTCAACCGCTGATGTACGCCCTTTAACACGATCAATAATCCATTTTAAAACGCGCATGTTATCACCAAATCCAGGCCATAAGAAGGTTCCATCTTTGTCTTTACGGAACCAGTTTACACCAAAAATACGAGGAGGATTAGCAATATTACGACCGAATTGTAACCAATGATTGAAATAATCTGCCATGTGATAACCGCAGAAAGGAAGCATGGCAAATGGATCACGACGAACAGCGCCAATATCACCAAAAGCAGCTGCGGTCATTTCTGAACTCAGGGTTGCAGCCATATAAACGCCGAAATTCCAGTTAGACGATTGGTAAACCAATGGAACCATGGTAGAACGACGACCACCGAAAATGAATGCACGAATTGGTACACCTTCTGGATTATCAACTTCGGAATCAATTACAGGATTATTTATTGAAGGAGCTGTAAAACGACCATTTGGGTGAGCAACAGGTTGACCACTTGCAGGATCATGAACTTGACCTTTCCAGTTTGTTACGCCTTCAGGAGCAGTTTTTGTCATGCCTTCCCACCAAACATCACCATCTGGAGTAACTCCACAGTTGGTAAAAATGGTATCTTTTTTACACGATTCCATTGCATTGGGATTGGATTTATAATTCGTTCCTGGAGCAACACCAAAATAACCAGCCTCAGGATTAATTGCATACACACCATCTTTTTTAGGTTTAATCCATGCAATATCATCTCCAACTGTAGTTATTTTCCATCCATCAAATGAATCTGGTGGAATTAACATGGAAAAATTAGTTTTACCACAAGCAGATGGGAACGCAGCAGCTACATACGTTTTTTCGCCTTCTGGACTTTCTGCACCTAGAATGAGCATGTGTTCTGCTAACCATCCTTCGTCGCGAGCCATTGTGGAAGCAATACGAAGGGCGAAACATTTTTTTCCTAAAAGAGCATTACCACCGTAACCAGAACCATAAGATATAATCAATTTTTCTTCAGGGAAGTGGGTAATGTATTTTGTTTTTGCATTACAGGGCCATTTTGCGTCTTCAACTCCAGGAACTACAGGCGCACCAACGGTATGTAAACATTTTACATATTCGCCATCGCCAAGCACTTCAAGCACTTTCACACCCATACGGGTCATAATTTTCATATTGGTAACTACATATTCAGAGTCGGTAATTTCAACCCCGATTTGTGCAATATCAGAACCAACCGGACCCATGCTGTATGGAATAACATACAAAGTTCGTCCTTTCATACAACCTGCTAAAAGACCATCTAGAATCTCTTTCATTTCTTTAGGATCCATCCAGTTATTGGTAGGGCCTGCATCGGTTTTGCGAAGTGAACAAATATAGGTTTTGTCTTCAACACGAGCTACGTCTGATGGATCTGAAAAACAAGCAAAACTGTTTGGACGTTTTTCTTCGTTTAATTTTATGAAAGTGCCTTTGTCAACTAATTTTTGGCAAAGTTGTGCATATTCTTCATCTGAACCATCACACCAGTAAATTGCTTCAGGTGTAGTTTTTTCAGCGACTTCTAGAACCCAATTTTCAAGATCTTCATTGTTTAAATGGGCAGGTTTATTGATTTCTTTAATCATGGTAACTTCAGGTATTTTTTTTGATTTTAACATAATTCTAAAATGTATTAAGGGTTAGGTTGGATTAATTTTTCTTACATCGCTAATTTAAGACATCGTACTCTTAATTATAGTGTATTATATAAAAATAAGGCTAAAATCGTTGTAAGCGTTTCCAGAAAAATTATAAAAAGGCTTATTACTAAGAATAGGCGTTTTTTTTAAGAGATGTTAATGCTAATATCTTACAATACTTTGCTTTAATTTGTTAATCCATTTATTAACCTTTAAAAATGAGAAGAATGTTACAAAAACTATTTAAATGTACTTGCTTTCTCTGAAAGCGTTTTTCCAGTCAAATTTAAGGGATAATTCAATGCAAATAAACTTAAAAAAGATATTCTTATAAAATAATCTGTTTAAAAAAGTATTTCTGAGAGTTTTTGAGATTTGTTCGTATTCTGAACTGCCACATAACTGTAAAATGCTCCCTTTTAGATTAAAAATAGAATTTAATAGTCAAGGTATTCACCTTTCTTTGTGAGAACATGTTTTCCCTTGGAATTCGATTCTGCCTCGAAGTTTGTTCCGCAGTTAGGTTGAGTTTGTGGTATAACTTCGAGATAAATCTTATTCAAAGTTCACGTGTTCTTTCAGAGAGCGATATAGAGGGTGGAAACAAAGAGGTATTTTTTTTCATAAATTCCCATCACGATTCAGTTTTGTAGAGATTTACTTCAAATAGCCTGATACAATTGGAAGAATATGGCTCTGACTGTACTAGCACTTTGGAGTCAAAAGCACAATAATCAATGAGTTTATTCTTATAAAAGGCAGAAACCAATAGGGAATCATAGTGTTGATTTTGTACATAGAAGTGCAAAGCTAATTATAGAAGTTGATGGGGATTCTCTATAAGGAAAAGAAGAATATGACTCAAAATGAAATGATTTTTTAATTAGTCTAGGTTTTAAAGTAATGCATTTCACAGATTAAGGAGTATTACAAGATACAGATTCTACTTTTGGACTTCGTTTCGAAACAAACTTCACTGGTTTTTGCAAAAAAAATCATTTGTTCCCCATAACAATTCGAAGAACCTCGTAGTACTTACTCGCTTTATTATCTTTTTACGCCATAAGCACTTCTTTTATATAGGTTAAGTTCTAAGGCTGAGATGCTGGGTCGGGGCTTAGCCTTACGAAATGACGTATATGAAATAATAACATTTTTTTGCGAATAGGTTATTGTTTTTATTTATTTTTCTTGCAAAATTCAACCTTATTAAAATTTAATAAACTTTACAAAAGGTCTAAGTCCGAAAGTTGAGATACTAATTCTATAATAGATGCCATCAATGAGGAAATACATCATTAAATAATAAATACTTAAGTTGATTGTCAATAGACCACCCTCGAGGTCTCCCTTCAATTCTAGTTCAATTTCAAGATTAAATTCATTTTTGAGTGTGATGTTAGTTCGGAATGTTGTGAAAAAATCGAGTATCCGTTTTCTCAAATTTTCCTTTTCTGCTTTAATTATCATTATTTTTGACTCGAAAAGTAAATAGAATAGACTTAACATTAAATTTTAGGCGTTCAAACATGGCAACAGTACAACTCGGTTTAATTCAAACTTCTGGTTTTGTTGAACCTCAAAAAAATGTAGAAAATCATCTTAAACTTATTCGAGAAGCTGCCGCAAAAGGCGCACAGATTATTTGTCTTCAAGAAATGTTTACAACTATTTATTTTTGCCATGAAGAGAATGAAGACTATTTTACTTTTGCCGAGTCCATTCCAGGATCAACTAGTGAGAAAATGCAAGAAATTGCGAAAGAACTTGGTGTTGTTCTTATTGTGCCCTATTTTGAAAAAAGAGTACCTGGCATTTATCATAATACCGCAGCTGTAATCGATGCTGATGGATCGTATTTGGGGAAATACCGAAAAATGCACATTCCCGATGATCCCGGGTTTTATGAAAAATTCTATTTTACTCCTGGAGATAATGGTTTCAAAGTTTTTAAAACAAAATATGCGATAATCGGGGTTTTAATTTGTTGGGATCAATGGTTTCCAGAAGCCGCGAGGTTAACAGCAATGAAAGGTGCTGAAATCCTTTTTTATCCAACTGCTATTGGCACTCTTGAACACGAATCGGAAAAAGAAAAACAAACATTTAGAGATGCTTGGCAAACAATTCAACGCTCTCATAGTGTTGCAAATGGTTGTTATGTTGCAAGCGTAAACAGAGTAGGTGTTGAAAATGGCACAAAGTTTTGGGGGCATTCATTCGTTTCGGCTCCTTTTGGTGAAATTATTGCTCAAGCAGGAGAAAGTGAAGAGATTTTAATTTCGGAAATTGATTTAGCAAAAATGGATAATCAACGCAGAATGTGGCCTTTTTTTAGAGATAGAAGAATTGATGCTTTTTCTGATTTAACAAAACGCTATTTAGTAGATTAAAAAGTAGGTCGTCTATTAATCTGATGCTGATTTAAATTTGTAGCAATGGCTGCTTGCATTTTCTAAATTGAATTATCAAGAAATTATCTTTGGAAACGCAGATAACCCGAGATCGGGATAAGAAATTAAAATAAAAACAGGTAAAAATAAATTATGTCATGCTGGGCTCTGACCCAGAATCTCTGCATATAATTATATTAAATTCGAGATAGCATATCATGATTTTCCAAATCGTTTCACATTGCCTTTGGTATCATGGCGAAACCAAATCACATTCTACAGTGTTTATTTAGGGTTTTGATAATTCTATTAAACTTTTATCCGAACTCTGGTTCTTAGAAAATTCTCACTTAAACGGATCTGACCAACGTTCATCCGTTGCTATACTTTCATCACTCAAAGTTTTCAGAAACGCTACAATTGCCTGAATCTGATCAGAGGAAAAGTTTAAACGAATAGGAGTTCCATTGCCACTTCTTAAGGCGGGAGCTAGATTTGGGTGATTTTTAACACCAGAGTTATAATGTTCCACAACTTCTGTTAAGGTACTAAAACGGCCATCATGCATAAATGTAGCTCGATCTGCAATATTTCGTAAAGAGGGAACTTTAAATGCTCCTAAAAATTTGTTGTTGGGTATAGCCTCATACACTCCCAAATCTGACGTTGATAAAGCATCTAGCCCATTATTGGTAGCCCCTGGAGCTGGATTAATAAATGCTTCTGTAGTATGGCAGCCAAAACATCCACCACCGCCATTCGTTACTGATCTTATGAATAGTTGTTTCCCTAAATTTTCTTGGGCTGTAAAGTTTGGAAAATCAGCTCCCATGCTTGTTACTTGGGCACGTCCTACATCGTATTTGGAATTGAAACTGACCATACTGCGTACAAATTGGGCTAATGCATTTGCAATTCGTTCATTGCTTACTTCGGAATCACCAAAAGCTTGTTTAAATAAAACTTCATAATAGGTTTCTGCTTGCACTCGTGAAGAAATTTCAGCAGCTGTTAATCCCATTTCTGTTTCATCCTGAATAGGTTTTAAAACTTGTTCTTCAAGTGTAGCTGCTCGTTCATCCCAAAAAAAACGTCCACGATTATAATAGCGGGCAAATATTAAGCTCATTGAATGTCTGCGAGTATTTCCGTGTTCAAAACCTTTACTTAATACTCGTGAATCTGAAAACCCATTTTCTGCTTTATGACAATTACCACAAGCTACTGTTCTATTTCGACTTAAATTTTTGTCATAAAATAAAACTCTTCCTAAAGCCGCCCCTGCATTGGTTACAGGATTAGATACAGGTGTATTATCGTGATCAGTTATTCTAGTTGGTAGCGGACCTCCGTCATTAGTTAGAAAGTAAGATGGAAGAACAGGGTTATAATTTAAATTAGTAGAAACCATGGGTTCTTGATCTACTGACTGCTCATGATTATCACATGAAGTCATGAATATTATTAAACTGATAAGGGATACTATCTGAATAAAACGAAATGGAATCATGTTGAACTCTCTTTGTACAATTAAAGATTTAATTAATTTGTTGAGAGTACACTAGCAATATAAAAATCCCCTAAAGCTTACTTGTTATTATGCAAAAAAGGTGTTACTGTACATTACTTTGATTCACTTATCTATGAAAAATAACTGTTTATCCACAAGTACAAAAAATTCCTTGTATTACATGTAAAAAATTCCGATAATTAAAATAATTTAATAAAAGTGCATTCATAGAGTCAAATTCAATAGTTGCTTCAGACGGCATAATATTTGAATAGGCAATCATAAGTCATTAAAAATGGCTTAGTTCACATAAATTATCCATTAACTTTTAGATGTTAGGTTAGGTAGGCTGATATGCTAAAACATAAAGCAACCCTCATCAAGATTGTAGTGTTGATAACAATCAGCATAGTTGTCTTGACTGGTTAATTATTAATCAGATTTTGGCTGAAAAGAAAACTTTTCAGCCTTTTTTTTGTGATGTAAAAAGAAATGATGGAGTAATTTTGAATGTTAAAATGTTATATCGACCGAAGATAAGCCCAAATCTTAGATACAAAAGCAAGAAATGCAAACGAATCGAAGTTATACCGTTAATAGTCAAGTTTTTTTTGAAACATTTTTCTATGTTTCAACTAGTAAAGGAGCACTTTCCAGATCCCGCACATGACCGTCACGTAC
>Ga0100402_1006456_pt1 | contig 11638 bp, 2 predicted proteins | sample CryGeyme20150102_FD_80419 | JGI IMG/M metagenome (GOLD analysis project Ga0100402, IMG submission 80419) | Groundwater microbial communities from Crystal Geyser aquifers in Utah, USA - Crystal Geyser metaG 2015-0102 | ecosystem: Environmental > Aquatic > Deep subsurface > Groundwater | place...
GCGCATATGCTCAAACATCTCTACCGATACAATGCGATCAAATTGATCTTCTTGAGTTTTAAAATCATTCATATCGCAAGTGATAATTTCGATATTGCTAAGGCCTCTTTTTGCTGCCTCTGCCATGATGTGATATCGCTGGGAATTGGAATTGGAAACGCCAGTAATTTGGCTGTTGGGATAATGCTTTGCCATCCACAAGGTAAGCGAGCCCCAACCGCAACCCAACTCCAAAATACGCTGACCGTCTTCAAGCTTGGCATGTTCACATGTTTGGCGCAGGGCATCAGCCTCTGCTTGATTAAGCGAAGTCACTCCCTCATACCAAAATGCACTGCTGTATTTCAAGTTTTCACCCAATGATTTCAAATAAAAAGCGGCGGGTACTTCATAGTGTTGTTCGTTGGCTTTTTCGGGCACAGGAGCAACCACCGCTTGTTTCATCGCCGCAATAAATTCGCTCAGGTTTTGTGCCATGATTTCAACATCATCAACATGGATTTCTTTTAAGCGCTGCTTCACCAAATGACGAATACCACCTCTAATCGCAGCATCAGGCACCAAACCTTTTTCCGATAAATCAAAAGCCCATTTCATAGCGTTTCTCCCACACGTTCTTTGATGATTTCAATGGCCGAAAATGGGTCTTCGCCAATGATGATTGCGCCGCAAGATTGGATCATGTCTGTATATACAACTGAACCTTTACCGCCCACCCAAACGGGCACGTCCACTGCTTTGCAGAGTTTCTCTAAATTAGACTGACTGGCCTTGGAAAATTCGCGAATAGAACATGAAATCACGATGCCATCACAGGAAACACGTTTGGCTACAGCGAGGATATCAGCAACGGGCACATTGCTGCCCAACAGCACCATGCGGCAACCGTTGGCCTTGGCTGCATGGGCAAACACCAAAAGTCCGAGCTCATGCATCTCGCCCGGCAAGCAAGCCGCCACCAACACTTGCGATTCTGTGGCATCCGTTGCTTTCATGTTTAAGCGCCCGCCAAGTTTGTTGCGCATAAACAAACTAAAGAAGTGCTCCTCAGCGATACCACCCTCTGTCCTATCCCAACGTTCACCCAAGGTAACCAACACGGGCATCATGAGTTCCTTCGTAACCAACTCCAAAGGGAACAGCGACAAGGCCTTGGCATAAGTAGCATCCAATGCATCTTCATCAAAGGCGACAATAGCTTCGAGCATTTGCTGGCGGTAAAAGTCCCATTCACCCTCTTTGGTGTGATGGGGCTGCGCCACATGGCTATCATCGATTACCCCTTTGACGCGGCTAATGGCAACACCTTGTTCTTTTAATTGAACAGCAAGTTTGATGCGGTCAATATCATCTTGGGTGTACAGTCTGCGCCCTGTTTCGGTGCGTTTTGGGGTGATAAAACCATGCCTGGTTTCCCAAGCGCGAATAGTGATTTTATTAACACCAGTAAGCTTTTCAACGGCGCTGATTGTAAAAAATCCATCAGGAACTTGTGGCTTCATATTAGTTCACCAAGCAGCTGTAGCTTGAAGTGAATTCACAGACCAAAGTTTGGCTAACACCACCATATAAATTTTGCATTTTCAGCTCCTACTCACAGCGCATTTCATTGTTTAGCAAAAATGAAATTAGGCAGCATTCAGACGCTTGTCAACTTTTTGTATAGCTTTTGTATAATTTATGGATAAAGGGGTAATCCCCCCATTTTTAAGCGAACCAGATAAGAGCAAAAAAGCTCCGCGCAAAAAGTCTTACACGGAGCTTTTGATAACAGCATCGATTACAGTGAGGATTAATTCACTGTAATCGTCAAAGTACCCGTAATGCCGCCCGGCATAGTTGCCGTAAGGGTTGCAGAACCTGCACCGATTGCAGTGACGATGCCATCGGCTGCATTGACTGATACGACCGCAGAATCACTGCTGCTCCACACCGCATCTTTGCCAATATTCCAGATTCGAATACCATCACTAAACACCCCGGTTGCCCAATACTTCAATGTATCACCCATAGTCAGGGTTGTGGTATTCGGGCGAAGCAGCAATGAACTCAATGTTGCATTCGACACAGTGATATTCGCCTGCACACTCATTGCTCCATTGGCCTCGGTTGCGGTGATGATTGCACTACCCGCTGCCACCATGGTTGCTTTGCCACTGCGTGGATCAATCTGCACCACTGCTGCATCGGATGTGCTCCACACCACATCACCCGGGCGTAGACGCAGCACTGATCTGTCACTGAATGTGCCGTCCACACGGAACGTTTGCTCAACGCCCTGTGGATACGATGTCCGGGTCAGCTTCATTTGCATAGACACCAAACTGGTTCCACTCACCGTCACAACGGTGGAGACTGTCTGACCTCCCACTGTCGCTGTGACTGTAGCTGTCCCTGCGGCTTGACCTGTCGCCAAACCTGAGCCTTTAATGCTCAACACAGTCGGATCAGATGAACTCCATCCCACCTGTTTTGCATTTAACACTCCACTGCTGCCATCAGAATATGTGCCTGTAACACGGTAGACATAATCCTGACCGACAGGCAGTGCCTGTGTCGAAGCATGGAACTGCAGCCCGGTCAATGTATTTGCATTCACCGTCAACGCAGCCGATGCTTGCTCACCGGAACTCAGAGATGCATAAATATCGACGCTTCCCTGTGCAACTGCTGTAGCCCAACCGCTGTCATCTACAGTTGCAATCGCCGGGTTCGAAGAACTCCATACCACATCTTGTGCCCGGTAAGCATATTTACTGCCGTCACTCATCAGCCCCGTCACACTGAATTTCTGAACATCGCCCACTGCCATATCAGAAATACCCGGTGACAGTTGCAATGCACTTAAAGTGGCGGCATCGACCGTCAGTGTTGCAAAGCCTGACACTCCATTAAATGTTGCATATATATCCACAGTGCCGGAGGTGAATGACGTAACCAGACCTTTACTGTTTACCGTTGCGATTGTCGGATCAGAACTGCTCCAGGCTGCAAGGTTTTTGACATTCGCCACAGTGGTATCGGAATAGACACCTGTTGCCTGCATCTGCAACGTTTGATCCATAGACATCGAAGCAGCACCGCTCACCAACACCGAAGTCAGTGTTGCTGGCGAGACCGTAACCGTGATGCTGGCACTAACACCCTGCCAATCTGCGGTAATGGTTGTTGTTCCTGCTGCAATAGCTGTGATACGACCCCAGCCTCCTACTGAAGCAATAGCACTATTGCTGCTTGTCCAGGTCGCAGGTGCGCGTGCATCAACCACAGAACTATCCGAGAAGGTCGCCTGTGCAGAAGCATTGATGAGCTCACCTATCTTCATGGTTGTGGTTTGTGGCAACAGTGTAATACCAGTTAAGGTTGGATTGGTAACCGTAACAGTCGTTGTGCTCGTTAAACCATCATAGGTGGCTGAAATCGTAGTTGTACCCACTGCCCGGGCAACCACAACACCACTGCCATTCACTGTAGCGATGGTCGGGTTACTGCTGCTCCAGGCCGAGAACAGACGGACATTACTTACAGTACCATCCGACTTCGTTGCTTTCACCTGCAAGGTTTGCTTCGAACCAATCGGCAGCGTTGCCCCCTGATCCAGCGTAAGTGCATCTGTTGCAGCAGCAGTAATGATTACCGTTTGCACGGCACTGCCCACATTGCCTGCTGCATCCGTAGCCCGCCAGGTGATGCTGTGTGTACCCTGCATAAACGGTCCTGCGAACAATGGCGTTGCAGTCACTGCACCATCCACATTATCTGTCGCACGACCAACACCCAACGTCACTGGAGTCAATACGCCCGTTGCAGATACTGTTACATTGGCGGGGGCTGAAACTACAGGGGCTGTTGTATCTATTGCAGACAATACATCAACATTTACATTTCCTTGCACTGTAAACCCAGATTGTCCTCGCCCGCGTAGTTGAACCGCATCGATTTCCATCTAGTTCGGTGCAGCAGAGAATGAAATTTTCACAGCTTTCACCAGATAGGTTGTTTCAGGAAAGTTCAACACGAACTCTCCGATTACACCATCCTGAGTTGTATCGGTACCTGTCCAGACAACGTGTGCAACATCAGTGCTATCAATCAGTTCAACCTTATTAATATAACCATTGGTGTACGTTTCATACACGGTGATTCCAGTCGCATGAACATAGGTATTATATCCCACCTGTAGCCATTCAGGCGAACCGGTATTCGATGGAGTCCATGCATTCCTCTCATCCCCATATGCTGCAACGTTCGGAGCGCCGATTACCTGCGAAGCGCTCCAGCCATTAGGCGCAACATCATACTCCGTACTGGCAGTTGCACTGCTTGCCCACTGGTACACATCCACCAAGCCACCGTCAGTGATGGTTTGAGGGATTGAATCGGTGCCGGTGTAATCAGCATTCGGTGTATAGGTATAACTGCCATTTCCATCATCAACCAACGTACCATGCGCTGGTTGTCCTAAACCAACCAGTGAGATTGTATCCCCATCGACATCAGTATCGTTTGCCAACAGGCTAGCGGCGGTGAATATCACACTCTGATTCTGAGTAACAGTGATTGCATCTGCACCAATCACAGGCGGATGAACCACTGGCGGCAACACAACGTTGTCAATCCAGGCCGCATCCATACCATCAAGTGCACTGCCATCTTTGACGTATTCCCATTTAAAGGTATGTGTGCCCGCCGAAACAGCATAGCTCACCGATGTCCATGCATTGCCGATACCTGAATCTTCAAGCATCTGAACATCATCAATGTAGAAGTGGATAAAGTCATAGCCTTGTTCACTATCTACCAGGTAATCGAAGGTGATGTTGCCAGCTGAAACCGTTGAGGAAACCTCTATGGCAGCAGAGGAGTCGTCCATGTTATACATGGCTGGATCACTACTCAGGCTGGCAATGCCAGCACTGGCACTGGTGGTATCTAGCAACCAGCTATAGCCTACATTCGCTCCGTTGCTCGTAGCATAAGGCGTACCCGCGCTCTGGCCCCAGCCAGAAGGAATGAGTCCCGCTGGAGGGAAGACCTCGGAAGCCATTGAGACAACACTCACTGTTCTGGTAAGTGAACGGCTGCTATTACCTGCTGCATCAGTCGCAGTGTAGGTCAGTGTATAAGTACCAACCGTGGTCATATCAACTGTGCCCGTCACCGTGGCTGTCAGCCCATTATCCACATTATCCAGTATCCGAACACCAGGATCAGTAAAGGTGCCATTCTGAACAGCTGTCATCGTTGTGCTTCCGTACAGATCAATCATCGGTGCAGTTGTATCGTTCAAGCCAACAGCCGGAGGCAGCATCACTGCATCAATCCAGGCTGCATCTTCCCCGTTAGTTGCGCCTCCATCCTTGGTATACTCCCATTTGAAAGTATGCACTCCAGCAATAACTGCGATATTGAACAGGGTCCAAGGCTGATTCTGGCCTGATGCAAATGGAGGCCCATTGGCTGTCAGGTTTTGCTGTGCACCATCAATGTAGAAGTTCAAGACATCTGAATAGTCCTCACTATCCACATCATAGGCAAAAATCACATTACCTGCGTTTGTATCTATGGTTATTTCCACTGCTGCAGTGTAGTTATCCATACCATACATGGCCGGATCACTACGCAAACTTGCATAACCATCGTATGCATTATCGCCAGATACAACCCAACCATAGTCTGCACCCGCACTTTGTGCCCAGCCAGCAGGCTGATTACCTGCTGATGGGAACACTTCAGATGCAAATGACACAACCTCGACTGATCGTGTAACAGAAGAACTGCTATTACCTGACATATCGGTTGCGGTATAAGTCAGCGTATAACTTCCAAGCGTGGCAGTATCGACCGTACCTGCCGTTGTCACTGTTGGAACTCGCCCAGAATTATCCCTTGCTGATACACCCGGATCGGTAAATACACTTCCCTGAGCCACATTGAGTGGATTGCCACCAATGATACTGTTAATAACTGGTGGGGAAGTATCCGCGACGACATTCACCGTTAGTATGGTTGTACCTGTGTTACCCGCAGCATCAGTTGCACTATAAGTAAGTAGATAGGTTCCCTGAATAGAAGTATCAATCGCCCCCGTCACAGTGGCCGTCAACCCGGAGGATGCATTATCCGACACACCCGACGATGGCGCCGTAAATACAGCATGCTGAACCACAGTGAATGGATTCGATTGATAGATATTGATGTTCGGAGCAACCGTATCTGCAACCACATCAACAATACGGGTAGCAGCCCCGGTATTTCCTGCTGTGTCGGTTGCGCTATAGGTCAGTATGTAGCTACCCACCACCGCTGTATTGACAGTACCGGAAACAGTGACCGTTGGATTATTCCCATTGTAGTCATCCACGGCTGTTGCACCCGGATCACTGAAGGTTGCACCTTGAACCAGCGTTATCGGATTAGTTCCGTTGAGTGTGACGGTCGGTGGTGTACCATCAGTAATCTGCACACTACGCCATACTTGATATGCCTGATTGCCCGCTGCATCAGTAGCATTGTAGTAAAGGGTAAAATAACTGCCAATTGCAGCAGTCGTATCGACTGAACCAGTCACAGTAGCAGTCAGTCCACTATCAACATTATCCGTGACCACCACACCAGGGTCTGTAAACACTGCGTTTTGTGGTGCAGTCATTGACTGAAGACCATTGAGCGTAATAACCGGCCTCGTGTTATCGGTAACAATCACTGTCACATCCAAAGTGGCTGTATTTCCAGAAGCATCTGTCGCAGTGAATGTTAAGGTATAGGTTCCCGGAGTCGCTGTATCCACAGTTCCTGTCTGTACAGATTGCCAAACAGATGTATCTATCATATCAGTTACTTGAGGGTACAAATTAACTGGCTGAGAATTTTGAGCCACATACAACGGATTCGCACCGGAATAGGTAATCACTGGTGCGACATCATCCCCACCATAGGCCCTAACCTCACTAGCTGTGAGCATCTTGTTGTATATGCGCAAGTCATCCAATTCTATGTCACCATAGTTTGGCAGACCAAAATCCCTACCCAATTCAAGTGAGATAGTGCCATTAGAATTTCGATTAGAATTGAAATTCGCATTTGATTGAATTAGTACACCATCCACATAGGTAGCAACCGCGTCGGTTGCAAAATCGTAGGCCAATGTATAGTGGTGCCAGTTGCTGACATTGAACGCACTATACTGAATATTATCCCATTTGTTGCCGCCCAAATCATACAATGTGAGTTGAGCACTTTTCGTTCCAGCAATTGGCGAGATAGCAAATCCATTGGCCATTCTTGAAGAGACCATGACTCCATTCTGATTCCATGTTTGCGCAGTGGATCTTGCCCAGATTGACAGTGTGAAATTCTGACTTGCTGGAATATTATCGATTCGTGCATAGGTAGAATTTGCAGCAGTAAAGCTCATAGCGCCTACCAGATTACCATGTCTATCTGCTGTAGCTACAGCATTGGTATTCACCCCGTGGATATTGTTGCCGCTGGTGTCATTGATACTGCCATCCAGTGGGTAATGAACCATCAACGCACTCAGCATAGCCGCATTACCCGGTAAGGTATCCAGAGTCAGAGTGCTGGCATTAATCTGCTGTTGAGTCGCACCGACATTCCATGCATCTGGCTTGCCATCCAGGTCGTAGTCGACACTGGCTGCAGGATCGAGCGGGAATGCATCCAGATAATCAAGAACACCATCGCCATCACTGTCGTCCTCAATAATCACTGTCCTTGTCACTGGCGTGGCAGCATTACCGGCGGCATCACTAACGTTATAGGTCAGCGTGTAGGTCGCTGCCGTATAAATATCGACAGTGCCTGTCACTGTAGCCGTCAAACCAGTATCCACATTATCGGTGACGGTCGTACCCGGATCGGTAAATGCCGTGCCCGTCAGCAGAGAGATGGTGCTGGCGCCATTGAGCGTAATCACCGGTGCTATAGTATCGGCAATCACGTTCACCGTGCGGGTCACGGTTGCCGCCGCATTACCGGCTGTATCCGTATAGTTGTAGGTCACTGTGTACGTTCCGGCAACCGAGGTATTCACATTGCTGACACCAACTAGGGTCGCAATGGTCGCATCGATGTTATCCGTCACCGTTGCATAGGCATCGACATAGGTCGCGTTTGACTGCACATCGACAGGATTGGAACCATTCACAGTAATATCAGGCGCAGTCTGATCGATCACATTGACCGTACGTGTAACAGTTGTCGCCACATTGCCCGCCGTGTCACTCACATTATAGCTCAGCGTATTGCTTCCTAATGCGCTGGTGTTCACCGTGCCGTTCACCGTTGCCACCAGACCGGTATCGACATTATCGGTTACGCTGCTGCCTGGATCGGCGAAGGTGCTGCCATGCGCCACCGTCATCGGGTTCGCGCCATTGAGCGAAATTACCGGCGCAGTCTGATCGCTGACAATCACCGTGCGTGTTACCGTTGTTGCAGCATTGCCTGCTGCATCACTCACGTTATATGTCAGGGTGTAAGTGTTCAAAGTGTTCGTGTCCACGGTGCCAGTCACTGTTGCTTCTGTCAGCCTGCTATCCACGTTATCCGCTACCAAATGTCCCGGATCCACAAAGCTACTGCCCAGAGCCACATACATTGGGTTGGCACCATTGAGCGAAATCACCGGGGCAGTCTGGTCGGTGACAATCACTGTACGTAAGACAGGTGCCGCGGCATTCCCCCCCGCATCACTCGCATTATAGGTCAGTGTGTATGTGCCAACAGTGTACATATCAAGCGTACCAGAAGCTGTGGCTACCAAACCAGTATCCACATCATCGGTGACCGTGCTGCCTGGATCGACAAAGCTGCTTCCCTGAGCCACGGTCAAGGGATTAGCACCAGTCAACGCAATCACTGGCGCATGATAATCCCCTGCGCCAAAGGCAAAAACTTCGCTCCATGACAACTCTTTGTTGTATATACGGAAATCATCCAGCTCTACATTGCCGTAACGATCTAGGCCAAAATCTTTGGCCAATTCCACTGATATCGTACCTGTGGAATTCCGCACCACATTCGTAAGCGGTCGTATGCTAACCTGAACACCATCGACATACATGCGTGTGGATTTGCCTACCGAGTTATATGACAGGGCATAGTGATGCCATGCACTATAAATATCAGCTTGTGCATAGGTTGGTGCCGAATCCAATCCAGCACCCGTATTGTCATAGACATACCCAGTCCAAGACGTTCCGCCCTCGGTATGCATAATAAAACCGTTTGCAACTCTTGAAGAGGCAAGAATTCCTAGCTGATTCCAAGTCGGACTTGTTGATCTAGCCCATAGAGTAGCAGTGAAATCAGTACTTGCAGGAATATTATCAATGCGTGCAAAGGCATACGTGTCTGCGGAGAAGCTCATCGCACCTCCAGCATTGCCCATGCGGTCGGCAATCGCTACACCATTGGTATTCACGCCATTGATATGATTAACCATGGCATCATTGATATTGCCATCTAGGTTATACCGTACCAACAGGCTACTCTGCATGGCTGCATTTCCAGGAAGAGGGTCAAGCGAAAGTGAACTGACTTCAATCTGAGCCACTGTTGCTCCAGCATTCCAAGCATCAGGTTGTCCATCCATATCATAGTCTACACTGACTGCAGGGTCATTTGGAAACGCATCCAGCGTGAGTGCCGATGCACTGATTTGCTGGATCGTAGCATTGGCATTCCATGCATCGGGATGCCCGTCAAAATCAATATCTGAACTGGCAGCCGGATCGCCTGGGAAAGCATCATGTAAATCCTTGACGCCATCACCATCTGTATCGTTATTCAGCCCTGAAACCACCAGATTTGAATAACCGACAATAATCAGATTATTTGTGCCAGAGATAATATCTGTTGGATTCATACCATGAAAATCCATGGTCTTTTGCCATATAACACCATCGACGCTGGCAAACAGTTGGTTATCTGAGACCGCCACAAATTCGCTGCCCGTCCACGTCACGGCATTCAGTGAAATCGTTGGGTCAGGCAGTGTCATTTCAGTCCAGTTACCTGCACCGTAATTGGTATTGGTCATCACCAGACCTTGTGAACCAACCGCTACAACTGTTGTGGTTCCATCCTTGCCAACCATATCGCGGATTTGTCCTGTCGAACTTAATACATAACTTTGGTCAAAGAAAATACCATCACCATTTCCCACCCAGACACTATCGGTAGCATCGCCACCGATTGAGCCATATGCCACGGGCCAAGAATTGCTGGCAATCATACCTCTATAATTCACATTAACATTAGCTGAATAAGTATCCAGTGAAGTACCTGCCAGCCAGGTGACATTATCAGATGAATAGTAGATATCGTTTCCATTGGTAAATGGTCCTACCGCTTGAAGCGAACCGACATAGGTTCCTTGTGAAATATAACCAACAGCCGTTCGAGCACTCTTGGTTGCATCGTAGAAATAGCTCCAACTTGTTCCATCATTTAAACTTTTTGCAACACTCATGGAGCCGTCAGGCGCTGCGCCAACAGCTACAAACTGACTTCCTGCCCAAATCACATCGGAGAAGCTACTACTTGCATTGGCAAAGCTGGATAATGTCCAAGTAGAACCATTAGAAGTGCTATATATCTGATCTGCCACACCAAATGCTGTTTTCCCAACACCGATGATAACTCCCGAAGTTGGATTCTTGGCCAGCTTTTCAATGTTAGGGTGATTCACATCATAATAACCCGACATATACCAACTAAGCCCTTTAGGATTTGTACCTCGATCAACCAGAACATGTCGCCGAACTTGCGCTGCCTTATTTCCGGACCTGTCTGTAACATCATAGTAAAGAACGTAAACACCCGGAGTGTTCACATCAACGGTGCCTGTAACAGTAGCAACCAGCCCGGTATCAACATTATCCGTTACCGTACTGCCCGGATCGCTGAAGCTACCTCCAAGCGGCACTGATACCGTGATTTGACCACTAACAGTATTCAATTGAATGACTGGCGGTGTCTGATCAAACACCACATGGACTGTCCGCGTTACCGTGGTGGCTACATTGCCAGCGCTATCGCTGACATCGTATGTAATAGTGTAAGTACCGACGGCATTAATATTTACCGAACCAGTCACCGTAGCGACCAAGCCTGTATCTACATTTTCTGTAATGAGTACACCTGGGTCAGTAAAGACAACACCTTTAGGCACGTTCATGGTTGCCTGACCATTGAGCGTAATGACAGGGGCCGTCTGATCAGTCACATGAACTGTGCGCGTCACTGGCGTTGCAGCATTGCCCGCGCGGTCACTTACAGTATAGGTAATGGTATATGTTCCCACCGTATTTACATCCAAAGTGTTAGACCCAGTGGCGTACAGCACAGTTGCAGAATTATCTACAACAGTAGTACCGGGGTCAGCAAATGCGACACCTTGAGGCACAGTTAACGGATTGGCTCCATTGATGTTGATGACCGGCACCTGCAAGTCAGCAACCACAGTTACCGTTCGCGTCACCGGCGTTGCCGCATTACCCGCCGCATCGCTCACAGTGTCGGTAATGGTGTATACCCCTGGAACATTTACATCCACTGAACTGGCCGGCATGAATCCCAGCCCTGTGTCAGCCTGATACGTTACAGTTGA
>Ga0100402_1006459_pt1 | contig 11636 bp, 8 predicted proteins | sample CryGeyme20150102_FD_80419 | JGI IMG/M metagenome (GOLD analysis project Ga0100402, IMG submission 80419) | Groundwater microbial communities from Crystal Geyser aquifers in Utah, USA - Crystal Geyser metaG 2015-0102 | ecosystem: Environmental > Aquatic > Deep subsurface > Groundwater | place...
TACATCAGGACTACCAGATGAATATCAAAAACTCATTCCGAGCCAGGAACAATTTCAGCATTTGCTGGATACCTTGCCAGAGGACGAAAAAGACTTAAAATAAAGGAAAATCATATGACCAACACGACACAATCTTTTGCTTTTACGCAAGGTGGACAGACGCAAATTCATAAAATGCGGATGTTAAAACAGGTAACGGTAAGCACCTTTAAAATAAGTCTATTTATGGGGATTGTGACGTTTGTTGGGTATTATTTCTATACGAATTACTGGATGAATATCTTGATGTACCCTTTTTGGGGTCTTGCTGAATGCATGAATTTAATGAAGCTGATATTTCGTCACCTACAGGGGTTTACGTATATTGTCGATATTGACTACAAAACGATTGTTAAGTGTACACCTGAATATTTTTTAAGTGCCGGATACCCGCAAAAACTCATTGCTTATTTGAATTATACCCTGATTCAGGGTGCCATTTATGCTGTTATTTCTATGGTGATCACGGTTTTTGCGTCGATTGTTTATTTTATGCGAAAGGGGAAAAAACTAAAAAACACCAAGCAACTGAGCGGCATTCATGTTTTAGATACGGCAGCTTTTAAGAAAACGCTTAAAAAACAGAAAGTCCACATCAGCTTAACCATTGATAAAATGCCCATACCTTTTGAGGCTGAAACCAAGCATTTCATGGTATCCGGAACGACAGGGTCTGGTAAATCTAATATGATTAATCACCTGTTAAAAGCTATCGAAGAACGTGGAGACAAAGCAGTCATTGTTGATACAACCGGTGGCTTTGTCGAAAAGTTTTACCAAGCAGGGCGGGATACAATTCTAAACCCTTATGACGCAAGAACAAAGGATTGGTGCTTGTGGTCAGAACCCTTGAATCACGATTATGAATTTAATGATTTGGCTGAATCTTTAATTGAAAAACAGCATAACGATGTGTTTTGGGCGAATACTTCACGCCAAGCGGTGACGGCCATGTTGAAGCATATTAAACATAATTCGCGTGATTTAGCAGAGGGGTTAGATATACTCCTCACAAAACCCTTACGTGAAACGCAAGCAATCTTTAAGGGGACAGCTGTAGAACCCTTATTTGCAAAGGAAAATGAACGCACAGTCCTCTCCATTCGGGCGACGCTGACGACGCAATTAGAATCTCTCTATTCACTAAAAAATAACAAAACAGGTTTTTCTGTGGATGAATGGATTAAGGACGCGCATAATGCTGGATTTCTCTTCCTATCGGGTCTTCCAAAGCAACGTGCAGCGCTTCGCCCGCTTTGGTCTGTTTGGTTTAATATGGCAGTTAAATCTGTCATGGACTTACGTCCTGATTCAAACCGCCGTATTTGGTTTATTGTTGATGAGCTGTCATCATTAAACAAGCTACCTTGCCTTGATATGGCGCTAGCAGAGGGCAGAAAGTATGGCGCCTGTATGGTTATCGGATTTCAAAATATGGCGCAAGTTCAAGAAATTTACGGTACACGTGGTACCAAATCTTTAAGTGAACTCATGGTAAATAAATTTCTGTTCCAGGCTGTGGACTTTGATAACGCCTTGAGCTTAAGCCGATTTTTTGGGGAGCGCCAAATACTTGAATCTCATGAAAACGTATCCTTTGGTGCCAATGAAATAAGGGATGGCGTCAGTTTAACCCACCACAAAAAAACAGAATCCATTATTCGTGCATCTGACCTTATGGAGCTTAAACCCCTTAATTTTTACAGCCGCATCGCTGGCCAAAACATCTGTATCAAGGGTGATTTCACTTACTTTGATAATCCAAGTATTGCACATGCTTTTTCAGAGGAAGCGGATCAGGACGATACGATTAGAGAGCAAAAAAATGTAGAGCAAGCAATATCCAATAAACTTGTAAAAAATCAAAATACAGAAGAAGAAAAAACTAATGAAAATGATGTTCATTATGAAAAAGAAAGCCCATCTAATAATGAACCCATATCAATGAACTCTATAACCCCTAAGGATTTAGAAAATAAAAATCCATTCCTGAAATCTGTTGGTGATAATTTAGAGCATGAAAGATAAATAAAAAAATATAAAAAACTTGCTTTTTATTGTTTGTTGTCTTATATAGAAGGTAAGGATGGTTAAACTTAAAAGAAAGGTAAATTGGGAGTGATCTTTAATAGAGTTTTATTTTTAGCATGTTTAACGGTTGTTACTAGCTTTTGTGTTTCTGGATCTGATGTTCCACCAGCAGCTTCGGCAGGTGGGGAAGAATGTGCTTATACAAAAGAACAACTTTTTTGTGGGGATGAAGAAGATACTGATGATCCAGTAACTCCAGAAGACCTTAAAATTTTAGAAACACTTAATCGTCATTCTCAAGTTGGAGAAGTTGATCGAAATCGACTTTTTGTCCGCCTTGAAATTAAGTTTAGGAAATCTGACGAATCTCTTGAAAGCATTTTTATCCCATTAGGATTTTTTATTAGTGGGTGGCAGGACTATTCAACAAAAACTAAAACAGAAAAAGTAACTAAAAAGCATATGTTATCAGCAGCTGAATCGGTAGAATCCTTTGTTGGAGGACAGACCGAATCTGCAAAAGATATATTTTCTAAGAGCTTAAGACAACTTGTTGAAGTGAATTTTACCCATGATGGCATGTTATTTACTGTCCCTGTACTAAACGTAGATGGTGTTACTTATCCCCCTCGCACATTAATTGGTTATTATGGGTATGCTGACCATTTATCTTGGAAATTGCATTTTATGAATTTATTGTCAATTTTATCTTGTGAGCCTGGTCAGTTCGTTTTTTCTGATATAAGACGCAAAGTTCCAGATTCTAATGTTCAACCTTTTATAGAAGATTGTTATATTCGAATGCAACAAATGTATCAGAAAACAATTGATTCATTCCAAATAGGAAAAAAAGCGACATCTCACGCTTCTTTGTCTATGGATGAGTATATGAAAAAATGGGATGAGCTTAGTAAGGAAGAATGTTTTTCAAGTAGCGGATTTTATAAGTCTTTTGGGTGCAGTGAGCAAGCTTTTCTTTCTTTTTTGGGGCAGAAGGAGTTCAGCGAAGACGTAAGAAAAAAAATAGCAGAAATCTGCAGTTCTGCTGGTACTGGTACTGTTATTGAGATTAATTTGCATTTAGCCTCTACATACAATATGTGCCCTTATTGTACTTTTACCTTTGATACTATGTTAAAAAATGGTTATTTACAGGAAGCTCTAAAAAGATTATTTGACACTACATATCTGTATAGTGAGCCGACTGAATTGGTAGAACAAAAAAGCAAAAAACAGAAAAAAAAAACAGTAGAGCCAGTATCCACTCCTAGTATGGAGTTAGAAGAAAAACCTACGCCCAAAGTTAAAACAATTTACCTAGATGTTTCAGTTAAACATAAAGTCTTTTTCACATATTTAAAAAAAATTAAAAGAGGAGAATCATAATGAAGAACAGTAAATTAATTTATACTCTTGTACTTTCAGGGAGTCCTTTGATGGTAATGACTACGACAATGTCACAAACAAGTTTATCGTCGATAAATTTTGGACATACTCCTCAGATGGGAGTAGTTCCAACGCCAAGTGCTTTAGATGAAGCCTGGTGTAAGGCAACGCAGAATGTTAAAACTATAAGTGTAACTTTAAATAGCCTAGATGAGAAAAGTTGTCCAACTGAATTAAATTTGCAAGGTGTTGATTTTAGTAAACTATCTTTAGAAGAAAAAAACAAACTGAAATCATTTTTTTGTTCAGATAGAGTTTTATATTTACAATTGATAAATATTGAAAATGCAGTTGGTATATCTCAATTTATAGACATGGTCACAGACAGCGATAAATTAGCTAATTTACGAACTATCTCTGTACAAGGGAGCGATATTAATTTACATGATTTATATGAATTTTATAGAGATTTTTCAAGTACGAAACCTTTTATACGTGATATTAGTATGATGAGTTCTAGAAGTGGGCAATATATAGCTCAGCTATCTTTTAGAGGATTTCCTTCAAAACTATCCTACGCGGATTTAAATGCTTTGGAGTCGCCTAAAGATACAGACGTTCCTATCTATTTTCGTGCTGAAAAGCAGTTTTGTGAAGGTGCATTTAAATTGCAGATAACAGACTAAATGGCAAAATAATTCAGCAATTTTTACCGATCTATGCCCCCAATAGTGTATTGATGCTGCATTTGAATTTGTAGTTGTTGCGCTTGATGAACGTGCTCTAAATGATGTTCTTGTATTTTTAGGTGCTGGTTGATCGTTTCCATATGGTGATCTAGTGTTTGATCTTTATAGTGTTCGTGGTGCGTTAAGTCATGGTGCAGTGATTCATTTATATGTCCTTCAGCATGCAGTTTGCAAGCATGATTATAAGCCGGTTTGCTTGCACCAAAGTGATCAATAGCATGATAGGCCGTTAGCCCAACTTTATAGGCTTTTGTCATATCTTCATCATGAAATGTCTCTGATTTTCCGTGTTGTAGGTGGAAGTCATGCATGTGAATGCCAACAGATACAGCCTTTATAATCATATCTGTTTTGTGCATTTCAGGGTTAAGCTCACGGTAGCTGTCATATAGCGTATTAATAAGCGCTATTTCTTTGTGTTCAAATCCTGAATTTAGCTTAACGCCAAGATTTTTACTAACTTTTTTAACAAGCTCCTCTGATAATACTTTTTCCCCTTTTAGATCGCGTGTTTTAGATTTTTTAAGCGTATTTTTTTGATCAAATGCCTTGGCTTCATGAACTTGCTTATGGATATCGAGGTGTTTTGGTATATCGTCCGCAAGGTCCCATTTGTGTGGAAGGGTGGGGTCAAGATCAACGATTTTTGGTGTGGTTTGATGGTGCTCTTTTAAAATGCCGGCAATCTTGTTTGCGGCATTAAGGCCGGCTTTGTCATGATCGGGCCAGATGGTGACGTCTTTGTCTTTAAGCACACTCCAGTCTGATTTTTTAACAGCGCCGCAGCCACCACTCCAGGTAAGAACGTTATGGTCTGGAAATAGTTCTTGGGCCTTATTAGCAGTTTTTTCACCCTCAACCAGAAGGATTGGTTTCTCTTTTTGATCTTCATCATGCTGGCTTAATTTCTCTAAACCGTATAGGGGGCGATTGTCGCCAAATCCTTTCCACTTCCAGCCCTCTTGTAGTACCTTTCCATCACTAGATTCAGACGGTTTTTGATACGTAAGGGTAGGGGTGATTTTGTTCCCGGCATTATCTTCTAAGCGCACCACATGGCCAAGGATGTGATTATCAAGGTCACGATACGTATAAGTACCAGTTACGCGCCTGCCCTTTACCATATACCGTAAGCTTGGGTGATTCTTTATATCAGGAAACGCTGTATCTTCTGGAAGTGCTTTGTAGGTTGGCGCTTCTGGTGTGCTCTCTTTCTCTTGCTGGAGGAGCGCCGGCCTCGCAGCTTTTGTTAATGCATTGTTGTGATGGTGTTGTTCTATTCCAGTGTCATGACCGCGGTCTTTCAGCCAATCTGATCCCCACTTAAAGGCATCTTTATGTTCTAACCCAAGATTATCTTGAATCAGTTTTAGGGCGCCACCATGTTCACCGGTTTCAAAGTTGGCATAAAGGCCTTTTTGTGATCCTGCCACATGAACGCAAATAGATCCCTTTTTGCCGTAACGCCATTCTTTGGACAACTGCCGCTGCGGTTTGCCCAGGAATTCCTGCGCTAATTCCCCGATATGGTCGTTCAGATTTTCCTTCACGGTATGAATGTACGTTTGGTAATCAAAGGGCTTATCAATTTTATCTGGTTTGGATTGATTTGGCACCATTTCTTTTAGCTGAAACGGCACATAAAGACTTTCAACATGTTTTTTGTGCACATTATGCTTATTCATAAATTCACGGTGAATGGCATAATTTTTTAAAATTTCTTTCCCTAAATACCACCGCTCAGAGCTTATAATATCTGTGCCATAACCGCTATCCATAAGCTTTGTATAGGTTTTATACAATTCAACCGTCTTTTCAGCATGTTGTTCGGAAAGGCTTAACGGACGTTCTTGGTTACCGTTTTTAATTTTGAGCATTTCTTTTGTCATACCGGCCTGCTGAATGTAGAGTTGATGGGAACTAAAATCAGATAAAATATCACCTGCTAAGGTTTGCTGATCACGTTTGATTTTGTTGTAAAGCCCCCAGTTTGGCTGATCGTTATCACCGCGGTCCTTTAGAACACAAACGCCGTCTTGTACCAAAGACAGGTATTGTTGCACCCGGGCGTGCGCGCTGTGATGCTGTTCTTCAATTGTATAATCGGAGCTCAAATCCTTATGATCATAGGTTGCCATATGGTGTTGCAGCGCTTTAAAGGTTTTAAAATCTTCTTGCTTATAATATAGCTGAACGTCTTCTCTGTGGCGGGTCATCGCTACATAAAGACCCTTAGCGTCCATATATTTTGATGCGGCCACAAGGGTGAAGTCTAAGGTCTGACCTTGGGACTTATGAGTGGTAAGTGCGTAAGCATGATTCAGGTGATCGTAGGTCTTCGGGTTGACCACGGTTGTGTTACCTGTTGTACTTAAAAAGTGAAGGTGGCCCTGATCGTCAATCAATCGAAGTAACTTAACTGCACCGTTTAAGACACCTTCACCTTTAATACGCTCTCCGTGATGATCGTATGATGTCACAGCAGACTTATCATTCTTTAAAAAGACGACTTTATCGCCAATCGCAAAGGACCGGCCGTTAACCTTAACAGCATCTTCAGCGGGTAAAAGCCCTTCATCCTTAAGCTTAAGACGAATGGCATCGTTTAATAAATTGGTTTCCTTATTGGTGTAAGCCAAGACCATACCGGTTTTGTTGGCACGAATGCGCTCAACATAATCAGTTGCAATCTTGTTGTCAAAACCGTCGTTATGTAAGTTATGTATATGGCCTTGATTCTCGTATAGCGCAAGGCCGTCATAAACATTCAGTTCTGCAAAGTGAGATGACGCTTCCCGCATCCACGGTGTTTTTTGACGAATAATATGGTCCAATGTATAACACGCGTCATGCGCTTTTGTGTCCGTACAAACACGGCGAAACAGATCACCGGCGTCAATCGCTTTAAACTGATGATCATCACCAACAGCGATAAGCTTAGCTCCTGCTTTTTGAACAAAATGCAGCAGATCATGCCACTGAGCGGTTCCAACCATACCCGCTTCATCCAGCACAAAAACATGGTTTTTGGAAAGCTGATAGGGTGCCAAACGCTGTAAAGTTTGATACCAACCAAGCTGTTTTAAAAGGCCTTCTTCCATAACAGAATCAAAAGATAGAAAAGCCTTTTCTGCACGTTGGTATTCACGCCAAACATGCAGCCAAGCATGTAAGGTTTTTGTTTCTATGCCGGTCTCGGCACCCAACTGAGAGGCTGCAAGGGCTGCTAAAGACCCACCAATCACCGTATGATTTTGGGCCTGATACGCCGCACAAACAGGCTTTAAAATACTGGTTTTACCAGAGCCTGCTCGTCCAATTAACGCACTTAATTGATGCGGTTTTATAAGGCCTGCCATAGCCATTTTTTGATTATCAGAGAACGTAAAATCACGCTTTTCAGAACTTAAATGGGTATCTAAATCAACGCTAAGACCATAGTCAGATTGTTCAACATGCGTGCGGCGCATCTGGTTTAAAGAGGCATAGGTTTTATCTTCTAATTCTTTATACGAACGACTTGTATAAAGGGTTTGAGAATGCTTATTACGGCCAACAAAAATGCTGTTTAAGAGGGCTTTTTCAAAGACGGCTGTGATGACTTTATCATCATCACCAACACGTTTTTGGATCAATTTAAGCAAACTATTTTGTGTAAATGTGGCATTTTTAGTCGTTAATTCGTCCAAAATAATCTCTGGATTTTCTATAATACGCTGACGGTTTCTGTTATAAGTGTCACGATTTTCAGATACAATTCTGGAATCAATTCCCATGTCTGCCAGCTTGTCAGATACCCAACCACGATGCTTTTCAGGTTCTAGTTTTATACCTAAATCAAGAAAGCTTTTTTCTGTAATTTTAAGGTCAAACCCTTCCCGTTCTAAATAAGAATTCACCGTATCAGCCCACAGTTTTCTCGTCTCTAAAAGAGAACTTTTTAAACAAATATCACGGTCTTTTGCCCAAGAAAAAGACCCATCTTCTTCTAGACGACGGCGTGATATTTGATAGTGAACATGAGGGTTTCCTTTATTTTTATGAATGGCATAGGTCACAATTAATCCGCGCGCAACAAAGCGTTCCTTTGCAAAATCTTCAACCATTTCAGTTGAAACATCAGGTGAGAGTTCACGGGGGAGGGCGCACACAACCGTCATCGCCGTTTGGGCGCTATCTTTAAACTTTCCACGGGCAAGAAGATCATTTGGAAAACGCTTAATTGCGTACTTATCTTCATATTCTTCTAACTTATCCCACACAGATAAATCAGCAAAAGAACGATCACCATGATCTGGAATAAGCGTATTAAAAGCCGCCACATCATCAACACGGTTTTGATAATTGGCAACAATACCACGACGCGATTCTGATAACTTTTCACCGGTAATATAAGCAGCAGATTGCACAGAAGATCTTCCAGAGCTCCTGCTTACCATCCCGCAATTCATGTGAAAAATAGCCATTTAAACGCCAATAGTTGTGTAAAAAAATCTTAAAATAAGAACCATATATAAGGAAAAAATACCAATATATACAGATATTTCATGAGGTTATTCTACAAGCTTTAGCTTCATAGCGCAAGAGCGCATAAGTGCGCAATTGAAAATTCTTCCAATAGACAGGAGTGCTCATTTCATTCGCAGTTTTTATATTTTATTTAACCATTCATAAGGGTCCGTATCCGCTCATACGGTAGGGCTTGTCTTCTAAGCTCGTATGTGATGAAATAGGTTAAAAGAAAAGTAGTTTGTTGGATTCACAAAAATCTGACAAACAAACAATTAGGGAAATACCTCATGTCAAAAAATAAAACAGTTACAAAGCTAAATACGATCGATTCAAAAATTGAGGATCTTAAAAATGAACGTTTAAAACTGGTTCAATCTTTAGGCAATCAAATTACAGAAATACTGTATAAAAAAGATGCCTTTAATCACGACTTTAAAGTACTCATGCAGGGCATAAATTTTGTGGCAGATGAGCTGAACAAAAATGATAGCCAGTACGCTGATATTTGGAAACGTAATGTCTCTGTAAATGCCAATAAGGGAAAAACAAAAGCAACCCAAAAAAAGAAGATGGTCCTCTAAAACCCAAACCATAACCATCATTAAGTCATTGGATATTACTAAGGCATAGTGCATGAAAAATATAGCATCCATTAATCAAAAAATTGAACGTTTAAAAGATGCGCGTAAACACCTTTCAAGACGTATTTCTGACAGTGCAAATACAAACAGAAAAGCGCGTACCCGAACGCTTATACAATTGGGCGGCCTTTTAAACATTACAAACTTGCTTGAGCTGACGGATATACATCTTGGCGAAGACTTAGAATCTGAACAGGAAAAACAGGATAAAGTGGCTACTCTTTTAGGTCTGCTACAACACCTAACAGAATCCATGCCACCAGCACTTTCTCCAACACAACAATATGACTTCAAAAAAAAAGGTATCCGCATACTAAAAATGCGCGCATACGAAAAGGAAAATGGATGATGAAAATACGGCATGTAGCCATACTTTTTTCTATTATCATAATGCCGTTTTTAGATTGCGTAGCAGAGCAGAAAAACCTAACCTTATCAAACACATCTGTTGCCGTGGCTTTCTCTCCAGATGACGGTGTTACACAAATGATTATGGATGAAATTGATAAAGCCAAATCGTCTATTTATGTAGCGGCGTATTCTTTCACATCAGTACCTATAGCAGTTAAATTAATTGAAGCCCATAAACGTGGCGTCAGTGTTAAAGTTGTCCTCGATGGGTCCCAAAGAACAGCAATTGGATCTATCGCAAAAATATTAAAGAGGTCAAGCGTTCAAGTACGGTTTAATAGGCATTATAAAATACAACACAACAAGTACATGATATTTGATGAAAAACATGTAGAATGCGGCAGCTTTAACTACACAAAATCTGCAGAAAAAAACAATGCTGAACCGAAGGTCAGCGTAGCTAAAATGCCATCATCATTAAAGATCAAACACAACTTGCAAGCCTCTATGCAGCCAACTTTAAAAAGCTGTGGCTTGAGTCTTTAAAAGTGAAGAAAAAACATAAGAAATATTCTCTAAAGCTAATAAAAAATAAGTAATGTTACTTGAATATCTACAAAACACCATTAAAGTTCTTACTAAAAATATATTTAAGGTAAAATTATCTGTGACAGAACCCTCAACCGCGCTAACCAATAGTTGACACTATAAAAATAGATTTTTTTCCTGTATTTAACCCTTAAGTATCAGCTAAAATGAATTTACATTTTAGGCCTCTCTGCAGTCATTATTGTGAACAAAACGTGCAGCCATTGGACTGCGAATTCAGATCCTGCCTTAGTTTAGAATTAAAGGAATTTATACATGACAAAGACTGACACGAATCACCAACAAAATCCTAGCACCCTGGCTCAATCTGCTGTTAGCAGCGATAAACTGCCGGGAATCCGCCATATCATAGCTGTTGGTAGCGGCAAGGGTGGCGTTGGAAAATCCACGGTTAGCGTTAATTTGGCACTTGCACTGAGTAAACTTGGTGCGCGCGTTGGTCTTGTTGATGCAGATATTCTTGGGCCCAGTATCCCCGGCATGATTGGCATCCCAACTGGTGAACCACCAGAGATGACAGCAGACGGGAAGATGATCCCGGCACAGCGTCTGGGCCTTAAGGTAATATCGATGGGTATGCTAACCGGCGATGATAAACCAGCCGTTTTGCGCGGTCCTATGATTGGGAAATATCTGAAGATGTTCATCGTCGGTGTGGAATGGGGAACTTTGGACTATTTGATCCTAGATCTTCCACCCGGAACCGGTGATACTCAAATATCCCTAGCACAGAGCATACAACTATCAGGCGTCGTTATTGTGACGACCCCACAGGCGGTCAGCCTTAAGATAGCCGAGCGTGGCCTTAGAATGTTCCAGAAAGTTCAGGTAAAAATTCTCGGTATCATCGAGAACATGCGCACCTTTACCTGCCCCCATTGCAGCCAGAGTACGGATATCTTCCATAACGGAGGTGGGGAGGAAATGTGCCAGAAATTCGGTGTCTCCTTCCTTGGTGCGCTACCGCTTGATACCAATGTCGTTACCTGTGGTGATGAGGGACGGCCTATCTTTACAGAGCAACCAACCTCCGACAGTGCCAAGGTATACTCCACAATCGCTACAGGACTCGTAAAGCAGATCAATGAAGAGCATACAGTGCTTAAACCATTTGTGTGGAAATGGGACAACGATGAGAGTGCACCAGCCTGGATGGACAATGCTGTACGTACTTCTGGATCAAAGACGACACCAATGGCTTTGTTCGGCAGGGTCTTGAAAGTTGAGAATTTCTAACTATTTTGTTAACATATTTTAAAAACAATCACTCTTTCAAATGCCATACAAGCCAAAACTGAAATCACCATCTTCTAAGTCA
>Ga0100402_1006462_pt1 | contig 11630 bp, 8 predicted proteins | sample CryGeyme20150102_FD_80419 | JGI IMG/M metagenome (GOLD analysis project Ga0100402, IMG submission 80419) | Groundwater microbial communities from Crystal Geyser aquifers in Utah, USA - Crystal Geyser metaG 2015-0102 | ecosystem: Environmental > Aquatic > Deep subsurface > Groundwater | place...
TAAGATATCCTTATCATCATAGCCTTCCTTCCTCACAAGATTGATAAATTTGTCTCTAGTGGCTAACTCTAGGCTGGAGTATTCGTGAAATGTCAAAGTTTTATCCTGAGCGACCTCCTTGTTCTATTCCTTCTACATTTTATTGTGATTAATGAATTCTTTTATATTAGTTTTAATTTCGCAAATGATTTAACAACAATGTGAACTTTCCAATTCTGATTATCTATGAGGTTGATTGAAAAATCTGACTAAAAGTCATTGATTCGGAAGTTCTTTAAGCATGAAAAAAATTAGGAATAAATAGTGAATTTTAATACTCTTTTTCTATAATTGGAGTTATATATCAAATCTAAAGCGTGTAACGTTACAGAATCGGCTATATCTAAGGTTTCAAGCAATCGGTCATCAGCTTCATTTCATATGGAGCTTATACTGCTAGACCTCTCTTTTTAACGGTTCCTACCTTCACCAAATAGATTGGACGGACAATAAACCAATTAAAATCACTTGCCTTCATGGGAAAAGTCTAGAATAGTCGCTACCTTCATTATTTTTTCAATGGGAACTTTCCGAACCTTCATTTCCGTGGAATGATACTCTTTATCATCGAAAGAGGTGGGACTTCTGTCTCCTGGGACGTGTTCGGGCTGGGCGGCGGCACAGGGTTTAGAGGACTGATTTTTCATATTCGGAGAAAAATATGTAATCCAACAAAGTTTAATAATTAATTATAAACTGTGGTGATCATAAATCAATTTATACTCTAATTCCCCCAATATCAAAAATAGACAGTCCATAAAATCATAAAGCTGGAATGATAACAAATCTCACTTGAGACTTGTATTTATAACAATCAACTCTCAAAATACTAATAAAAATATCATGAAGTAGCAAAACCACCAACTGGATCATTTGCCAGCTTATCTCGTCAAAATTAATACTTCTGCTTTCCGATCTAAGGGCAATTCGGTCATGCAAAGAGCCAAGGATGAGTATTTGCCCAAGTATTGGGAAAAGCTCCATATGGACCAGAAAAAGATAGGTCCCAGTTGTGAGGATAGATTGACCTCTCTCAGCACCAACCAAATTGACAGAATAGTCGACATGTAAAAAATACAGTACGCTCTTCAGTACAAGAAGAAAAAGTTAGCTGAACCGTCCTTCATTTTTTAAACCAGCAATCCCAACAGGCACTCTAACACCTATAAGGCCTGTTTCATCGCTAAAATCAACCACATAGCAATCAAGCGCAATATCTTACCTGAACGGGCCGATCTAGGGATATTTGTAGGAGAGGATAGTGGGAACATTCAGAACAAAAGTACACCCGTTTCCTTCAAGTACAAAAAACAATATTCGATTGACAAAACAGATCGAAAAAGAAGCAGGACTTAGCACATCTAAGACGATGATGTTAAATCTATTGCATCTATCAAAGATGAGTTGGAGGTGTTTGAGGAAAATTTGAAAAAGAGCAAGAAAGCGAAAGTTGAGTTCAGGTGTAGAAAAAGAACGGAATTTCCTATGTCGGTCACTAAAAAATGGTTCTACGGTCTTACAGATACTTACATCAATCAACGTCAATAAGACGATTCGGAACCTCCTCTCAGTCGTTCAGCCAGCATTGATATTTCAAGCTAGTTATCTCTGGCTGCAAGTCATTCTTCTAAAAAGAAATACAACAAATCCCAAAGCACAGGATTATCAGATTCTCGACCTTTAACACGCTAGCCTATGCAAAAATACAAGACTCCCAGGGTAGTCACCCTTCAATGATATGCTTTGGTCTATTAGAATCGCAATATATTTATTAAATGAGCAGGTATTAAAATTATCTCCAGCCTGAAGAGGAGGAAATGCTAAAATCAAAGGAATTTGCCAAAACAGGGCTCTTCTTTCACAACCCTTACCCGAAAGGATTCAACGGAGATACCTGGGATGCTAAACATATGGGCTCATTTCTGAGAAAATCACACTACTCAAACTGGAAAGGAGATTCCGTCTACATTTCACGCATGTCTTAGGAAGGCCACAGAAGAAGTTACTCTTCGACTCAAGGTGACCATTTCTTCAAAACAACCAAAGATAACAAAAATCAATCCAAAATAGGATGTACTCCTCTTTTTCCTTTGGTTTCCAATACACCCATAACTCCAAGCAAATAAGTTACTTTGACTAATTTCTTCAACAGTAGTTAACTGAATCGAGCTGAATAAAAATTGGTTAGTGGAAGATCACTGAAATTGAGGTGTAGCCCTGATGAGAAGTTCAGGTTTGAGGGGAATGCAATTAAGTACAAATAAACTGATCCTGTGACTTGCAAGAACTAACCTGAGCCTTTCTCATCTGTGAATGGCTTCAAGAAGGAAAGAATGAACCGTTTGATATCTTCGCGACATCCTCACGGTTTGACTGGCATTGATCATCCTGAAAATCCCGAAAGCAAATTTTACAGTGTTTTTGAGGAGAAGCTACGCATCAGAGAGGAGCCCAATAGTCACAGAACTTTTTTGCTCGATCGAGAATGGAAATAAAAGAAGAGGTCCAAACCTCCAGTGGATGAGTGGAAAATTCGCAGAACTGTGTCTATTCGTCGATCAAGAAACTAAAACATTCATGGCTACAATATAGTAACTAACAGAAAGGTTGAGGTATGATCTCAATATTAATAATTAGATAAGGTTATTCAAATTAAAAATTAAAAATTGGCAATCAACCAGGATTGGTCTTATTCCTCCTGATCTTTTAAGCCTTCAGATTCTGAAGCCATGTCATTCAGAATCTTCAGGCTTTTTTTCTTCGACCATTTCCTGGTCTTTCTCTTTTTCTTTCTCTTTTAACCCTTGTAATTTTGCCTTCTAGGCAGTGCTGGGAGTCTCTTTCTCGCCTACATTTTCAGCCACTCTGCCTTGTTGTATTCCGGCCTCTTAGACCAGTTGTTCGTTCCACTTTACTGACTTTTTATTTTATGAATCTTTTGGTCTGTTTGGATCCTTTAGAGCTCCTTTCTGATTATTCGAAGGTGAAGTGATGGCTATTCTGCAGGGTTACTCATATTGTTATTGCTATTTTTCTTGTAGTTCATTTCCTTATGGTTATTCTTGAATTGGCTCCAAATCTAAGTCTCCTCTTCTCAGAGCCAAAAATCTTTCTACCTCTTCGGAGGTGGCTCCCAAAGGATCGATTTCTTCCCAGAACTTCTCTGGTTCACCTAGTTATTTTTCACCTCGAGCATAGCTGGTTTACAAAAAGAAATGGTTCTATCTGATTTGCAGACCTGACCTTTCTTGATTTTTACTGAAGTAGTCCTCTGCGCTGACTTTTTCGTTGATGATGGGAGCAAGAGGTGGATGTTAGTTAATCATCAAATTTTTCCATACCTAGCAGTGATTTTACTTCCGGATGGAGTCAAAAGGGTTGTCAGGATGCCTGAGCAATATTTCCTGACGTTTTTTCTTCTCTTTTCCAGAAGGGTTCTATTCCCCTTCCTCACCTTTGGTAGATTTCACGATTCTCAGCTTCTCGTTTGATTGTTGGACTTTCTGCACTTGTTTTGTCACAGTCACAGAAGCAGGAATAGGCTGAACACGGCTTTCACTGACTAATTTCGATAATCTCTATTTTTATCTCTGTGCTGCTAGTAATTTGGCCTCATCTTTGTTCAGTGAGAGTGGAGGTCTGGCAGTATTTCTGATCTATATTGAGTTGTATCCTGGGCTGACTACTTTTTAGATGCTTGGAGCTATGGGACTTGAAGCAGTTGTCTGTTTGCTTACTTCAGGTTGTACTTTTACTTGGGCATACGGTGAATTGTTATCTTTTTTTTCAACAGGTTTTTTTGATCCAGAAGATGATTTTTGACTGTTCGAATTTGAGTTAAGATCCTGAATTTGTTCTACTATGTTTAATCGTTTGTCTGTTTGGTGAGGAAAGACAAGAGGTGCTGCGGTATCATTGTCATCCATGCAGATCCTAAGCTAATCATCATCAAAAATCAACTCGTTTTATTCGTTATTTTATTCTAGGCTGACTGTAAGTGGGAGCTCAGGTTTTTTATTTGTTTCCACTTTTAGCAGAAGTGAAGTTTAGCGTGGCTTGGAAATTTGCTATCTTTGGCTGGCTGCCTTTTGCTAAACTTTGATTGAAGACAATATTTTTTTCTCGGTTTAACTAATGTGCTGAGGAGTAATTCTTTTTTCCTCCTCAACATTGACATTATCAAGTTCCTTGTTGGTATTTTTCTTGACAAAGGCATAATGCTCATTCACAGTATTCATAGCCTTCAATTCTTGTTTTTTCTTCTTTTGTTCAACTTTGCTCAATTTTTTCTGATTCTAATCCCTGAGAAATCCCATGAGCTCATGATAGCTCTTCTCTCCTTTATGTTTAACATATCTGCCATTTTTGAGCATATCGTAAAAAAATCTGTCTTGTGCAATTTTCTATTTTAATAGTTTCAAATCTATCTCAGATTTTATTTCCTCATAAATTTTTTGGTTTAATTTTTTCTCTCTGTAGATCTAAAAGGAAGCCTTTTATCTTAGCAAATTGGGGGCATTTTTGCAGTATTGCTATTTGTATGCTTCATAAGTCATTCCAACTTTCTCTTCGAACATTTGGCGATAGTCGATGATCACGAAGAATGGATTCAAGGAAGATGTACTTAATTTTGATCGGGCCAAGTTGATATGACGGTTGTTGGTCTTTTGCTTTTCTTGCTGTCTGATCTATCTATCACTCATATTATCTGTCCTTTCAGGAAAGATAGCCAGTTTCAATTCGTCATCTTCTTCAGGTTACTGAGGAATCCATTGACGAGAGGGAATGATTTCGGGTTCTTCTTCTTTGAAAGATATATCTTTTATTGGCTTGATTGGTTCAGTTTCTTCTTGTTTATGATGGACTGGATGGCTTTGTAGGAGCTCATCCATGAAGTCTATTGCCGGCCTTTAGTCTTCAGAATGAATTTATTGCAGTTCTTAAGGTTGTGATTCTATCTTGATTTGTTGTGTTTACTCGAGGGCTTCAGAATATTATCGCTTCATCTATGGTACCATCTCTCCTGATTCTGTTCGGCTCTAATTGACAATCTATTGAGACTGTTCAATGCCGACAGAATCTTTTGATTATTCATTCTTAGGTTGCTTTCTTTTTCTCCCTCTCTTGACTTTGGGAGGATGGCAGTGTATCAGAACCTTCTTGATTCGTGATTTTTCTCTTGATTATGAAGATAACTCAATGCATCGATTGCTGAACTCAGCTCTTGAAAGTTGGCTTGTCTCAGGATCTTCATCTGATTAAAAATAATTAGTAGGTGCCTACCTGGCCACTTCCTGATGTCTGGTCACTGGCCTTTTCGGATGCTTCTTCCCACCATAGTGGGATTGACCAATCAAAGGCTTTCTCTTGTTTGAATGTTAGTTTGAATCGTAATGTCCTTTGAGACGCTAACTTTGACGTGCAGGTGGTGTAGTTTTATATCTTTCCATCATGTTTTTTGAATCCATGTGTCGCTATTGATAGATTTACATTCTCAATTAGTCTATATCAAATCTCACAAAGTTGACAGTAGTTGCCAGTGCAAATCTATAGGACAATTAAATGAATCCCTTTTTATGCTCACTTTTTATTAATTTCTTTTTTGGGTCTCAACTCGATCTGTTTTCATTATCAGAGCATAGAAAAATATATATAATCATTTGTAGCCTCTTCTATCTGAGGTGCTAAGAAAATCTCCTTTGATAGACTTGAAACAAGATCTGTACTGTTCATAATCAGAAGACTTTGTCTCTAAGAGATATTTCAAGGCTCGTTTCATTTCTAATACGTCTTATTTGTAGTTCTTAAGCCTTTCGTTTCCTCTGTTGATATCTAGAGATTCGTAGCGAGAGAATTGGTTCATAGGATCTTGCATTTTTAATTTGACTCCTCTTAGTTTTCGTTATGGACTAACTTCACCATTATACTGAAGCTACAACTCTAATTATCTGACTGAAAAAGGTTGCTTTTTGTTTCGACCTCGAGCAGAAGATATTTGATTAAACTAATTCATTGAAAATCCCAAAGAGTCAGAATTGCTGATCTCACCTCTTGGAGTTAGCAGTTTACTATCGTTGATTTAAGGTGGATTCAGTGTGGAATAGATCAACATTCCTCGATTCTTTTTTTCTTCTTTTTTGGGAGTAGAAAGAGACCTTAAATTTGAATTTTTTAAGCTTGCCTTTTCAGTTTGAATTTTGGTCATCTAACTTATGAACTATCTTTCCTCCTCTTTGAGCTGGAAATGTTAAGGGTCTAAAGAGGAGCCTTAGGAGAATATTTATCCTACCTCGTCTTCAGCTGCTTCTTTTTACATTTGTTTATTCCATTTTTCAAGCATTTTAGTCGAGTTCTTCATCAAGAGTTTTTCCTTTTCACTGTTGATCTTTCCCTTTGGCTCCTCCATTTTCTTTGCTTTTTCGATCCCAATAAAACTGTAGTACAGTCCCAGTCCTAAAGATTCACCAATCATTATCATATCATTTTGCTTGAATGCGCAATTAGCTCCTTTGGCGTCGATCCAGCCATAAAAACTGCACTAAAAAGTCAAAGAAAGAGGCACGCCAACCTAATTTTACAAGACAACACGAGCTGTTGTTTTCTTGGAAGGATCATCGCTAAAAGAAGACTAGTAGTATGATATGCATTTATTGAGTTTTGAACAGACAAAAGGGTAGAGTTTCCTGTCTCTTTGAACAGCTTTGGAGCCGTAGAAGAAGGAGTTCATTTTACGACTGTGAGCATGAACGTCCAGAAAAAAAATAGTATTTTTACGATTGCTGTAGATTTCCTGCTTGAGCCAGTAAACTTCAGGCTGTCCTTTTTTACTGGGAAACTGCCACTGTCGATTAACATCACTCCCCGACAAATTAGATCGGTAGTTACCACTGATAACTCCATCTACATTCACCATCGGCACCACTCTGAACTCAAACTTATCCCTCAGCTCTCTAGCTTCAAGAGATGGGTTGAGTATAAAATTGATAATTCCTTAGACAATAAATGAAGCAGGTGTTTATCCAGGGTGTTGTCTTCCAATGATATAAATAATTGGTTTTTGTTCCTTGATGGCTCTGTTGGTGATGGTGAGCATAGGAATTGGGTTTCCCATTGCAGAAAGACATAAATTGCTCTTTTGCATCAATCTATGCATAAATATATTGTTTACTTGCCTTTCTGCTAGCTGAATAGATACTAGATGTAGCCTGTCAGATTAACGTTGTATGTGTATGGATAACCATAACAGAAATAGGTCGTTTTGTTGGGGGAGTCGAATTCGTAAATGAATTCAAGAGCATATGATCCTTTTGTTTAATTTTATCTGAAATATCGAATTGAAGTGCCAGTGCGTCGCCATTCGACCCGATCATGTGAGATCAGCACTTTCATGCCTTTCTGATATAGAGATGTCGGTTTGTACTACATTAGTAAATATTTACGAAATTCATCAGTCTGAACCTCACTTTGCCTCTTGCCTTGTTGCAAACACTAAAATAATACCATTGTGTGCATCCTTTAGTGTTCACATCGTTCTGCATATGCAGTTAGTAAGTTGGTAGCATTTATCGAGGATCACTGACGGCCATGAACAGATTTCCCGATTCGAACCTGCTGTCAAAGGTCAACCAATGCGATTCAGATTTGATTCTTTTGATTTTGAACAAGTTAGCCAAATGTTCGATTATTGGCTCATGCTGTGATTTTATCTTTTACTTCTTCCAGTCAAAAAATACACTGCAAAGAGCTCTATCTTTTTATTTACCCAAATTGTTAAGTTCATTATTATTGATCCTTCTGTATACCTGAATTTTGCTTGCCAAAATCTGTCTGAGTTCCTAGCACTGCTCTTATTACTACTATTCAATCTCAATCTCCACTTTTGATTGCTCTTTACTGACTTTTCTGATAGTTTTGAGGTGGCAGGGTAGTTTGAGACCTAAATTGAGGCTAGTTCCTCCAAAAGTAGCACGTGTAAACTTCTATCGAGCTGTTGTATGTTTGAGCTTGATGCGAGGTTCCTATCTAATATGATGCTTTCCTGGTGGTAGAATTGGATTGGCTTGTAAAAACTCCCAATCTCTACTCATGTTCTCCTACTATTTTTCTTCAGTGTGCTGGTTCCTCGTCTTTTCTCTATGATGGCTGTTATTTTTGGCTCTTTATTCAATTTTCACAAGCGGTTCAACTCTTTAAAATTCATCTTCTTCATTATTCATGCTCAATAATTATATTGCTTTCTGTCAGCTTAATATAACTCAATCAAAGTGAAGTATGAGCTTGAGAACTTTAGTTTGTTTTATAAATTAAATGGAATAAGATAATCGCACTTCTAAGGAACTTATCATGGCTATACTCTAAAAATGCAAGGAGGCGCTTCCTTAGCTAGCTCTACTTACTAGACATATTGATAAATTGTCCCATCAGCAGACTTCTCCAACACAGAAAGTACGAAAGAAAGATTGTCTCAATCCCACCTTCCTCATTAGATTATCTTAATGCGGCTAAAACATCAGATTGATCCTCCAACACGCTCTCAGCATGTAATTTGTTGGAAAAGACGTCCTCAAACGCTTCTACAACTAATATATGCAAGTGATCTATGACATTCGTAAGTACCACGAAGAAGCTCACAACAGTTACGACATGCATAAAAATTCCACACAAATGAAGAGCAATTTGTTGAGGTAGTTGCAGCAATAGACATGTCGAAGATAGACTTTGGAGCATCAGATTCAGTAAATGATGTAGAATCACAAGAAGGAGGTACTACTGCTAAATTTGAAGTTACAGGAATGGGAAGAAAGGAATGGAGATCGAGACGATATCAATATATCGCATATCAGCAAAATTTCCAAGAAATTTGGAAGATAAATAGGGCAACTGTACGGTGGAGATTAGAAAATCGGCATAATTTAGTAGGAATACTAACAAGGAAATTAGGTTAACTCGCTTAAAAGAAAAATAAAGGAACTCGAGACTTAACTGTTAGATAAAGAAGAGAAACATGTACAGGAGTTGGAGTACCACAAACAAGGAATCCTAGAGTTGGAAGCCAAGTTCGAATAATTAATGAACTGCAATAGTCATGAGCAATCGCACGTGAAGCAAAAAGGTTAAGTGAGTGAGGATCATTATAGAATGCTGGCGATTCAAGCAGTCACGATCGAGGAATTTCTCAATTAAGATCATTCCGAGCCTTCTTCTCTTTGATATCTGTTTACCTTAATATTGCTGACCTTTTGGGCAAATATAAAATATGGCGCTATTTATACAATCCGAATTAGCATATTGAAAACGGAAGAAAGGAGGGACAGACAGCATAAACTTTTGAATTTCATGGATCCGCTCAAATCTATTTCCAGAGCCATGACTGCCCCTTCAGACTCAGAACATGAATAATAGCTAGGATCACTCGCCTGGCTCGCCTCCAAAGGTTCAGAATATGTTTAATCTGGCCCTGAGGGGTTAGAATTGGTTCCTGAGGCAGATATGGAAAACTGTGAGTTATAGCAAATATAACAAACAATATCGAAGCAGTGTGAGGAATACATATGTCTTTTGGCGGAATTTACCTCGAAAGTACAGCAAAGAAAGCTATAGAGCCAAATATAGTAGCTAGACTGATATCAATAGTAAATGTTCTAAATTTTCACAATAAAAAATATGAACATGATTTGAAAATGTTTCTTGCCTCTCAAATACAGACAGGATGCCTCAATTCAGTGAGACTGTTTTCATCAGGCAGAGACAAAGATAAAAGAAAGCAAAGTAAAACCAACATCCATCAACATCATACTTCAACAAAAAAACAATAGAGAAGAAGCAGATGAAGATACGGTAATAATGGCCTGCTAAGGGGGTAGTGAATCTTCTGATAGGAGATGGAAACTGAAACGAACATTTAATTGCAAAAACGATAAAAAAGGGAAGCTGACATAACTAAAACGGCATTTAACTTCCCAATGATATTATCAAATATAGCACAGATCATCTACTAGACTTTGCTGCTTCATTAGCCAACAACATACTTCCAGAAACAAGGAGAGCTTAAGTTGTCGTCAGCCAGATCACTGCTTTATAATTTAATTAGTCAAATCATGACAAGCATTGAGCAACCTGTAGTCGTAGCAACACATACTCCTGCAACTTAGCAGTGGGAGATGAAACCCAAGGACACCTATACAACTGTGAAGGTGACCTCCTTTGATGAACTCAAGGCGAGGATCCAAATGGGAGGACTCCGACCTGCCGTTCAGACCTCTAAAGGCCTTTTAGTCAGGAAAGTTCAACCTGGCAGCTCAAATAACTTCAACACTAATCTTTGATGTTTTATCACTGTTTAATTTTCCAAAATCTTTTCAAAATCAACATTTACCGTTCCAGAATTCATTCTTGCCTCAAAATCAAACCTCATACCCTTACAATCTTACCGATAAAATTATAGACGATCGCCTCATCTATTACTGGCTCTTATCCAAGCTGGAACCATGAGTAGGCCTAGAATTATCTATTTTTCAAAAAATAGTTATTGGACTTCTAATTATTAATTCCAATTTTTGAGGTTGTTGGCGGACAAGCTCAGCACGTGGTCTGGGAAGTAATACCACCACTATTCAGGGCGCATATAAGTGATGAATATTATTTAGGAATTCTTAGCAGCTTTTAATAGCATAACTGGTAATTATCTTTCATCAACATATAATTAAAATTCGATAATCACAACTAATGAATTATCATATATGTGATTCTCTTACGAATCTCTAATCAACAATCTTATATTTCTATTTTATATCAAAAGTTCATTTATGGAAACCCCCCTGTTATGATTACATATTGAACATGTTTAATGAAATCAGTCTGCACACCATCAGTTTTCTTTCTTGGCCTCCTTCTCCTTCTTTTTCTTCTCTTCTCTCATCACAGAAGCAAAGGCAGGGATGAAAACTAGCAATCTTCGGTCAATTTCGTGGCCCTGGATCTTGCAATCCCAATGATCTCCCAAAATATTGAAGGCATCTTTCTTCATCTCTCCCACTGTCTTTCCATGTTTGCTCTTGATGGTGATGCTTTGCTTGAGAATGTCTATTTCTTCAGTGGAGCCTACAATTCCATTGTTGGTATCTTGAATTTCGAATTTGTCGTGGATGGAGAGAGCAGATTTGATGACCTTATGATCGAGGTTTCCAATCTTCTTATGATCCCTATCTTTGACCTCCAAATTGGTGTCGAGGTGCAGCACTTTCTTATGTGCTACAGCAATGAGATGGTCATGAGCATCTCTGAACTCGAAGACATGGTCAACTTCGATAACTTTTTCCTCAATGGTTCCAAATTATTTTCCATGTTTGTCTTTGAGTTTCATGTGCATCTTGAGATATAGAAGTTTCTCTTTGGCTTCGAATTAGTCAGGAATGATGAGATTGGCAGGTTGCATGTTTATACTTTATAGGAAAGGATATGTCAAATAGTATAAGTAGTCTTATTTTGGTAGCTCACAGTATAGAAATAGTGCTACTCGTGCACTACTCAGTGGCCCATCAATGGCCCTATGAATATGTTGTTCATATGAAATTTGCGTACTGAATCAAATA
>Ga0100402_1006466_pt1 | contig 11624 bp, 10 predicted proteins | sample CryGeyme20150102_FD_80419 | JGI IMG/M metagenome (GOLD analysis project Ga0100402, IMG submission 80419) | Groundwater microbial communities from Crystal Geyser aquifers in Utah, USA - Crystal Geyser metaG 2015-0102 | ecosystem: Environmental > Aquatic > Deep subsurface > Groundwater | place...
ATCTTAAAAAGGATCTCCAAAGGGATAATCGACTCATTTGGAAAGGGCTAGTGTAGTATAATCAATTCTATCTTTTTTTAGATTTTTTGTAGATTTTTTTGGCAACAAATTCAAAGCTCTTATAATGCTACTCGTGACAGACTTTCTCTTGCTATAGATGGGAGGCCATATAAAAGTGGCAGGTTCATAAAATTTTCGACAATTCATCAAGATTAATAATTATTGATGATCTCCATTTAAAAGAAAATTTGGTGTGACCAGGAAGACAACCTCCTTAAGAGATATTATGAAGAGGAGGGCATCAGAAACTGGAGTACGATTGCTAAAAAACTGTCAGAATAGCTGAACTCATCGCGGAAGAGTGCCAAACAATGTCGCGAAAGGTACACCTTTTTTTAGACAGATACGAGAACCACATAAGCACCTAGACACAGAAGATGGACTGGACAATTGAGTAAGAGTTAATGTTGATCCAATATCACAACTAGATAGGAAATAAGTGGGCCTTAATAGCTAATAAAATTCCAGGGAAAAGTGACAACAGCGTCAAAAATCACTTTTACTCTAAATTGCGCAAGGTTCTCCGAAGACTTAACACCATCATTCATAGTTTTCTCAGAAAGTAATTCCGAGAAATCAACATCAATGTCATCTACAAAATTGTGGAGGCATGCTAAGAGCAGTTCAAAGAGAAGCCAAACTGTGATAAATACATATCTGAGGCCTGTAGAGGTAGTTCTAGAAACATTTAGAAGTCCAAAATAAAATGCTTAATCTTTCCATGCTCAAAGAAGAACAGTTTGACTCAGAGTCTAGAGTAGAAATATACAGATAAGTCGTTAAGTAGATATACGCGGTTAACAAGCTATACAAGAGGAAAAGCAAAAAAACAAGAAATAACTCGATTCAAGCACCTGTTCATAAGCCCAAGAAGAGAAAAGATGTGATTGTGCTGAACAACCATATCGAACGAGGATATTTAAGCGACTCATCCTCAGCCTTCGAGGATGGTGAAGAGGATCAGATTAGTTCCAGACCCAAGATATAGCCCAAACAATAAGGCTTTTCTGAAGATAATCAATACAGAGTAGAGGCTGCCAATCCTCAGAGGATAAAATAAGGAATTGTAATCCAGTAGTAGGAACAAGGCATCAAAGACCTTCTCAAAGATGCAGGTCTTCTTCAATTCTAAAAATCAGATATCAATTTTCCAAACGGAATTAAATTTTCATCAAGATCGTCATTCAAGAGTTACTCATAGAAAAACGACTCTGACCATCAGTTTTGTACTCGTGCTGTTATACAGTTTAAGATAGTGATCTTGAGAAAGGCTTTGGAAGCAGGCGTCGTGGCAGTTTTTTCAAGAATATTGGGGCTCTATCAGATCGAAGCGAAGGGTAAGGTCCTGGAGATTTTTATTTCAACTCTTGATGTTCATCTCCGTGATTAAGGTTTTATATCGCTCTATATGCTATTTATTACATAGCATGAATGAATAAAGCCCATAAGAGTCTGTACCCCCTTCTCCTGTCTTACATCAGGCAAAATCTATCTCGAGCATGCTGCCACCAGCGAATCCTATCATGAACAAAAGCATCCATGCTCATAATTAAAAAGTAGTCTTCAGATTAGACACCAGTAAATCTGTCGTCCAGAATGAGGTCAGAAAAATCATTCGACATGCAGAAAATACCATATAAAAATCCAAATAAGAAAGCAGGCATGAGGAGGTAGTAAATGCAAGAAAATCTATGGATAGAATGACTCTCATTAATGGTTACGAACCTTCGACTATGCTTTTTATCAAATTTGATAACAAAAACTGTAACCAACGAGCGAGAGTCAAGTACTTTGCGAGCATCTTTCTTCCTCTCGAAATAAGGACTCATCAGCTACCAGAATATAAAGGTATGATCTTTGACGACCAACTTATTTTCGACTCCAACTATTAGTCTGCAAATTTAATGGCAGTCTTCAAAGTACTAATTATTCTATCCCAGATTGATAACAATACCTACGACTTGATTCTGCAGAATGACCTGAACACAAAGGGTTTTACACAGTGGTTCAACTTCAAAGTACAGAATAAGCGAAACAAATTCGTAGCTAAATTTAACATTGTAAACCTGGTATTGATTTTGACATGTAGTATAAAGCAAAATCGCTGTATAATATGGGAATGAAGCCAATAGTGAGGTCATATAAAAGTGAAAAAGGCAACAAGAAAGGTTGGAGAAGAAAGGGCTTTGGTATTTATTATTAAAAGAATCAACTTCACTATGAGGACAACGAAAAGAAATATTACAAAACTCTGTGCTTCGAATATGATTTTACAGTCTAAAATGATATTGTTCATTTCGCCCATTGTATGCCTTACGATTTGAACGACCTCAAAAAAATGCTCGAAGCCATCAAAACTCATCCAAAAGTGACTGTTACGACAATTGGCTCAACGATCATGGGTAAATCGATTCCAATGATAAACATCAGCATGGATAGTGATAATCGTGTGCCAAAGAAAGCTATTGTAATCTTAGGAAGACAACATCCTGGTGAGACCCCTGGATCCTATATTGGAGAAGAAATGGTTTTTGAGTTTTTGAAAAATTCAAAAGAAATGTAATTTTTGTTGTGGAAATTTGATATTTTCATCTTTCCCATGGTCAACATCGATGGAGTATTTTTGGGAAATTACAGAGGAAATTTCGCAGGTTTCGACCTCAATAGATGTTGGCTGAAACCCGATCCACTTCGTCAACCTTAAGTCTTTCAAATAAAATCGGCAATCAAAAAAATAGCTAAAAAGCAACAAATTGAACTAGTGATCGACCTTCATGGCCACAGTCGAAAGTACCCTGTTATTTATTGAGAATGGGAAGCTTTTTTTACGGAAACGATTTCGGATCAAATTACATGCTTTTTCCTTACATTGCTTCAAAAATGAATAGAAACATACTGTTTGAGAAGAGTAAATTCACGAGGGAGACAGAAAATGATGCCAAATTTTCAGCAGCAAGAGTTGTGCTTGGAAATTTTGTCAAGGACAATGGAGGCTACGTATTCACATATGAGGTCTCTTTTTTCGGATACTATAAATAAGTAATTCATTTATCTATTATAGAACACAGAAAGTCCCTTCTCTTTCACTGAAGAACACTACAAATAGTTGGGAAAGGCACTGGTAGGTTCCATTTATCGTACCTACTTGGAAATCTACAAAGAGGAGAAAACACTCAAAGAAAGCCTTTATTTGAAAACAATTAAAAATGAAATAAAAAAGTTCAATGATGAAGAAGGTAAGTAGGAAGACAGCCAGTCAGGCTCAGACAGCGAGGCTGCAGAATAGATGAAGGAGGAAATCAAAGCTATTGAGGAATTCATCGAATAGTGTAAAAAGACCTATGAGAAGCCATCACTATCACTCTCTGCTAATAAAGAAAAATCAACCAAACTAAAGCGTGAAAACACAGTATTCTAGAAAATGATCGAATAGAAACTTACGAGAGGTCCACCTCTAGCAAAGCATTCAATGCCTACTTCAAGTAGCAAACAATTCAGAGAAGTTGGTCTTCCAGTCGAAAGATACAACCATGAAATAAAAAGAAAGATTGAGGAGCTGATGGACAGAAATATGTAAAACGATTTGAAAAATGTATTTGTTTAGAGATTACCTACTCTGGCAGTCAATCGTATGAAATCTGAAGAGAAGCGATCAGAAGACAACTAGTTATAATAAAATGATCTCAATGGCATAGAAATGTTCAGGAAAAATCCACAAATGGCCTATTTGGATTATTTGAAAATGAAAAAGCAACAGCAAAGAGAGTGTTAAAGTAGTCTTCAAATCCATGGAGCACACTTTTAGCTCAGGGGCAAGGGGCATATGAGTCAACCTCCAAAATCCCCAAGTTTAAATCTGCGGAGTGAACCTCAAAGTGATTAATAATTAAACAGACTTCAGTTGTTGCCTTTTGCATAGCCTAGCAGAGGCTACAAATCAAATCATACAATTGACGTCAGCTCATTGGAGATGAGTCCTCAGGAGAGAGATCTGATCAGTCAGAGACCCTACATCCAGAAAAGAAAATTATCAAGCAACCATTACATCCTCAAACAATAAGGTCGAATTCCTGAAGAAAGAGGACTTCAGACTAATTTATCCAAGAACAGCTTTCAGATCAATAGATTGTAGATCAAATCACCTCTAAAGAATAGGAGTGAATTGTTGCCAGCTTTGTCGTCTCACCTGCAACCAAGATAAAAAACAAGGCTAAAGCTACCGTCGATTTGATATTTAATATGATTTTCTCCCAAAAGATATAAAATCATGCCTCATTCATTGTCGCTGTAGAGCATCCTTAAGGTCTCCTCCACCTTGATTCCATAGTCGTAGTAGGTCATATCGCAATTTTTGTTCTTTCCGGTCAGTGTGATCAGCCCACAATCCTGTAAATCGCATAAAATTAGCAGCACTTCTTTGCTTTCTGGAAAGTGGCTGCCTTGAATGTACAGTCTGTGTCTTATTTCATGGGAAATTTATTTCTTCTTGGTTTATTTAGACTGGGCCGCTTTGTTCAAAATATTGAGGATCGTGGCGTAGGGAGCTAACATTTCGGGTAATTTATTGTCTTAGTAAACTAGGGACTTGATTATGGGAAGAGTCAGCAGTGTTTTTCCACCATTTCTTGCAAATTAATTTTAGATTCGAGAGTATATTTTTTCTAGTAACCGGATATCTGAATTGATGTTGGCTATTTTTTTAGCGACGTAGGTGACGGTACCCTCAACGGCCAAATTGCGAATAGATGGGTATTTGTACCTGATGATCTATTCAATCTGCTGATAAGAGTAAGGCTCGAAAATGATCGTTTTGAATTTCATTCGAGATTGAAGCTTGCCATCGAGTTTTAAGGTGAGGTCGATTACATTAGAAATCAACACCAGAACAAGTTTAGATCCTGCAGTCAGCCATTCCAGCATGTTGTACATGAAATTTTGGTCATTTATGAATTGGTCAATTTCGTCCAAAATTATGATCTTTGTGCATTCGCTATGTTTGCTGTGACTGTTTTGGAGAATGTTGGAAAGCGACTTGGCCGCTGATTTTTTCTTCTAGTTTACTGAGAAGAGGGTAGAGAGGATGGCGGTATAGACGTGGGTTGTTGACCACATGCTCATACAGTTTATGTAGGCTACTTTGACTGTCTCAAACTTTTGCTGGAAAAAATCCATTATTTTGGTGACTAAAGTAGTTTTGCCACAACCTGTATTTCCATGGAGGCAAAGAGGTGTCGTATTGCCATTTTCCGATACGGACAAAAAATCAAATATTTTCATGGCCTCACTCCGCCTTCCTGGCTGCTGCCTCACCACTTCTTAGAAGTGATTCCTAAGCTCTGGAGACTGGAATCCTAATCTGAGCTATCTCTTATTGATAGGCGGAGGAAGGGTGATAGGTTTTCTGTACTATTGGGTAAGCAATTGCTAGATTTCTTCTTCTGAAAGAGGTACGTCCGACTAGAGGACTTGTGATTCAGCATTATAGCCGATAGAAGCGTAGACAGGAAAGGTGATGAAGATCTATGTTTCGAGACCGATGGCAAGAGAGGTTGACTCTGACATATTTGGCTCGTTTTTAATCAATATAACACTCAATGCTTTGTCAACTTTTATATGTGCTTTCAAAAGTCACAATTTGTTCACTGTATGAAGCAATTTAAACTTTATTATGAACTGTTATTTTTTCGAATAAATCTTCTAAGCTTTGTTGATATGTAGCATTATATCAGAAACTGGTAATTGTAATAATAGTAAAAACAGAATAAAATGATCAACAATCCAGTGAAGGAAGCAAGGTCGTAAAATATAATAAACCCAAGGAAAAAAAGGGAAATTTAGCGGTCGGCATCAAATATTAAGAAACATGCATTCATCACATTCGGAGTTTTCCTTCTCTTCGCTCTCATATATGTGTCTGTATCGGAATGTAATAGCTCTAGAAACAATGATAGAGCTGGAAAACAGTTTGGTGTGCCTTTCTCTTCCTCAGCAGCAACTATTGAGTAAGTTAGCGGTTTTTCTCTACAAAAGTATATCGATACTGCTGAACCCAAGATAAGCAGAAGATCTTTGTTTCAGTCTGAAACAGACCCAACAAAGTTGTAAAAGATAAGGAAGAAACTGAAGGAGAAGAAAAAGAATATATTTGAAGAGGAGAACTCATAAAGATACATGTAATACTCCAAGGCCAACCAACGCAAAGCCGACAAAAAGAGAAGATAGCAGCGGATCAGAAAGTAAATGCAAGACAACAACATTCTCAAAAATATCAAGAAAAATCCTTACCTTGATGATTAGTACAGCTACTTGACGAAATAAGATGTAAAAAGAGTGAAAAAATGGAGATACATGGTCGGTCAAGATTTTAGTAGGCCTTCCGTGTTAGCAGACGAAGAAAAGAAGTATTACACTGACAAGTATCACATCGACTAATATGAGCAACTACCTTTCTGCATCATTGTTCCTACTTTTAACAACAAACCTCGCAAAAGAGCAGAAAGGAATCTCAGATCGATTTTGATGCAAGATTACAAAAATTTCCATCTCGTCATCATTGATGATGGGTCAGCAGACGGCACAGGAACTATGTTGGCTAATATGCTCAAACAACAAACCACTATGGATCCTAGCCGTTACGAGGTCATCGTCCACACTGACAGATACTACTCAGTTGCCAACATCAGAAACGCCTCCAGAAACTTCTGTACTTAGAAGGATATCGTGATCATTGTCGATGGAGATGATGAATTGCTGGGCAGACAAGTTCTTAGCTTGTTCAATGCTGTCTTCCAATAGAAAGGAGTGTGGTACCTGTACACAAATTTTTTGGGATCGGTCGGAAAGGTAGGCTACTCAAGACCATATCATCCGAGTATAATTGAAGCTAATTCATACAGAGAGTATAGTTTTGCGGTCAGTCATCTGAGAGCTTACTACAACAAATTACTACTCAACATCAAGGACGAGGATCTCCAGGACTAAAATGGGAAGTATTTCACATCTGCAGGTGACATGGCCATCGCCATCCCATGCCTGGAGCAAGCCCACAAGCGAGTCATGTACCTTCCTTAAATGACATATTATTACAACTTTAATACTGGCCTGAACGTCCATAAGAAGCGACTAAACTAGCAAAGACAGAACAACTTGAAAATCAGGGCAAAGACACCCTATAAGCCCTTGGACAAGCTATTTTGATCTTATGCTATGTAACATTCAATATTTTCATATTTTTGGAATCTTTAAGAGTGTTGATAATTAGATTTATATTTAATGGGCAGAGGAGAAGATGAGGACGAGATGTCATACGGGACTGCCAGTACGGTTAGGAAGTAGGATGGCAATATTCATCCCCGATAGTTGAGTGGTGATGAGAATTAGGAAAGTAGCATTCTTGCTAGTTACGCCAACAATACCAAAGCTAGTACCCCCATTCACGACTATAGATTTTTTCTTAACAACCACTATTATTGTCAAGAGCACCATCGGAGCAGGCATCATTGCCTTACCCTTCACCTTCAGCAAACTTGGATATGTCTTGGGACCAATAGCCTTCTTAGCATTTTTAGCGATGAATCAGTTCTGCAGTATTTTGTTGCTCAAGAGCAAAAATTTATCAAGGCACAGCAATTTTTCAACAATACTGTACTACATCTGGCACAGTGATGCTTCTAGAATATTCGGATCTGCCCTGATTTTCGTCGATAACCTGGGGACATGTAAGCATTCGTTAATTGAGGCATCCTTGAATTTATCCTCATCAAAACTTCAATTCAATCACTCGCCAAAGAGCTAGCAGATGATCCCAATATTCTTGATAGTTTTTGGCTGTCAGACTTTTTCATTGTCGTGGTTGCGGGAATAATTGAGTTTCCTATGACTCTCATCAAAAAAATAGAAAAATTGAGAGTATTTTCATTTTTAGGAGTAGCAGGAGTCATAGTATTCATTGTAGGCATCATCGTTCTGTACATTCTGAGAGTCGTAGATGGCTATGAACTAGCAACAATGTCAGCATTCCCTGAAGATTGGTTTGCTGCAGCATCAGCTATGGTCAACTTGTGCTTTGCCTTCAACTTCCAAATGAACTTCTTCCCGATCTTCAAAGGTCTCAAAGATCCTTCTGACTCTAAGATGGCTAAGGCCTGTTTTGTAGGTCTGATCCAATGTGCCATCCCATACCTAACAGTTGCTTTTCTCGGCTACTCGCTTGCTGGGAGAGATTCAAAGGCTAACTTTTTGGAATCATTGGACTATCAAACAACAAATAGCTTTCTTTACCTGACTATTAACTTTTGCTATATTTTTTCGATTCTTTTTGCAATAGTGCTCATGTTCTTCGGCTGTCGAAACAATCTGATCAGCATAGTCAATATAGTGAGGAAAAGACGGAACAAACATAAAAAATAAAAATTGAAGTTGGATGAGGGTGAGGGTGAGGGCGATGGCGATTATGAATAGGAGGAAGATCCCTTAACAAACAGGGCAAACAGGATGAAGCGAGCCAATAAAGAATATTACATAATCACAGTTATTTTGAACATTGTGATGATTGCAGCTTCAGTAGTGCTACAGAACATAGAATTAGTCTTTAACTTTTTGGGAGCAGTTTGCTAAAGTTTAGTATCTGTCATATTGCCATGTTTGTTCTACGTCATGTTGGTGAGAATGGAGGAACAAAGAAAAAGATTCATCTACTACTTGTCCATAGTTGTGCTGGTACTGATCATACCCTATAGCATATTCTCGGTCATAGTCAGCTATCTCCCGTCTGATTAAGTCGAATGATTTGTGCTATTTCTGTTTTAATCTAATTTCAAAGATGGCACGCAGTTTTTTATTGAGTGAAGGGTATCATTGACACCTTATAAATAGTTTAATACTGGACTATGCGGACCACTTATCTTCCTCCTGGTCGTGGAGTCAGTAATTAATACCAAATGCCGTCTCCTCAGTTCAGAGATAATGTTTCTAGTCGACCTGTCGTTCGTTTCGTATCACCGGGAACAAAAATCAATCCTCCATCTCCTTCTATGGTCCGAAAACAGCCAGCATAGTACATCACTCACTTAATCCCTAATCACAAGCCATTAAGTAGTCCAACAGAGGACTAATAATCATCCTATGCTTTCCAGCCTCAGCATTCCTCCCACATCAATCATTACTTCACCTACAATTCTGACCATAAATCCAACAACTCAAACTCACGTCTTCATAAGAACAATCTGATGAATAACACAGGGACAGTCGCCTCATTAGGTGCTAGATCGAGAGGGAATAGTGGAGTCAGCAACAAGAAAAGTATACTCATACAGCAGAGCCATAAAAATTAATACTGTCCTCCTTCCCCAACTCATATCAGAAGGTTAGATCCTATTAGAAGAGTCAGTAGGCATGGAATCAATCGGTCGAAGGTTAGTGAAGAGAGAAGCAATCGTAGTTCATCACAGCATAACATCAATATTATTGTAGAGACAGATTTGTCAAGAGATCCGAATCAATTGCCTCCCAAGATCACAGTAGAGCATGTAATGAAAGGAGCATATAATAAAGGAAGTTCGCTCATACTGAGAAACCCATAAAATAATTCCCTTTTGAGCAATCCTGGATTTTGTCAAGCTGTGCAGAAATCTGTCCATGAGAATCGACCTCAGACAGATCGAGGACATTCAACCCCTCCAGTCATCAATTTTATGACTCCTGTCAAAACATAAAATATTTCGATTCCCCCGCAACCTTTACATACATTTATGCCGCCATCTACTTATCAGCAAAAACCGGTACTGTTTAGGAAACATTCTCTTTCGATGGATAGTAAAAATTATATACGATCTAATGAACAGCCATCTACTTTTTTCATTGGAAATGATTCAGTGATAAAAAACAATAAAGTTATCCAGCATCAGTTGATGAATGATACCCCCTCATATATTCAACCAGTCAGATTGCATCAGAGCTAAGAAACTCCAAAAAGAGTATTGCAACATTCATATGAGCCAGGTATTTAGTATAGGGCAAAGGATTCATAGATGAAGTATCAGAGTTTAGAAAAGGACAAATATTACACCAATAGAAAATAAAATGAATCAAATGAGGTCAAAAAGGGTCAGAAAGAATGCATAAATTAGTATTATGGACTGGAAAATCTTCAATAATAAGGCCCTTCGATTCCTTCTTCAATTGATTAAACGAAAAGGTTCTAAATGTACAGATGCAAATAAAAAATAAGCCAAAGGGCCCTTATAAATGAAATTTTCGAAAACTAAACTCACAAGGCTTTGCTAAAGATGGAGAAAATAAAAAACAGAAGTCTGGAGAGGACTCTCAAGAGGCATCGTTATTGATATTTTTCCCTTACAATAAGATTATAACTAAAATGGACAGTTAGATCCCTGAGGAAGAGAATAGTCAGAGAATAGGCAGCTATCTTCTAGGGAGAACTGTTGGGGCCGGCACCTTCGGAATAGTGAAAGCAGGGATCCATCTGCCCACAGGTGAGCCTGTAGCCATCAAGATCATCGTGAAGTCGAAGATTAGCGAGGTGGCTGATGTGGAGAGGGTTGCTCGAGAGATGCACATTCTGCGAATCGTCCGCCATCCAAGTATACTTCAACTCTATGAAGTAAATCGACCCGCAATCAGATCATCGAAACTCGCGCTTACTTGTTTCTCATCACCGAATATGTTGAAAATGGATAACTATTCGAATTTGTTCTTCAGCAAGGCTACCTATAGGAATAAGAAGCATGTCACCTCTTTCAACAACTTATTGCTGGTATCAAGTATCTGAGAGACCTAAGAGTTTCTCATAGAGATCTGAAGCTTGAGAATCTTTTGCTTGACAGAAGCAACAGACTCAAAATTATCGACTTCGGGCTCAGCAATACTTATAATGAACATTAGGAGCTAAAAACAGCCTGTGGGTCGCCCTGTTATGCTGCTCCAGAAATGATAGTTGGGAATTCCTATGATGGCAGCAAAGTCGATGTCTGGAGCTGTGGGATCATCCTATTTGCTATGGTTTGTGGCTACCTTCCCTTCGAAGATCCAGACACGCATGAACTCTATAAAAAGATTAAAAAAGGAGATCTATATCTACCTGCCAATGTAAGTGAAGAATTCAAAGATTTGATCACCCGTGTATTAGAGGTTTCTCCAGCAAAAAGATATTCGATTGAAGATATTGAGCTGCATTCTTGGTTCAAGAAAGTTGATAAGCCTGTTCCAACTCTTGGAATCAAGGTAGGCAGCGATATTATTAAAGCTGATCCAACAGTCATTCATGAGCTCAAAAATATGGGATTTGATATAACTCATGCTAGGAATTCTATTGAAGTGAACAAGCAAGGCTCAGATCTTGCAGCATACTACTTGCAAATGAAAAAAATGAATAGATAGGGATATGAGAGTGAGTATGATATCAACTCAAACATCTTTAAATACTATGAAGTAGAATAAAAAATTGAAGAAAGCTTTGACAATACGAGAAAATCATACTACTTTGGGGTTCATTAACTGTCTCCAGCTAAAAAATCTAAAGGGAAATCAGGTAAAAAGGGCAAATC